>ULUL01066576.1_pt1 | contig 16294 bp, 7 predicted proteins | sample 1958481 | NCBI WGS metagenome assembly ULUL01 (sample SAMEA4835759, study PRJEB28245) | human gut metagenome | biome: gut microbiome; material: fecal sample | place: Denmark | collected 2008 | reverse complement strand
ACACCGTGGTCACGGACACTCCCGCCGCCGCAGCCACATCCTTCAGCGTTGCCCTTCGCGCCATCAGCTACCCCCTGTAAAACGTTTCTCCTACCAGCATAAGCCCTTCAGCTCGCACTCGCCACCACCCCTCTTCCCGTCGCGCCCGCCACACCTATCGCGCGCCCGCGTCCACAACGATCACAGCCCTTGTGCCCGGTGGCGTGCTTCGGTAGCGGCTTTGGCCGGCTCCCACCAATCGCGGTGCGTCGCATACCAGTCGACCACGTCGTGCAAGCCGCTTTCGAAATCCGTATGCGCCGGCTTCCAACCCAATTCGGCACGCAGCTTGGACGAGTCGATCGCATACCGGCGGTCGTGCCCCGGCCGGTCGCGCACCCAATCGAACGCGTCTTCCGGCTGCCCCATCAACCGCATTATCATGCGCAGCACGGCGATGTTGCTTTTCTCGCCGTCCGCGCCGATCAGATACGTTTCGCCGATGCGACCGCGCGTCAGAATCGCCCATACCGCCGAAGAGTGGTCTTCCGTATGAATCCAGTCGCGCACGTTCTCGCCGGTGCCGTACAGTTTCGGCCGCGCGCCTTCCAGAATGGACGTGATCTGCCGTGGAATGAACTTTTCCACATGCTGATATGGCCCGTAATTGTTGGAACAGTTGGAAATGGTGGCGCGCAGGCCGTATGTGCGCGTCCACGCGCGCACCAGATGGTCGGACGCGGCTTTCGACGCGCTGTACGGGCTTGACGGGCGGTACGGCGAGTTTTCGTCGAATCGCGCCGGATCGTCCAACGCCAGGTCTCCGTACACTTCGTCGGTGCTGATGTGGTGGAATCGCACGTCGTATTTACGCGCGGCCTCCAACAGCCGCATCGTGCCCTCCACGTTCGTGCGGATGAACGGTTCCGGGTCGAAGATGGAATTGTCGTTATGTGATTCCGCCGCGAAATGCACGATGGCGTCGCAGCCGGGCACAATGCGTTCCAGCAGCAACGCATCGCAGATATCGCCGATGACAAGTTCGACCTGCGATTGCGGCAGCCCGTCGATGTTCGCCGGATTGCCCGCATACGTCAGCTTGTCAAGCACGGTGATGTGCACGTCCGGATGATTGCGCGCCACGTACCGCACGAAATTCGCGCCGATGAACCCGCATCCGCCGGTTACCAGAATATGTTTCGGTTTGAATCCCTGTTCGCTCACTGTTTCAGCAACCGCCTTCCCGATTCCAACATTACGAATGCAAACAAAGGCGCATAAGGAAGGAAATACCTGAATTGCATACCGTCGACTCCGATTAGCCCATCCGCATCGTATTGCAGCCACAAGGCAAGGTAAATCAATACAATATCTCCGATACAGACCACCGCGATCAACCATGCGTATGGTAAGGAAAGCACACCGCATGCATTTATAGAACCATTGGCAGTCCTAACCGGATTCTTTCGGCGGCTTTTGACACAAGCATTCACCACACTGGCCACAGCCAACACGACTACAGAAACCACAATTGCCAACCAACACGCGGCAATCATGATGCTGTCCGTCCTGTTATTCATATTCGATTGAGCATGCGTTATCGCCCATGCGATGTTCTTCACAGCATCCAACATGGCGACAGGATCCGTTAGCAACGCATGCTTGCGCTCGCTCATTTGTTTGTACGAAACCAGCATCGGACAATTCGTATACCAAGCATTGACGCCCAACCAGAATATGGTCCATACGCCAGACGCGACCACGCCTATCAACAATGGCACAGCCCGACCACGATTCACACGCCAGCGACCGGAAACTCTATCAAACATCAACGGAATAACCAGCAAAACCAATGGCATGTACACAAACTTGCACATTGCCAATAGCACGCTCGTTACCGCAAGCGCCACTGCTCCACGTTGTGATCGTTTACCAATAATTTCCCGGAACAGCAAACAGGAGAACAGAATCATCACAGCTTGCGTCAGCGAATCCGCAGAGATGGAAAATGAGGCAAGTCGAAGCATTTGAGGAACGCATAGCAATAGTCCAACCGGAATACGCCATTTTGGCAATGCCATAACCGCGCAGTACATGAGTAATGCGTAGACAGCTATCATGCATATTTCTGCCAATCGATATGTTGTTCCAGATCTCAGATTAAATAATCGGCCTACAGCAAAACCCAGCAATTGCGGAGCATATACAATCGGTGAATTTGTTGCCGTATTGTTGAACGGCAGGTCAACCGTTGCGGACGCCTTGTTATTAGCAATAGACTCCGGAATCACAATTCCTAGATCATATCCGTCATATTGCTCCAGGGAATACTGCATCCAACTGCGATCGACCGCGCCACCGACTACCCCTGTCTCAGCATTATGCAACATACTTCTTGAAGTAACTGGCCGCGCAATTACATCCCCGTTGAGTATGGAGTCAATTCGATAAACATGCGTCCAAATATCCGGCACATGACCAGGCTTGGTAATAGTCATGAAAAACATGCCTTCAAGCAACACGCACAACGCCACCAACACTGGCATGCATCGAAAAATCTTCTTCCCCTTCATACCGCCACTATCGCATAACTATTTGACTGCGCTTAAGAACATGCCTTGGTTTCATTCATCATTCAGATACCCACCAGCTACCATCAAGACACCTACTCGTCCAGACACACTGGCTAATATATAGCTCGGTTTTACATGCTCATGAGCCCCCGTTTACATAAGGGGTTATTTGCCGTGAAGGAAGCGACGATGCCTTATATCCAGTCTGCCGTTCATGCCTTCGAGCCTTCATACGCCAGACATCCCAAACAATCGTTTACCGGCGGCATCTACCAGCCACTGGCCGATGAGAGCATGACAGATACCCCCTCTTATTTCAAGGCACGTCACCGTGCCGAGTTGTATACGCAGAAAACTCTCCTTCATGCGGAACCCGCACACCGAAGCATCTACATACCGGCGACGGAAGTATCCCCTGCACCATGTGATACGGATATTCTTGCGATTACGGACGAGCAGCATACTTCCTCTTTTGCCGCAGAGGAACAAGTTAACGGCAATCACGCATTACAGGCGATGCCGAGCACTCTTCAAACGGTTCGGACAGCGCTGACGACTGCTGAACATAGCTTAAAACGAACGGGTTACGCTATTGCCAGCGCGACCCGCACCACTGCATGCGCCGCACGTACCGCTGCGACCACGGTGCGTAACGCATGGCGCACCTTCACGAGTTTCAAAGCCGTCCAGCTTATCATCAAGTTCTTCCGGGGTGCGCATGCCTTGTGGAAGAAGCGCCATCGTTTCTCTTTTTCTTTCTATGCAATCATTCTTATAACCCTCACCACATTCGAAACATTGTTTATCCAATGGGGCATGTATTCCGAACCCGAGTACAAAAAAGGCGAGGATATCAGCGAAGCCGTAAAACAGGCATCCAGCATCGTTGGACAGTTGGCACATTTTATTAGTCAAATCTGGTTCGACAAAAACTACATTTTCTTACTTAATCTCATTATTCTCGCAGTCGCCTACCTCACGCTCATATTCATAATTAATCGTTTTTGGATAGCAACAGCAATTTTTAGCACAGTCATGACCGTTTACGCCGTGGCGAACCACATCAAAATTGAATCTCGCAATGAACCCGTGCTTCCGGCTGATCTTAATTTCATCACCGGAGGCAACACTGGACAGTTAGCATCCTTCATCCCTCAAAGCAGTCAAGGACTTGTCAATACAGCAGTTAGCGGTGTCATATGGCTTGTCGTCATTTGCATTATCATGCAGTTTATCGATGGACGTAATGCCGTCATCTACTGTTCCTGGCGGCACCCTTTCACCGGAATTAAGAACCTTGCCGGCACGCTCACTCGCATTGTAGCCGCATGCTGCAGTTTCGCACTGTGTTTTTCCTTCGTATGGGGATTTGGCAACGAAGGATACTGGTCAACAGATTTCGCAAAAAATCTTGGAGATAGTCCACAGATCTGGAATGGCCTCGCAGATTCCACGAACAATGGTCCTGTTGTGAATTTCCTGCGTCTCGCGCACACAAAGACCATGGATAAACCCAATGGATATTCGCAAGAAGCTATGGAAAAAATCTCTCGGAAATACACGGAACAGGCAAAACAGCTTAATCAAACCCGAACCGAAAACATGACCGACAACACTGTCATCATGGTACTTTCCGAAACGTTCTCGGATCCAACTCGGGTGCCTGGCGTCAGCTTCTCCGAAGATCCAATGCCAAATATTCGTCATGTCAAAGCCCAAACAACTTCCGGTCTGATGCTTTCCCCGGGCTACGGAGGCGGCACCGCAAATATTGAGTATCAAGCTTTGTCCGGCTTGTCCATGGCAAATTACAGTTCCACATTATCCATTGCCTATCAGCAGCTGGTACCATCCCTCAAATGGGCGCCTACGCTCAATCAAGCTTGGGACAAAGCCAACGGAAAGGGCTCATCCATCGCATTCCACGCTTACAACCGCAACATGTACTTCCGTGATTTGAATTACAAAAAATTTGGCTTCTCGAAGTTTTATGCCACAGATGGCACACCACAATTGAAAGGCCTACGACCACTTGGCTCTGCTTGGTATGCCTCGGATGAGTCCTTCTACTCAGAAGTACTCAAAAAGATTTCATCTTCTGACCAGAAGAAGTTCTATCAAGTTGTCACCATGCAGAACCATATGCCTTATGAAGATTTTTATCCTGATAATCAATTTAAGGATGAAGATACTTCTTCAAATTTGCAGGATGATGAGAAACAAAATATTGAGACCCACACAAAGGGTCTAAGCTATACGGATCAAGCAACAACTGAATTCTTGAATCAGCTCAACCATATCGATAGGCCAATCACCGTCGTATTCTATGGAGATCATCTACCTGGGATTTACTCCACGGCATATTCCAGCAAAGATAATATTCTCGGACTGCATGAAACTGATTATTTCATCTGGTCTAACGATGCTTCGAAATCGGCAGGCACCAAACTAGATGATGTCTCCAGCGCTTACACATCATCAAATTACTTCTCCGCACAGCTAGCCTCACATCTCAATGCAAAAGTCAGCCCCTATCTGGCTTTCCTGACGAAGATGCACGAAACCATCCCGGCAATCTCTATCCCCTCGTCGGCCGGAGGCAATACTGATGAACCGGTTTATCTTGATGCAGCAGGTAATCGCATTAATAACAAACAGCTTTCCAAAGAAGCCAAGACAATGCTTCATGATTATCAACTCATTCAGTACGATATGAGCGTCGGCAAGAATTATCTGAAGGATACCGGCTTTGTCGATTTACCTCAATGATTTGTCTACAATAGCCTGAGATGGTAGTAAAACAAAAGGCAGGTTACTCTTATGAAGATTGCGGTTGCTGGTACTGGCTACGTAGGGTTATCTATCGCATTACTGCTTTCTCAGCATAACGAGGTCCACGCGCTCGATATCGTCCCCAAGAAAGTCGAGCTGCTCAACAATGGCAAAAGCCCGATTGTTGACCCGGTGATCACCGATTTTCTGAAAAAAAATGCTTCCGGCGAGCGTCCACTTAACTTCCACGCTACGGTTAACGCACAAGAGGCATACGCAGACGTCGATTTCGCAATAATTGCGACACCAACAAATTACGATGAGAAAAAGAATTACTTCGACACTTCTAGTGTTGAAGACGCAATTACCGCAGTGCGTCAGTACTCACCGCACGCTTGGATTATCATTAAGTCCACTATTCCAGTTGGATATACGCAACAACTTCGCGAGAATCTAGATGACAATCACATTCTTTTCTCCCCGGAATTCTTGCGCGAAGGGCACGCACTATACGACAATCTGCATCCAAGCCGCATCGTAGTGGGCGCTCCGCAAAACAACGCTGAATCCGTTCAGGCAGCACGGCAATTCGCCACATTGCTTGCCGAAGGTGCAGACCCCTCAGAAAACAACCGTACGAATAGCGACGGCAGCACCGGTATCCCCACACTGGTGGTTGGCACCACCGAGGCCGAAGCCATCAAGCTATTCGCTAATACGTATTTGGCTCTACGAGTGGCATATTTCAATGAACTTGATACCTATGCGGAAAGTCGAGGTCTGAACACCCGCGAAATCATCGATGGCGTATGTCTTGATCCACGCATCGGTGACGGTTATAACAACCCCAGCTTTGGCTATGGCGGATACTGCCTGCCGAAGGACACTAAGCAACTGCTGGCCAACTATAATCAGGTGCCGCAGAACCTTATCGAAGCTATTGTGGACGCTAACCGCACCCGCAAGGAGTTCGTTGCATCTGAGGTGATGGAGCGCATCAAAGGCGTTCAAAATCCTGTCATCGGCATTTACCGGCTGACCATGAAATCTGGTTCCGATAATTTCCGCCAGTCCGCCATCCAAGATGTGATGAAACAGTTCAAAGCAAATGGCGTTCCCGTACTTATTTACGAGCCCACATTGGATAAGCCCGACTTTCAAGGCAGTGAAGTCACTCACAATCTCAGCGAATTCAAAGAACGTTCATCCGTGATCGTGGCTAACCGCTGGAACAATGATCTCAATAATGTGGCTTTCAAGGTCTACACACGCGATCTGTTCCGCAGAGACTGATTTATCAACAGCTTATCTTGTTGGTGTTTGCCCAAATAGGAATATTCTGGACAAACACCAACAGCAGCATCACCGCTTGCCTTGGACTTTGCGGGCCACCACCTTCATCAGCTCGCGCTGTTTGGAACCGGTCGGGGCCAGCACGTCCACATACTTGCGGATGGGGCTGTTCTCGGCGATCGCGCGCTCATGATGTTCCGGCGGAGCGGGACGCTCCACACCGTTCATCGCGGCGACCATCTGCGCCACGAACGGCGTCTCCTGCGCATAGCTCCAGTACAGCGAAGCGAAATCGCACCACGGATTCTTCCACGGCTTGTCAAAGCCGGCATAATGCACGATCTTCGGCGCCTTGCGTGATGCCATGTATGCCTGATACACGTTCGCCGGAGCGAAATCGAACACGCCATTGACACGACCGGCGCAATTGTGCATCACATTCCACGAGTAATCCAGATACGTGACCTGTCCCTCGCATTCCACGTTGAGAATATCCTGGTCATTGTAGATATATCCCGGCTTGGAGGCGATTTCCAACCATTCGTGCACCGTATGGATCTCGCGCATACGCTCAAGGTTCATCACCAGCACACCAGCCTGGAAGTAGCCGTATGCGTCGCGCATATGCAGCTGCTTACGCACGTATTGCGCGCGCTCGCCGTTCTTCATATTGAGATTGCCGATGAAATCGATATCCGGCACTGCGCCGATCGCATGGTCGCCGAGTTCGGTGTCGAACAATTCGGCGATGTCGCCGTTGACCACCAGATCGCAATCCAGATACAGCAGCTTCGAATAGAACGGCAGCGCTTCCTGGATGATGAAGCGGTAGTAGGTTTCGATGCTGATATGAGCATTGCTGGTGGTGAGGTTGAAACCGGCCAGATAACGGCTCACGTCGAAGAAACGCAGCACGGCATTCGGGAACTTCGCAAAGAACTGCCGCATGTAACGCTTGTTCTCGTCGGTGATGTCGCGTTCCAACACGATCACGTCATACGTGCGACTCGTGGAAGCGTTCTTCAGCATTGAATAAATGGTGGTGGCGAGCATCGGCACATAGTTGTTGTCCGAGGCGAACACCACCGGCACCACGTTCGTGTGCTTGCCATCAAGCGGCTCGAGCGTAGCAACCGGCTCCGGATGCAGGAAGTGGACGCACTGCAATCGCTTGATCTTCCAATGCGCGCCGGTGCGCTGCTTGTGCGCGATGAAAATATTGAGCAGTCGTTCCGAAAGATGTCCCACCGTACGGGTGGTCTGCACATCCATTTTGCTGAAATCAGTGGCGGCTGCGAATTCGTCGAGCAGCGGGAACAGCCATTCGTTGTATTCGAAGAAGATTTCCTTCCTCATGATGAACATATTGCAGAACGCCGCGGTACGCCCACCGAGCACGGCGTCGGCATCCACTTTGTAATCGGGATGACGTGCGCACAGAATGTCATACATGTGGCGCAGATCCTTCAATCGCAGATGCCCATCGGCGTCCCAATGCTGCTTGAGATTCGAGAATCCGCCGATTCGTCGAACGTCGTTCAAAGGCGTGGTGATGACGTCCCAGCCGTCCACTGCGCGCGCGATCGCATCGTCGTTGATACCGTATTCGGCGAGCGCGTGGTCGTCGATATACGAGTCGATGATTTCGCCGTAATCGTTTTCCTTATGCGGGGTGTCAGTGAAATCGAAATACCGGCGGTAATGGCAGAAGCCGTAATAGTCGGCGTCTGCGTTCTTCCAAGCCCAGTATTGCGCGGTCAGCTCGCAATAACGCGGGTTTTCCACGGAGATGTTCTCGCCTTCGTCATCATGCAGCGTGTTCGTGAAACGGGTCGTGGCCTGCGCCGCACCCACCTGCACCGGAAGAATGCTTTCCCCTTCGGGGAACGTGGCCTGCTTATGCGCCGACACGAAGATTTTGATATTCGGATGGTGCTGTTCCGCTGTGAGAACCATGTGAGATATTCCGCCTTACTAAGACAAACGTCCTTTCCTCAATAGAATATATGAGAGTACTGCCGAAGAGGGACGCTCTACGAGCCTTTGCACCCAAATACTTCGCACGAGTAGGATAGGACGTTTGTGAAAGACTTTTTCGAAAGCCTCAAGAAGAGGTACCACTATGCGATGGTGGTTTTCAAGGAACTGGTGAAAACCGACTTCCAGCTGCGATATCAGGGCTCATTCCTGGGCATGGTATGGTCCGTACTGAAACCGTTGATGCTATTCGCCGTAATGTACGTGGTGTTCGTGAAGTTTCTGAAGTTCTCCGACGGCACTCCGACATTCCCCATTTCGTTGCTGTGTGGCACCTGCCTGTGGAGCTTCTTCTCCGAGTCCACCAGCATGGGTATGCAGTCCATCGTCGGACGCGGCGACTTGCTTCGTAAAGTTCACTTCCCGAACTACATCATCGTCGCTTCCACCACCATGGGTTCCATGATTTCTCTCGGTATCAATCTGCTGGTGGTTATCTTGTTCGGTTTCTTCGCCCACGCCCATTACACTTGGCGTGTGCTGTTGGTTCCCTTCAGTATTCTGCAGTTGTACTGCCTCGGCTTGGGTGTAGCATTGCTGCTCGCTTCCCTGTTCGTCTATTTTCGTGACGTGGCGCATATCTGGGAAGTCGTGCTGCAAGCAATGTTCTATGCGACACCTATCATCTACCCCATTTCCATGGTCGCCAATAACCCGGAGTTCTCCTGGGCTGCCAAGCTCCTGATGCTGAACCCCTCCACTCAGGCGATTATGGATATCCGTCACAATCTGCTTTCCCCCGAATATGTGCCGACAGTGTGGTCCATGGTCGACAACAAACTGCTCTGCCTGCTGCCGTATGTGCTGTCCGCTTTCATTCTGTGGCTGGGTATTCACGTGTTCCGCAAGTACAGTTCCAAGTTCGCGGAGGTGCTCTGATTCATGACTGAGGTTGCAATGACTGAAGAGAAGAACGTCGACGAGCGCCCCGTAGTGCTCAAGGTCGATCATGTAGCCAAGATGTTCCGACTGCCCACCGAGCAGGCCACCGGTCTGAAGATGGCCTTCCTGAACTGGACGAAGGGCATTAAGGGCTACACCGAGCAGCATGTGCTGCGGGACATCAATTTTGAAGTTCGACAGGGTGACTTTTTCGGCATTGTTGGGCGTAACGGTTCCGGCAAGTCCACACTGTTGAAGATCATCTCGCAGATCTACACCCCGGAGCAGGGGTCCGTGACGGTTAAAGGCAAACTGGTGCCGTTCATCGAGCTCGGCGTCGGTTTCAACCCGGAACTGACTGGCCGTGAGAATGTGTACTTGAATGGCGCTCTGCTTGGATTCACTCGTACGCAGATTGACGCGATGTATGATGACATCGTGGAGTTCGCCGAGCTTGAGGACTTCATGGACCAGAAGCTCAAGAACTACTCGTCCGGCATGCAGGTACGTCTTGCTTTCTCCGTGGCCATCAAAGCGCAGGGAGACATTCTGGTGCTCGATGAGGTGCTTGCCGTCGGAGACGAGGCGTTCCAGCGTAAATGCGACAACTTCTTCGCGGAAATCAAGAAAGATCCGACCAAGACCGTCATCCTTGTCACCCATTCCATGGACGCGGTGAAGAAATACTGCAACAAGGCCATTCTCATCAAGGATGGCGAGATCATCGCAAGTGGCGACAAGAACGATGTCGCCGATCGCTATACCTTGGAGAACCTTAAGGTGGAGCGCAGGAACGCGGAAAAGGAAAAAAACGAGGAAGAGGAAGGCGAATATCCACTTGGCCTCAGCGAGCGCGTTCCCACATTCCGCATTCTGCCGGTTTCCGAACAGATGCTCACTTGCAAGGATACATTCGAATTCGACGTCGAATATGATCTGCGCGACAGCAAGGACATCGAGTTCTACATCCCCATGTCGGTATTGGACGTCAAGCGCGGCGGCGTTCCGTATGATTGTGGCGTCTCATTCAAGGTCAACAAGACAGGCCATAACAAGGTGCATTTCGCTTTGCCTTTGCATCTCTTCAATGACGGTGACTTCAAAATCATCGCCACTATGCGCATTATTCCTGATACCAGCAATCTGAAGAATTTCGAGCAACTCGCGTTCACCAGCGATGAGAATTCATGCTACTTCTCAGTGCGCAATCCAGGAACGGTGAATTTCGCCGGTCTTCTCAATGACTCCGCTATGCGAATCGACAAGCTCGGCGTGAGCTCCTGCGATTGATTATTGCTGAGTAGGCCTTCAATGGGGGAAAGCGATTACTGCTTACCCCCATTTTTTATGTGTGCGGCGATACAATTAAAGCCACTTGCAGGAACATTCCCGCACCAAGATGAGAAGAATTACCGAGGAGAGACGTCTATGTCGTCAAGTCTATTGGCAGCATCAAAGAAGATGTGGGCCGTATTCTGCACATTGTCCATGTGCATCGCAGTGGGCATGACTACGAATCATATCGCCATGGCAGATAGCGCGACGCAAAATAGCAATATTATTGCTTCATTGAAGTATATGAGCGAGCTCAACAAACTACGCCAATCCAGACGTACCGCCTTGACTGCGCAACAAATCATTGAAGCGCAGAATGCCGACAACAGTGCAAACATGCGTTCAGGGCAGGTTGCGGAAGATGCGGCTGACGGCTCTCCTGTTCCCGAACTTAACGTGAACTGGGATTTGATGAGTTGGGCTCAGAAGCGCGCCGATGCCTTGGCCGAACGAGCCTCTGTGAATCACAGTCAACCAATTAGCCATGACGACATGTATGTAGGCGCACCATCATGGACTTCGAAATATAATCTTGGAGAGAGTCCAAACTATCAAAGCGGAACATATTGGTTTGGCCCTGAAGCCTTGTTCATCGGATACCCTGAAACGGGACAAAGCAATCATAATCCAATTCAATCTTGGTATAGCGAACTATCCGCTCCTGCCGGCAGCAGCAGGCAAGGGTACGGACATTACCTCACCGAAGTGAGCAATCTGGCGGATACCGCCGGCATGGCGTCGGCGCAAGTGACTAGCGGCCGTTGGGAAGGCGCAACCATCGTCGTTCTGGAAATCGGATACACCGGTAATCACAGCGACAGGGGCACTACACAATCCGTAAGCGATGCCCTCAAGCAATATGTCGGTTCTACATACACAGTGAAATACCACGCAAATGGCGGCAATGGATCCATGGACGATCAGAAATTCGATATGGATTCAACCATCCCATTGTATGGGAATAGGTTCACTCGCACGGGATATCAGTTCAGCGGATGGAACACGGAAAAAGATGGTTCGGGAACGCAGTACTCCGACTACAATCCCATCTATAACATCGCGAACGCCGGTGAAGTGGTTGACCTATATGCGCAATGGACGCCAAATACCTATACCGTGTATTTCTACTCTGGCGGCACTGGCTCAGGTGGAGGTAGCAGTCGGAGCTTCACCTATGATCAGGCGCAAAATCTGCCAAATCCAGCAGATGTGGGAATAAGCAGCATCAATGGAACTTTCACATCTTGGAACACCGAATATGATGGCTCGGGAACTTCATATCAAGCGGGACAATCGGTAAAGAACCTCACCGCAGACGAGTATGGAAGCATATATTTATACGCACAGTGGAAAACCACTCATACCGTGCATTTCCGAGCGTATAACGCAACACCTGAATATTTCGATGATCAGCGGGTCGCTGATGGCGATTCCGCTACCAAGCCAACCGATCCGGTTCGTCCGGGATTCGTATTCAGGGGATGGGCCACAGGCAATAGTGATGACTCGCCATTGTATGATTTCAGCGCTCCGGTAACAGAGGATGTCTGGCTATATGCATTATGGGATTCGTATCCTTACACCATTCGTTATGACGCCAATGGCGGCACAGGAACCATGCCTGACCAAAAAGTTGTATCCGACCCAAGCGTCAATACCGCTACGCTGAAATCGAACGAATTCAATTACAACGGCAGGGTGTTCACAGGTTGGAACACCAAACGAGACGGCACTGGTACAGCTTATAAGGAAAACACGTCTTACGCGGAATTGAACATCACTGCCGCGAACCAAATAATCACCTTGTATGCGCAATGGACTACCGCCAAAGTGAAAACCATTGATGCTGTTACGGTGAAATGCAATTATTCCGCATGCTATCCGGTCCTTCCCAACGAGGTAAAAATCCATTTGAGCGACGGCAGCACTGTCGTGGAAAACGTGGATTGGAATAAGGATCAACTCGACGCAATCATCGACAAAGGCCAATCCGGCCTTCATCTAAGCGGTGTGTTTTATATCGATAGCACAAGCATCGTTGGCTTCCCGAATCAGAGGATTCGCGCGAAAATAGTGGCTTCTGACACCACTGCCCCGTCTCTTCAGGGGTTGGACACCGTCGCTGCCAGAATAAACGACACATCGTTCGATACCATGTATGGCATAAACGCCATTGACGATAACGATGGCGACGTGACGCGAAATATCAAGGTCTCCGGCAACTTCGATATTTCGAAAACAGGTGATTATCAACTCACCTACACGGTGAAGGACGCAGCCGGCAATGAGGCGACGGGAAACCGTACTATCCATGTGACGGATGATAATATCGCAACGATAACGTTCAACCCCAACGGCGGTATCGGATCCATGTCGCCACAGACGGTCACCACGGATGGCTCTTACCAGATTTTCCGGTCTACCAAGTTCACCCGAGTCCATTACAATCTGGAATCGTGGAACACCAAGGCCGATGGTTCCGGCAAGCGGTACAACGCATATGGCGATTGGCTCGAAAATTCCGATGTTCCCTCGAATGGAAAAATCACACTGTATGCGCAGTGGGAACATGCGACCTACACTGTGATGTTTTATCCCAATCTTCCAAATGACTCAGGCATTGGAATCGTCAACTCGCAAAACATCAAATACGACGAGTATGAAAAACTTGCGGGCAACACCTGCATGGATCCTGGGTACACGTTCATCGGTTGGAATACTGAGAAAGATGGATCCGGCACCAGCTATTCCGATGAGCAACAGGTGAAAAACATTTACGACAAGTACGGCTACAGCATCACCTTATATGCGCAGTGGAAGGCAAACAAGTACACAGTGCAATTCAACGCCAACGGCGGTACCGGCACCATGCCCTCGCAGACGTTGACATATGACAAGAACGAGAGACTGAACCGCTCGACATTCAAGGCGCCGGCCGGCAAAATGATCACCGGTTGGAACACCAAGGCCGACGGCACCGGCACGGGGTATGATTACTGCGCCCCGGTGAAGAATCTGCTGACAAGCGGTTCCATAACTCTATATGCGTGGTATAGCCCAATACGCTACAGCTCCATCTCTGTACAGACCCCACCGAAAAAAGCCTCGTATAAGACAGGCGAAACGCTCGATACGACAGGACTTGTGGTATCTGCGATACAGAACAATGGCGATACTGTGCAACTACCAAGGAGCGAGTACACACTTTCTCAGCCGAACATGAATTCCAACGGCACCAAGCGCGTTACCTTGACATTGAAGTCCAATACGACAAAGACAACGTGGTTCGACATCACTGTCGGCTCAGCTGCGCCGACAGTGGAGGAAAGCCATTCGATAGCGGATTCCGATGAAACAGTTACCAATTACGTCGTCAGCCTCAAAGAAGGCACGGCAACCGACGTGCTGGACAAGGCCGTCACCGGAGCCGAAGCGTTGCATGCCTACAAGCTGATGTCATATCCAGAAATCGGTGTGTTCTTTGTACAAGCACATACCAAGACATTCGCTTCCAACTTCGCGCGCTGGGCCGCAGCAAATGGCATTGCTGTGGACACGGTGGCATATACACGCGATAAACTCCGCGAAGAGGAAATTCGCTATGGGAATACCACATCTTCCGACATCGCGACAACCACAAAATGGAAGTCGGGAAACGCGATCCGCAAACCACAGAAAGACTCTTCGGATCCGAACACCAACATCTATGATGCATGGGGCATTACCGCCATTGGTGCAGATAAGGCGCAGCGGACCAATGTCGCGTATAAGCCGACTCTGACCGGCGTAATCGATTCCGGCATCGAGGATGATAATCCCGATCTGCAGGGGCAGGTGAGCAGCACCTATTCCGTTGATTGCACGGTGAATGGAATCCCGCAGCAGGGAACCGACTCCTCGACGGGACGTCCTGTATGGTGGCCTACCGCGGGTGACTACGACGACATGCACGGCACTCACGTTTCAGGCACCATCGCAGCATCCCACAATGGCAGCGGCGTCGATGGCGTAAACCCGAATACGACATTGGCAGCCATACGTGTGCTTAAGCACGACCGCACCTACCTCGAACAGGAGGTCTGCGGATACGTATGGGCGGCCAAGGTGGGAATGGATGTCACCAATGCCAGCATCGGCAGCCTGTCACCCGATTATCCAGGTAAGTATGCAGTTGACAAGGCGCATGACACCGTTTTGCAACGAGCCGTGAACTACGCAGCCAAAAACAACGTAGTCAACGTTGCCTCAGCAATGAATGCAGGTCTCGACCTTGATAATCTGCACGAGGACACATCCTTGGATCGGATGCGCAGGCAAATCGAAAAGCGCCAGCCGCGTGAGGTCATCGGGCAAGCCATCGATGCCAGCAACAACGAAAATACGTTCAACCCGCTGACCGGCTTGGCGAATCAGCAAAGCCAGGGTCTTGGAGGTTCGGGGCTTTCTCTTGCTAGTAACAAGGGATACATCGTTCCGGCTATGCTTGACGGAGTGCTTGCCGTATCCGCAGTGCAAAAACGGGGCACATACTCCGTGGCCCCATTGAGCCGTGCCGATTATTCGAATTACGGCAGCAGCTCTATCGATGTGGCGGCTCCTGGAAGCAATGTCTATTCAACATATGGAACCAACTATGCGTATATGAGCGGCACTTCCATGGCATCTCCCCATGTAGCAGGTGTGGCATCACTGCTCAAGTCGGTGCATCCAAATTATTCCGCTTCGCAGATTACGCAGTTGCTTAAAAAGCATGCCAAGGAACTGTACGGCAACTTGGAAGCGCCAACAGAGGGATTGGAATACCGCGGCGCTGGTCTTGTCAACGCTTATGCGTCAATGACGGAGGATCAAGAGAAACCCGCTGTTTCCGCACAGTATTCAGCCGATGGCGGATCCAGTTGGCATAACCTGGCCAACGCCATCATTTCAGGCAAGGCAACCATCCGTATGACGGCAACCGGTCCTGTATCAAGCGCATCAGTGAACGTCGCAGGGCAAAATCGTTCTGCCCGAGGTAACGACAGCTACAACGGCAATGCATCAATAACCGTTGACGTCGATTTCTCCACGTTAACTGCTGTTGAAGCGCATTCGATGACAATCAAGGCCTATGGCTTGAATTACGACGTATCGAACGACGATGTAAGCAAAACCATTCAGTTCCAGGCAGGACATACCGCATATGCCACGGTGGCGTTCGACTCAAACGGCGGATCCACGGTCGCTTCCCAATCGGTGAGGTACGGCTCCAAGGCCACGCAGCCAACGAACCCAACCCGCACCGGCTATACGTTTCAGGGCTGGTACACAGCCAAGAACGGCGGCACGAAGTACGATTTCAGCCAGACAGTGACGAGTGGCATCACCCTGTACGCGCACTGGTCGGTGAACTCGTACATACTCACTTTCGACGGCAACAGCGG
>ULUL01022840.1_pt1 | contig 16526 bp, 24 predicted proteins | sample 1958481 | NCBI WGS metagenome assembly ULUL01 (sample SAMEA4835759, study PRJEB28245) | human gut metagenome | biome: gut microbiome; material: fecal sample | place: Denmark | collected 2008 | reverse complement strand
GGCTGCTACGCAGGTAGTGCTACGCACGTAGATATTTTCTCTCAATTCCTCTATAAAGTCCAATACCCGTTTTCTCACGAGGTTAGTAAAAAAGTGCAATTTTTGAAAGGGTTTTCCTTTCTCCCGCGGGTGAAGGTTTACTCGCTGCATAATTCTTCAAATCCCCGCTTCCCTCTCTTGAATATTACACAATATAATGATATAATTAATAATATAAGTTGCAATTCGGAGGATTTGATGAAAAAATTTGCTTTTACTCTTGCTGAAGTTTTGATTACTTTAGGTATTATCGGGATTGTCGCGGCTTTGACGCTCCCTACGCTCATTCATAACAATCATAAAAAAGAAGTTGAAACTAAGTTGAAAAAATTCTACTCTACTATGAACCAGGCGATTTTACTCTCTGAAGTCGAAAATGGCGATAAAAAATACTGGTGGCAACCAATAAATGATGTGTGCACAACTGGAACTCGATACTCAGAGGAATGTTTGACTCTTTTTTACGAAACTTATTTGAAAAAATATTTGAAAAATGTTGATTCTGTTAAGTATGTTGAAAAAGTTATGCAAAATCAATATAATGCGCTGCAAGTTAATTTAGCAGACGGGAGTGGATTTTATATTCTCTACGCTGGCCACGATTACATGTTTTTTCCATTCGCATCAAAGTTTAAACTATCTCCTAGCGAATTCTTAAGAGGACGCGACTATTTTCTTTTTGGTTTTTACCCGGATCATTCTGATACAACTCAGCACAGGAATGCTATATTTAGAAATAAAGGAATTGAACCTTATGTTGGGGATGATTGGGATGGAACAGATCAAGGCCTAAAAACAACAAAAGCATATACAAGGATAATTCAACTAAACAACTGGCAAATCCCGGATGATTATCCATATAAAATTTAATTTATTTAAACTATTAATGTTTTTTCAAATTTATACTATAATAAAAGCATGAAAAAATTATTATTACCGTTACTAATAGGAACAGCTTTAACTATAAATTTCGCACCAGCTGCTCACGCCGGCTTTTTTGCTGTGCAAAAGGCACGCATTGAAAAATCACGAGAAGCCAAAAATACAAAAGCTGAACTTAGAGATCTTTTTGTTAAACAGCTTGAGTACACTAACAATAAAAATCTTGATAAGCTTTCAAGCCTTTACGCCGAAACATTTGTGAATAACGATGGATTTGACAAAAAGGTTTATTTCAAACTTGTAAAAGATACCTGGAAAAATTATCCTGATATAATGTATGGAACAACAATCCGTGATATTCAGTTTGACGGAGACTATGCCTATGTTCAAGCCTATGAAACAGCACTTTCTACAACTGAAGAAACCGTAGGCTCCTTGCAGGCTTACGGAGAGTTAACCTCTGAAGCTAACACTATTTATTATCTTCAAAAATTCGGCAAAGAATGGAAAATTATCTCTGAACAGGTTTTGAATGAAAAATCCGCCCTAAAATACGGCGATGCCAGATTTATTAAAATGGATTTAAACACGCCTGAAATAGTTAATGCAGGACAAGCTTACACTGCATCATTGGATTTAGAACTGTCAGAAGATGAAGACGCTATTGCGTCCATCGACAGGCAAATAATTATTCACCCGCAGCAGCAATCTGAAGAAAGTTTTCGTCAAATTTCTGATGATAATACTTTAGAAAGAATGTTTTATGCAAACAAAAACAATGTTAACGAATACACAACAGCTTCTGTGGGAATTGCACGTTCGGAAATTTACGACAAAACAAAAGTCAGAGTATATGTGAGCGGTGTTGCGTTTTTGATGACAAGAGTTAATGTAATCCCGCAAAATAAGCACATAACACTTGAAGAGGAAAATGAAGAAAATGCACAACAAGATAAGTAAAATTTTATATTTGTCAGTTTGTTTTGTATTTTTTCTTTTTGCTGATTTGTATTTTACAAATATGTTGGTAAGAGCAATTCACAATGGTCTGAAAGTTTCTAACAGCGTTTTTGCACTGACGTTTGTGAAAAATTACGGCGCAGCATTTAATCTTTTGCAGAATGCACGAGAAGCACTAATTATCCTTTCTGTTGTCGCGATTGTGCTCTTGTTCGGTTACGTAATAAAACATATCAAATCAATTTCGATGAAAAGCATTTTCTTTATCTCTCTTTTGTCTGCCGGAATTGCCGGTAATCTTCACGAAAGAATAGTGCTTGGTTTTGTCAGAGACTTTTTTGAATTCAAGTTTATTGACTTTCCGGTATTTAACATATCTGATATCTTTATTAATATCGGCGTAATCGGTTTGATAATATTAATTTTGCTGAAAAAAACACGATGAGAATTTTTGCAGGAGAAAATGACGATAATACAAGATTAGACAGCGTTTTATCCGAGTTGTCTACAGATTTGTCGCGTTCTAAAATCCAAAATTTTATTAAGTCAGGTTATGTAAAAGTCAACGGCACTAATAAAAAACCTTCATACCTTTTAAAAGAAGGGGACAAGATTGAATTTGAAATACCGGAAATTGATGAAGTATCTATCCCTGCTCAAAATATCAACATTGATATAATTTATGAAGACGAAAACATGGCTGTGATAAATAAGCCATCCGGTATGCTTACGCATCCAACGACAAAAGAAAATGAAAACACACTTGTGAACGCTCTTTTATACATATTTAACGAAAACCTTTCTGATATTAACGGAAGCTTTCGCCGCGGAATTGTTCATAGACTTGATAAAAACACATCTGGGCTTTTGATGGTTGCAAAAAATAACAAAACCCACGAATACCTCGCAGATTTAATCAAAAACCGCAATATAACCAAAAAATACAGAACTATAGTAAAAGGTAATTATCCACTAGACGAAGATGTAATAGATTTGCCAATAGGACGACACCCAACGCAGCCCCACAAAATGGCTGTTGTTACAGACGGAAAACCCAGCAAATCAATTATTAAAGTTATTGAAAGATTTAAAGAAGCAACATATCTTGAAGTTACACTTGTTACCGGAAGAACCCATCAAATACGGGTTCATATGAGCAGTAAAGGTTTTCCTGTATTTAACGATACGCTTTACGGGGCAGGAATGGCTAAAGTTAAAACCGAAGAACAGGTGTTACAATCATTCTACTTGAGGTTTACAAAACCTTTTTCTGATGAGATAATAGAGTTGCAAATCGAACCGGATGAAAAAATTACAAAAGTTTTAAACTACTTAAAAAGCAGGAGTTAAATTATGAAATATACTTACTGGATAATATCACAGATAATTGTTCTAGCCTGGGTTATTCTGGTTATTATGAATATAGACAATTCCACACATATAACATTAATCAACAGCTATCTTGCCAATTTATTTAAAATTTCGCCTGTATACATAACCTGTAATACTGCTATGCTTGAAATAATTTTGTTTATCGCAGGCGAATTATCAATGCTCATGTTCTTTGCTCCTTTAATTACAAAATCAAAGGAAAAACAGGGCGCTTACGAAAGAAAATTGGAAAAAACCTCTGTTTCAAATGATGAAAGCAATGCTAAAATAAAAGTTTTGGAAAACAAAATAGAAGTTTTAGAAAAAGCTTTGTCTGATGCTTTAAAACGAAACTAAAATTCAAAAACATCACCGTTATATTCATATGTAACTAAGCGATTGTTATCAAATGTTACAGCATCAATGGTTTTGTTTAAAGAATTTTTTGTAACAAAAGATGACAATGTAGATTGAGCATTAGGATATTCAAACACAAAATAAGACTTATCCTCATTTAGGAATCTCACTTCAAGAGGCTTTCCGGAAGAATCAAAAGCAATTTCTCTTAAGGGCTGACGACCTTCCTTAGAAAAATCTGAAACAGAAAGCAATTTTTTACTTTCAGGCAAAAATTCATAAATTCTTTTGCCGCCGTTATTCAATGGAACTTCAAACTTCTCAGGCAATTTTTCATACTTCAAAAGCTCAGGACTGATTTTTTCAAGAGCGAGATCATATTCATCAAGAAATCTACCATTGCTTTTATGCTTAAAAAAGCCATCAAACTCAGCGATTACAGCATTCTTGACCGTAATTATCCTTGTTAAATAATCATTTGCTTTATCTCTTGCTTCAAAAGCTTTCTTTTCTAATTTAGTCATTGGATTTTTTGTTATGGGCAAGTCCATATTCTTTGAGGTTTCAGACGACAAATTATCTACCTTACCGCGTTTTGCATTGTAATAAATTCCGCCGGCAATTATAGCAGCTAATGCCGCAGCGCCCGCCCAATAAGACAGCTTTGTATTTTTATCATCATTAGCTTTGACTTCAGCAGCAGGCGTTTTCGCTGTTGGCTTAGCCAAAGCAGGCGGTGTTGTCTGCTGTATTTCTTTGAAACCTTCTATCGCCATTCAAAATACCTTTATTATAATAAAAACATGTAATTAAAAAATATTGCGCATTCCCCAAAAAAAACCGGCGGATTCTCAACAAACAGATTCCGCCGGTCAGTTTAGCAAATTTGAACCTATTCTTCTGCTGAAGCAGTTTTTTGCTGATTGATAAGGTTTTGAAGCTTATCTCTAAGCTCGTCGCCTTTTTTCTGCATATCAGAAACGACATCATCAGCTTTTGATTGAATTTCTTTTACAGTTTGATCAGCGCGTTTCATAACATCGCGTGTTGTATCTGCAATCAATTGGCGGGTTTCTTCACCTGATTTTGGCGCAAGAAGAATACCTGTAATTGCACCGATTGCACCACCTACTATAAAACCTGCTAAAAATTTAGTTGCTGACATAATTAATTACTCCTTTACTTTTTTCATCTTCATTTTAACAGCCGGATTTTGTGAAATAATCACCTTAAACGGCTATTTTTACTTTTTGGCAAACAAGCCCAGTACGGTAACAAAACCTTTTATAACGCCTCCTAGAATTGATTCGGAAATAATTTTAGTTTTGCCGAAAGTCTTTTCTACTGCATTTTTGAAACTGTCAACATTTTTGTCCGTACTTTTGACAACTGCATTTATAGAATGCAGGGTTTCATTTAACTCTTTTATGGTAGGCTTTAGCTCGGTATTTACGAGAGTTGTTGTTTCGTTAAGGTTTTTGGTCAATTTAGTCAAATCAAAAAGCAATTTGACTAAAAACCCGCCCACGACAATTATAACTATACCGGTTGACCAGGATAAAAAAGTCAAACCTTGATTTAATGCTACTTGTGAAAAATCCATTATTTAGTTTCCTTATTATTTCTTAGTAATCGAATTCATTATCAGAGCCCTCTTCAAGCTCTTTTGCTTTAAGAAGTTTCTTTGATTTTACCATGTTATTAAATTTTCTAAATTGTCTTTCCAGCTTATATTTCATCAAATCAATATTTTCGAGTGCCTGTTTTTTAGCTTCTAGAATAGCCGGGGAGTTTTTTTCATACAAATCAATGGCAGCTTCTTTAAGCTCGCGTCTTGATTCTTCGCCTGATTTCGGGGCGAAAAGCACACCGGCAATAACTCCGCCTACAACTCCTGCAAGCAGACCTATGCCAAACATATAAGATTTTTTACTCATTGGGACCTCTTCTTTCTGTGAACAAACTTACATAGTTATTTTAACATATTTTTCATAATTTTACAATACTTTTAGGCTAAAAAGCTGTCTATAAGACTTTTTGCAATGTTTACACCCTTGCAAATTCGGGAAATTTTTTTGCATTTTGACCTTAAAATAAATAAAATAAACGAAAATAATAAAGTATTTAGAATTTTAAAGATATATTTATCACGTTTTTTTCTTACAAAATCAAAAAATAGAGCTGTCTTTTCGCCGAAAACAACGACAAACTCTTCTAGCTGTAAAAGTGCAATCCTGATTTTTAAAGCCGCAATGGAGACATTTTGGTTCATTTCCAGCACAAACCGGTCAGCTTTGACGATTAGTGCAATTAATGTCAATGCAATAATTATTTCAGCTATAAAAATTGTTGCGATAAATAAATACATTTTTCTTATTTCTGATTTTGTTATATATTTGAATTATAAAATATTTTACATAAGTTGAAAATACGTCTAAAGGACTATTTAATGATAAGAAAATTGAGATTTTATACATCGCTTTTGCTTGCACAAAGCCTATATTTGGGAATAAAATTGCTCTCAAAATCCTCCGGCACATCGTTTGTCGGGATGGCAGTACTCAAATATTACCCTGAATTTTTAACACATTGCAGCGATTATATTAAAGAAAAGAATATTACGGTTACCGGAACAAACGGAAAAACAACTACTTCCGGGCTTATTGCACATATTCTGGAAAACGCGCATCAGAAAGTTATTCATAACTTAAAAGGCGCAAATATGCTTACGGGTGTCGCGAATGTGTTTGCGCTAAATTTAGCCCCGCTCAAGCGTTTTGACTATTCAGTTATTGAATCAGATGAAGCTTATCTAACCAAACTTTACGACTACATGAAGTCAGATTATCTGGTCGTTACTAACCTTTTCAGAGACCAGCTTGACCGCTATGGAGAACTGGCTACAACAGCGTCTTTCATAAAAAATGCTATTGAGAAAAATCCGGATCTGAAACTTGTATTAAATGCAGATGACCCGCTTGTTGCAACCTTTGACAGCACAAAATACAGTGTCTTTTACGGTTTTGAAGATGTACAATATGACTGCGATTATGAACATGATTCAAATGCACCTGCTGAAGTCTTCAATTGCCCTTGCGGTGAACCGTTAAAATATAAAAAAAGATTTTTTGCACAGCAAGGGCACTATTACTGCGAAAAATGCGGTTACAAAAGGGCAGACTGCAATTATTCCGCAAAAGCCCTGATACATAACGATTTTTCTGAAATTACAGTTACAAATAACGGAATTGAATACTATTTTAAAGTAAATCTTGTAGGTCTTTATAACGCTTATAACGCACTGGCAGCCATAGCACTGGCTTTTGAACTCGGATTAAATCAAGCAGAAATTCAAAACGCTTTAGACAGTTTCAAATCAATATTCGGCCGCGCTGAAAAACGCGTAATTAACGGACAGCAAGCGCTTATACAACTGATTAAAAATCCGACAGGCGCTTCAGAAGTGCTTAAAACCGTTGATTTAAGATCCAATATAGTTATTGCAATAAATGACAATTACGCTGACGGCCGCGATATAAGCTGGCTTTGGGACAGCGACTTTGAACAATTAAAAAATGCTGAAAAACTCGTTATAACCTCCGGAATTCGCGCTGCTGACATGGCTGTCCGGCTGAAATATGCAGGAATTCCCCAGGAAAAAATAATCGTGGAACCCTCGATTAAAAAAGCAATTGAACTTGCAGCGCAAGACAAAATAACTATTTTGCCATCATACACGGCACTTTTGAAAATAAATAAAATGAAATTGTAAAGAAAGAAGGTAAAAATGCTTTTAGGCGTAAACATAGACCACGTAGCAACGCTCAGAAACGCAAGAGGCGGGATTGAACCAGATGTAATTAAAGCCGCAGAAATAGCGGAAAACAACGGTGCAGTATCAATTACCACCCATTTAAGAGAAGACCGCAGGCACATTAAAGACGAAGATGTTTATACTCTTATAAAAACAATTAAAACAAAATTAAACCTCGAAATGGCTATGGCTGAAGACATTCAACAAATTGCACTCGAGATTAAGCCTTATTCAATATGCCTTGTCCCTGAAAAAAGGCAGGAAGTTACGACTGAAGGCGGCCTTGACGTTGCAGGTCAGCTTGAAAAAGTTACGGAATTTATAAAACCGCTGTTAGACGCGGGCATTATCGTAAGTCTTTTCATTGATCCGGACACCCAACAAGTGGAAGCGTCTGCAAAAACAGGTGCCCAGTTTATTGAAATGCACACAGGTACTTACTCTGAAGCATATGGTTATGAAGAAGAAGAAAACGAATTTCAAAAACTAAAACATGCCGCTGAATTGGCTCAAAGCCTTGGATTAAAAGTAAATGCCGGACACGGTTTGAATTACGAAAACGTCCACAGAATGCATGAAATTCCAAACCTTATAGAATTAAATATAGGTCATTCAATTATATCAAGAGCAGTCTTTACAGGACTTGGCGAAGCTGTTAAAACAATGTCAGAATTAATAAAATAAGGAAAAACAATGAAAGATAAGCAAGAAATTATTGAAGAAATGCAAAAAGTCGCTGAACAAATGCGCATTGATGATATTGAAGAAAATCCGGATATTGAAAATGAGTTTTTCGACTGCGACTGCTGCGGTGAATATAAATGTCTTGCAGGTTCCATTCAATACGGAAATCACCGGCTTTGCAACGATTGTGTTTTGATTGCCGAAACAAGCTTTGCTCTTGGCAAGATTAAAGATATCGAAGAACTTATCAATGCTATGGAAGATACAAAATTAGAAAATATGTGTGAATTCATAAAGCACGAAGAATCCAGAAAACTTAATTAATTCTTTCTGGTAAAAAATAGACATATTTATAATCCTTTAGATTTTTACAACTAATTCTAAAGGATTAATTTTTCTTTACATATAGTTATAAAGAATTACTTATTGGGAATATTATATATTACAAATATATGTTAGATATCTATGGGATTATGATTATTACAAGAAGAAAGGTAATTGATTATGACAAGTGATTTAAAATTTACTTCAACCCCGAAAGCATTTACTTTGGCAGAAGTATTGATTACATTAGGTATCATCGGCGTAGTTGCTGCCATGACTATGCCAACATTGATGAACTCTACTAACGGCGCTCAATACAAGACAGCTTACAAAAAAGCGCTCTCTGTATTGAACCAAGCCGTGGTAATGAACGTAGCGCTCGATGATTACGACTTGAGCCAGGCTTCTGAAACAGGTACAGGCACTGCAAGCCAATCTATGTACACTATGTTGAAAAACAGAATGAACGTTATCAAAACCGGTACAACTTCTGAATACAAACTTATTGGTACCGCTTCTTCTGCTAAATCAACATTTGGCGACTCTGGTAACAACTACGTGTTATACTTCAATGACGGTATTGCTTTCTCATTCCCGAAAGCGGCTCATAGCTGTACTGAAGGTTCTACAACAGTTACTGGTACTGCTGGTATGGGTAACAACGGTAAACCGATTACAACTAACAGTTGTCTTGGTGTAATCGACGTTAACGGCGCTAAATCTCCAAACAAAGTTGTTGAATGTGATACTAACACTTCTGGCGACGCTTGCGTTGTTTCTAACCCGACTGATATTTATCCGGTTATGTTCTACGATCAAACTATTTTACCAGCTACAGCAGCAGGCCGTGCAGTTCTTTATGGAAAATAATCTCTTGGACATAATTTCATATACATTAAATGTGTAATGCGGAGTTTCAAAGCTCCGCTTTTTCTTTTGCATTTTGATGTATAATAGAATTATGGATAAGAAAATTTCTGAAAAAGTTATAAATAGATTAACGTTATACCATTGTATTCTGTGCGACTACATAAATTCCGATATTGAATTTATTTCAAGCAAACAAATGTCAACACTTCTAAATATCGATGATTCGCAGGTTAGAAAAGATATCAGCGTTCTTAACAATTCCGGCAAATGCCGCGTCGGGTATATCGTAAAAGAATTAAAAAAATCAATCGAAACTACTTTAGGATTTTCAAAAACAAAAAAAGCATTCATAGTTGGCGCCGGGAATTTAGGGATGGCGCTTGCAAAATACGATAATTTCACAAATTACGGATTAAATATAATGGCTTTGTTTGACAATGATAAAAAGAAAATAGGCGGCAGTGTAAATAACAAACTCATACTTGACATTGAAAAACTTCCAAAACTTGCACAAAAGTCAGGTGTTGATATAGTAATTTTGACTGTTCCAAGAGAATTTGCACAAGAAACCGCAAATTATTTAGTAAAAGCAAACATAAAATACATATGGAATTTTACACCTGCTGTCTTGGCTGTACCCAAAGAGGTTCAGGTATGGAACGAAAACTTAATGGGCAACTTTTTGCAATTTACATATAACATCTAAACCGAAGCCGGTATTTTATTAATCTGGTAAAGATACCTTAAACCTTCAAGGGTAAGTGTAGGGTTAATAAAGTCAAACGGGCGCTTTAAATAGCTTGCGATAAGACCGGAATAACCGCCTGTCGCAACGACAACCGCGCGTTCGCCAAGTTCCTTTTCGCACTGTTCTATTAATCCGTCAATCATACATGCTGTCCCACGGATTACGCCGGATAATATCGCGTCTGTCGTATTATCACCTATTGCCTTATTTGAAATTGCAACATCAATCCTTGGTAATTTAGAGGTAAATTTATTCAAAACTTTCATCTGTAAGTTAAGCCCCGGCGCGATTACACCTCCGATAAACTCGCCACGGCGGTTTACTATATCAAACGATGTAGCAGTGCCAAAATCAACAACAATTGTCGGTTTGTTATACAAAACATAAGCCCCTGCTGCATTTGCAATTCTATCAGCTCCTGCTTCAAGCGGATTTTTAAGCGCAACTTTGATGCCTGTGTTAATATCAACAGACAAAAACAACGGTTCAAGTTTAAAAACATTACCGACTGCATTTTTGAATTTTTCATTCAACTCTGAAACAACAGAAGAAATTATGCATCCGTCAATACTGAAATCCTTAAACAAAGATTTTAAAAGCACTTCATACTCCTCAAGAGACAAATCCTTGTCAGAAGCAAGCCGGAATTCTTCAACTAAAGCGTTTTCGTCGAAAAGTCCGAGTGTTATATTTGTATTCCCTATATCTGCTGTTAATAACATCAAAAAATAGTCCTTATTTCAAGGACTATTTTATAACAAAATAATTTAAATGCAAAATTACGCGCTGTGAGCGGTATTAGTAGGCTGAGCACCCTTGCCATTGAGCAATGATCCGATGCCGCCCATAGGCATATATGCAACAAATTGGCCTTCTGTAAAAGCTGAATTTATCTTTTTCTTCTTCTGCTGCTGGACTCCATCAGTCTTTGTATATTTATTGTCATCAAATGAAACTTTATCAACTCTTAAACTCATGGTAAACTCCTTTATGTTTCAGATACTCTATATCTCTTATATATATAAAGTATTTATTTTTTGCAAAATTTCCATGTTTTCACTAAAACGTTACAAATGTTTACATAAATAATATTATTAGAATAAAAAACAACTACTGGCACTTAAGCTTGAGGACGGTGAGCGAGCACTGTCTGAGCGGCGCCTGAAAGAAGATTAAATAAATTTAGCGGGTACAAAAGCGAGTTTGCGAGCTTAATCTCAAGCTTTAGAGCCAGTAAATGGTCAAGCAAGTTTTTCTTTCTTTGGTTCGTTTCTTTCTTTTTTCATTGCAAAAAAAAAGAAAGAAATGAACACAACCGCTCCTCTTTAGAGGGCCCCAAAAGAGGCAAACCTGCACCCGCAGGAGTAAGGCTCGCTAAATCTCGCCAACTCCTGCTCCCTCTCCCAATCTGGGAGAGGGCAAATACAAAGTGCCAGTAGTTGTTTTTTATTCTAATAATATTATTTATGTAAATCTTCAGCAAAATATCAACTTTTAAAAAGAGTTTCTTTGAGTTTAAGAGCGGTCTTTGTTGTTGCAAGACCAGCTTGAGAACTTTCTTTCAGCATCGGAGACATTAATTTTCCGGTCTGCTCCAGCGCGTCAATCACCTCATCGAGGGGTATTTTTGATTTAACACCAGCAAGCGCAAGTTCTGATGCTGTAACCGCGTGTATCGCAAGAAACGGATTACGTTTTACACAAGGGATTTCGACTAATCCGCATACGGGATCGCAAGTAAGCCCGAGAAGATTTTTCATAGCTAAAGCAACAGAATTAAGAATTTCATCAACTGAGCCGCCTCTTAACTGGGTAAGCGCCGCGGCACTCATTGCCGATGCAACACCGCATTCTGCCTGACATCCTGCGACAGCTCCTGCCAAAGCAATTTTATTTGAGATAATACGCCCGACTTCACCAGCAGTAATTAAAGCATTGATTTGCTCATCCTCGGATAGATTTAAATCCTCGCTTACACCTATCAAAACAGACGGAACAATCGCACACGAACCCGCAGTAGGGCAAGCAGCAATCCTGCCCATACGAAGGTTTTCTTCAATTACAGCAAGCGCGTATGTTGTAATTTTTTCAAACGTTTCACCAAAAATTGCTTTTCTTTGACCGTAACTTTGTTGTAGTCTTACACAATCATCACCGCACATACCGCTTATAGACATTTCTTTGCTTTTCAAGCCTGTTTGAATGGCTTCTTTCATTGCGCCAAGGCTTTTCTTAACTATCTTTCTAAAGTCCGCCACTGTAATCTCAGCCAATCGGGCCTCATTATCCTGACTAATTTCATAAATAGGCTTTTTTAATCTATTGCATGCAATTTCTAACTCTTTAAACGTTGTAATAATTTTATCCATATTAACTTTCCAATTTTTTAATATATCTAATCATATAAACATCATCAATTAATCCCAGAAAATCAATGACTTTTTGGCTGATATCGCTGTCAAGGCAAATGCACATAGAGGCTTCTTCACCTTTTGCACTTCTATCGCAGTAGAATGACGCTATATTGACGTGAATTGAATTTGTGACACGAGAAATCATATTAGGCACATCTTTATAAACAAGAAGTAAGGTGTTGTATTTCCCAGTCAAATTAACAGAAAAGCCGTCGATCTTCTTAATTGAAACTTCACCCGCACCAAGTGAATCCCCAGATATCATCATATCGCGTTTTCCTTTGAATATAAAATCAACAGCGTTTGGATGTCTGTTAAAATCCTCTAAATATTCAAATTCATAAGTGAATTGTTTTGAAACATCAAGGTTAAAAATATCTTTAATTCTTGTATCGTCAACCCCAAGCCCAAGAACTCCGGCTAAAAGCCCTTTATCAGTGCCATGCCCCTTGCCCGTTTGAGCGTAAGAATTGTATAGCCTGAAAATAACTTTGTCAGGAATATCGTTGTAAATATTTCTGGCCATAAGCCCCAATCTCACAGCGCCTGCCGTATGTGAGCTTGACGGTCCTACCATCACCGGTGAAATTATATCAATTATTGATGACTGCTTCATAAAACACCTCTCGTATATAGATTATATTACAAAAGAAATCATATTAATATATGTAAATTATTGTTTAAAATTTGACAAGAACAACATTTTTTGTGTTTTTATATATATAGGTAGTATGTGTATTCTTAATTAAAAAAGTGTGATAAGGAGTGTTTATTAATGTTTAGCCCTGAATTCATGAAATTCTTAATAAATTATCAAAAATCAGAATTTGCCCCACAAGAAACTAAAAAAGAAATCCCTCTAAAGATTAACAAAAGAGGTAAATTAGCCTGGGTAAACATCACGGTTTCTAAATAACAGCCGCTGTTTATTTACTACAAGAATGTTTGTAATTTTTTCCCCAATCTGCCATTGCGCTTAATACGGGATTCAAAGTCTTGCCGGTTTCGGATAATGAATATTCGACTCTGGGTGGAACTTCTGCATAAACCTTTCTTGTTATAAGTTTGCTTGCCTCAAGCTCTTTTAGATTTTCTGTTAAAACTTTCTGTGAACATCCAACGCTTCTTTGCAGCGCCTTAAATCGCTTTGTGCCAGTCAGCAAATCTCTTATTATTAAAATTTTCCATTTATTACCTATTAATTTTAATAAAACTGCAACCGGACATTCTGGCAAATCTTGCTTATCTATCATAAAAACCTCTTATATCTTAATAGTTACTTTTTACATACTGCATTACAAAAAAGTGCCTACTTTACATTATTACTCTAATATTTTAACATGAAACTGTTAAAAATTAAAGGAGGTTTTTATGAACGAAATTCTTGTAAAAAATTACAGCGATGCAGACGCAGAAGTACAATCACAAAATGGTAATACTTTTACTGTTAAATCAATTATTCCTAAAGACTTAATCAGTAAATGCAGCGCTAACTTTGTTGAAGTAGAACCTGGAAATTACGCATATGGTTACCACTACCATGAAGAAAACGAAGAAGTTTTCTATATTATAAGCGGAGAAGCTTCTGTAAAAACTGAAAAAGGAGAAATTCAGTTGAAGCAAGGCGATGCAATCTGTTTTCCAGCAAATCAAGACGGCTCTCATGTTATTTCAAACCCTTCAAAAAATGAAAAACTTATTTATCTTGATTTTGGCACCGCAAACAAACCTGATATAGTACATTTTACAGGCACAAGGCAGGGTATGGTAATCACCAGATCCGGAATTTACAACTTTGCAAGTTAAAATTGAAAAGGTCTCATTAAGAGACCTTTTTTCTACATCCAATCACAAGCCTCATGGTTACAAAGCGTTTTCTCTAAATCCGTCATAACTTCTTCTTTAGTCATTTCATAAGTTACCGGAGTTATAGAGATTTTGTTGTTTCTGACGGCTGCAATGTCTGAATTCGAGTCGTTGGGCTCATTTGTAAGTTCGCCTGCCATCCAATAATAAACCTTACCGCGAGGGTCGACACGCTTTTCGTATGTGTTTGTAAACATTTTTGCGCCTAATTCAGTTATAGCAATTCCTGCAATATCATCCATATCAAGCAACGGAACATTTACATTTAAAAGCGTTTTTTTAGGAAAATTAAAATCTTTTAATCTTTTAAGCATACCTTTTACAAATTGCGCGGTAAATTGAAAATCATCGTAATCAGTCTGCATGCTCGCTAATGACACGGCAATACTTGGAATACCCATCATAGCGCCTTCCATAGCACAGCTAACCGTACCTGAATACAAAATATCAGAGCCTAAGTTTGGCCCATGGTTAATTCCTGAAATAACGATATCCGGCTGTTCTTCAGGTGAAAGAATTGCATTTATTCCAATTTTTACGCAATCTCCGGGGGTGCCTGTTGTTACCCAAGTTCTTTTTGCGCCGTTTATAGCTTCAAGCTCTTCAACACGAAGCGGGGTATGCAATGTCAATGAATGTCCGGCGGCGCTCCTTTCTCTATCCGGTGCTATAACATAAACATCGTGTTCTGTTGATAATTCTTTTGTCAGCACGCGAATTCCGTTTGCGGCTATGCCGTCGTCGTTTGAAATTAAAATCTTCATAATTCTCCTCTTTCACATACAAGACTAATATCTAATATATTTCATATTCCCGCAATTGACAACTTTTTAAAATATCTTATATTAACTTTTGTAACAAATATATATTTAATACACAAAATATAGCAATTTTATATAACAAAAATTTTTTATATATATGAACACGAGGAAAGCTTAAAATTGAGGAATCAAACAAAATTTTAAGCACACACTACACTTCACACTATTTGAGGAATGAACGAAAATTTGTTCCAAGAGCCCCCTAAAAAGGGCTCTTTTTTTTACGCTGAGTACCGCCAAGTTATTCGTCCTTACTTTCCCGGCTTTTTACATTAAGAATTTGCCACATAGCCATGACGATTTTATCTATAAGAGGCCCAATGCCCGTCCAAATTGCATAAGCCGTGCCGACAGGAATCTGTTTTTGTGCTAGTTATAAAAAAAAAACAATAAAGAATTTCTGGTAGTATAATCTTATTATGGAACTAATAAATTTTGACAAAAAGAAAAGAACACAAAAACTAATTGAACAATTGCTTAATGTATGGGAAAATTCAGTCAGGGCAACGCATTTATTTTTATCAGAAACTGAAATTGAAAATATTAAACAATATGTTCCATCGGCATTAAAGGAAATTACAAATTTAATAGTAGCTGTAAACGAAGATAACAATCCGATTGCATTTATGGGTATTGAAAAACATAAGCTTGAAATGCTTTTTGTAAGTGCAGATGAAAGAGGTAAAGGGATTGGTACAGAGTTAATTCAACATGGAATAAAAAATTTTTCTATAAAGGAATTAGCAGTTAATGAGCAAAATCCAAATGCTAAAAGATTTTATGAAAACAATAATTTTCAGGTTTACAAAAGAACAGAAACTGATGAACAAGGCAACCCTTATCCATTGTTGTATCTGAAACTTATTAAATAAAAATAAAATACGCAAGTTTATTATAATATGAGAATAATTTTAAAATGAGAATAATATTTTTTTCAAATCGTTAGCTAAATTGGATACAGCCTCAACATTATAATGTCCTACATGAAAACATTCATCTTTATTGTAAGTTGCATATCTGTTAACACCGGTAACTTCAAGCCTAAATCCTCGATAAGCATTTAAGGAAATTAATTCATTATCTTTAGGCTCAATTACAAAATCATATCCTTTCTTTTTAAATACATCTTGTAAAGTTATTTTGTTTTTTGGATGCAAAAGTTTTTTAAATTCTTTAATCATTGTATTAGCAACTTCATTCTGTTGTCTCGAAAAACTTTTTGCACTTAAATAAACAGCTTTAAAATTTGGCTCATATTGCTGTTTAGAAATTTTTGGTACTTGCACTTATAAACTCTTTTAAAAAATGTCGATGGGGGGACTTGAACCCCCACGGATTTCTCCACACGCCCCTCAAACGTGCACGTCTACCATTCC
>ULUL01059345.1_pt1 | contig 16543 bp, 11 predicted proteins | sample 1958481 | NCBI WGS metagenome assembly ULUL01 (sample SAMEA4835759, study PRJEB28245) | human gut metagenome | biome: gut microbiome; material: fecal sample | place: Denmark | collected 2008 | reverse complement strand
ATGTATTTTTAATTTATAATAGCCATGTGGCTGAGGAATTGGAAAACTTATTTAATATAGTCGATACTTCTGCTATGGCACATAAAAATGTTATAGCTTTAATTGACTGCGATTCTTTTTTCGTCTCTTGTGAACAAAAAATTAACCCGGAATTGAAGGGAAAACCGGTTTGCGTACTTTCCGGGCACGGCCAGTGCGTAATTTCACGTTCGCGCGAGGCCAAAGCTCTCGGTATTCCAATGGGAATTCCTACTTTTAAAATGACTAAAGAAATGAAAAAAGCAACATTAATCACGGCTTCTCACGATTTGTACGGCGAAATTTCAGAAGAAGTTATGGACGTATTGAAAGAGTTTAGCCCAAAAGTTGAAGTGTACTCAATTGATGAAGCTTTTGTTGATTTGACAGGGCTTGAAAGACTTTATAAAAGAAATTACTACGCAATCGCAAAAATGATACAAGCAGAAGTCCGCAATAAAGTTGATATCCCCGTTTCAATAGGACTAAGCGGCTCGAAATCTCTTGCAAAACTCGCCTCAGATAAAGCAAAAAATATCGAAGGCGGAATTTTCCTGATAGGAGCAAGAAAAATTGAACCGGTTTTAAAAAAAACTTCAATTGACGAAATTTGGGGTATAGGCAGGAATTTATCGAAAATGCTGCGGCAGAATGGAATTTTGACTGCGTATGAGCTTGTCCTGAAAAGCGATTATTGGCTTGATAAGCATATCGGTATACGAGGTCTTGAAATGAAGCATGAACTTTTAGGGGAAATGATTTCAGTTGTCGATGACAGTTTTAAGCCGCCAAAGTCTATCCAAAAGACAAGTGCATTTGGAATTTTTACATCCGACCTGGATTTTATTAAAAACCAGTTGAATTATCATATTCACCGAGCCTGCAAAAAGCTGCGCAGTCTTGACTTGAAGTGTTCCGGAATTGCCGTTATGCTTCGGACAAAAGTTGAATTTAAAGTTTATTATGAAAAGACAACAATTCCTCATTCAACATGCTATGAGTGGGAAATTTCTGATATAGTATTTAAATTGCTGGAAAAAATTTACAATCCAAATATTGTGTATAGAAGTTCCGGAGTAATTTTGGATGAATTCACGTCAAATAATGGCGCACAAATGTTTTTGTTTGCGGATAATGAAAGCGTTGAAAAATCTGCGCGCTTAGCAAAAAGCTTAGATAAATTGGAAGCAAAATTCGGAAGAGACATTGTGCAAACCGGTTTTGTGAAAGATAAGAAGCCCTCTTGAAAAAATTTAAAAATATGGTATAATGGAGTTAAAAAGTAAAGAGTTAATAAGTTAAAAAGGAGGTAAAAAGGCATGAATAGATGGCAATCGTTGGGGGGGGGGGGCTCGCGGGTTCTTACCGCTTAAAGGAAAAATTTGTTTGGATAAACCCCTAACTAACAAAGACATTTGGCCAAACCTAGATATCAAATTAAAAGGTTTCACCTTAGCAGAAGTGTTAATTACTCTTGGAGTAATCGGCGTAGTTGCGGCGATGACATTGCCCACATTGGTTTCTAAATATAAAGAACGCCAGTACATTACAGGTCTCAAAAAAGCAGTATCTGTGATTGATAATGCTTACCACCTTGCATTATACGAAAATGGTGGAAATAAAGACTTTGGGTATCTTCCTCCCAAATATGTTCCGCTGCCGGAAGATGAGGGAACTGGTGTTTACAATGAAAATGGAAATTATAATTCAGATGTATTTTTTCGAGCATTAAGCAAGCACCTTAATGTAGTAAAAGATTGTGGCCGTGAAGGAAAAACAGGGTGTTTCCCTGAAACAATAACACATCCATTTGATGGCAGAACTTGGAATTTGTTACAATCACAAGGAAACTCAAGACGCTTTTTTGTCTTGCAAGACGGCATAGCAATTGGAGTTACTGGTGGAGCAGATTTGTATATTGACGTTAACGGTATTAAAAAACCTAATATTTTAGGAGTAGATGTTTTCCAGGTGAAACTTGGCGACAAAGCTTTACAACATTATGATGATGCCAGTGGCGATGTAATGTGTTATACAAATATATTTACTTGTGCGGCCTGGGTTTTAGTTAACGAAAACTTGGACTATCTGCATTGTGATGATCTGTCCTGGCACGGTAAAACTAAGTGTAATTAAACAAAAAAAAGGGCCTGCTTAAATCTCAAGCAGGCCCTTTTCAATATTATTGTGTTATTCAATAATCCAACCGTTTGTTAAGTCAACTTTTATAGGTTTTAAAAGTCTGACATAAACAGTCCCTTGCGCAGGTGCGTCTAACTTTTCACCTTTCAAGGTTTTTCTGACTATATTCATAAACCAGTTTCTTTGCTTTGTTATTTCGCCTGAAGCACAAAAACTTGCGGTTTGGTCATTGTTTGTTACAACAAGTGAGTTTTCTAATACTAAAACTCCGTTTCTAACAAACCATTTACCTTTTCTTACGTCTAAAAGCTGGCCTTTAAGATTAGAACCTTCGTATATAAGAATATATTTGTCAGGTGTTACGTAATTTTGCGGTGCTGTTGCAACATAAATATCTCCGGATTTGTTAGTTTGAGAACTGATGGATTTAGAAAGCAATACCGGAACAATTGTACCAGCCGGAATTGTGCCGACTGAACCTTGTACTGTAGCGTTTTCAATAACATAGCCTTCGCCTGTTTTCTTTCTCATGACTTCTGCAAGCTTAGCGTTAGGGTTTAACCTTGCTTCTTCAATCATTCTGTAAAGAATAGCAGCTACTTCAGCTCTTGTGGCTGGTCTTGCAGCTTCAATATTATTTCTGTTGCCGGTTGGAATTACTACCATCATATTTAAAATTTCTGCTTTGCCGGCAGGAATTAAAAACCATTCCGGGACATTAGAAATGTCTTTGTATTTTTTGCTTAAAACTTCAGTAGCCTTTTCTTTGCTAATATCCTCAGTTGTAAGCGCATTTACAGCCATTGCAATTGATTCAGCTCTTGATACAGAATCATCAGGTCTGAAATTTCCGCCTTCTTGCTGTACTGATATTAAGTCAAAATACAAAGCTTTTTGAATTGCATCGTAAGCCCAAAATTCAGGTGTAATATCTTCAAAATTCACAGGCTGTGCAACCGTAATGTTTTGCTGTCCGAGTGCTTTAATCGCCATTGAGGCAAATTCAGCACGGGTTACGTTCTCGTCAGGCTGGAACGTCCCATCTGGATAGCCGACAATTATACCGGCTGATGATAATTCTTCAATCTGTTTTGCTGCCCAATGGTCAGGCGCTACATCAGGAAATGCATTTGCGCTAAGCATTGTGAATGCAAAAAGCAAAGAAGATAACATAATTCTAAGTATATTTTTCATACTCAATCTCCTATACAATAATATCCACTTAAATCATACAAGTAAAATCATTATTCAGCAAGAAATTTATTAATTTATGTAACTTAAATGTAAAATTTTTGATTTTTTAATCGTCTGTTTTTAAAATATACATAGAGATTATAACAAAATGAAATTGATACAAATATTTTTAAAGAATTCAATTTTTTGGATTTTTTTATTATGCGGCTTAATACTATTTTTTTATCCGGCTATATTTATAAATCACGAATTAATGCCGGGAGATCTTGGCGATGCGCGGTTTGTAAATTACATATTGGAGCACGGCTGGCTGTGGCTTAACCAAGTCGAGCTTCATAAATCATTTTGGGATATGCCAATGTTCTATCAATATCAAAATACTTTAGCATTTTCTGATGTTTTGCTTGGCGGAATGATTATATACGCCCCCATCCGTATGCTTGTAAATAACCCTCAAACAGCCTTGCAGGTTTGGTGTGTAATTTTGTGTATTTTGAATTATCTGTCAATGTACATGTTTATGAAAAAAGTTTTTAATTTTAGCAATTTACAATCATCTAGTGCTGCGTTTTTGTTTGCATTCGGACTTCCAAGACATTTCCAGATGGGGCACTTGCAGCTTTATCTACAATTTTTTATGATTTTTTCATTAACCGCGTTTTGCAGCGTTAAAAAGGAAAATTCAAAAATCAAGAATAATTTTTTATTCTTTATAGGGGTAATGTTATTTGTTTTGCAGGTCTATACCAGTTTTTACTTAGGATGGTTTATGGTGTTTGCGGCCTTCGTTGCCGGGTTAATTTTCTTCTATTCTCCTGTTTTGAGAGTAAAATTATATGACTTTTTGAAGTTTTATTATAAAGAAATCCTGATATACGGGGCAGCTTCTATTATATTGCTTATTCCGCTTGCGTTGCATTATATGTCAGTGGGGGCGGAGTTTAACTGGAGGCCGGAGTTCTTATTTAAATTTTCAAGTTTCTTGATGTCAGATAGTGCAATGGACAGATTAATATGGCAAAATCCTTTCAAGTGCAGTTTGGAAGCTCACACAGGAATTGGTTATATAACTACCATATTGGTAATATTGGGAATTTTTAATTGTAAGAAGTATAGAAAATTTATATTTCTATTTTTAGGAATAGTTGTTTTGTTCTTTTGGAATTCTGATTTAAACTACCTGCTTCACCAGATAATTCCCGGGGCAAGTGCGATAAGAGCGGGCGGACGATGTATATTTTTGTTGCTTATAATTTTTTCATTTGGCTTGGCAAATTTTTTAAAAAATGTAAAAAGAAATTATTTAGTTGGAATTTTTGTTGTACTATTTTTGCTGGAGCAAATTCCATATAAAAGCGGTTTGAGTTGGACAAAGTCAGAACACCAAAAGCGTTTGGCAAATTATCCAATGCTTAAATCGTGTAATGTAGTTTATTTTGACGTTTTAACAAGTAATAAGGCAAATTATAATGTTGATATCATATGGAAAGCAACTGAAGAAAATGTCTATACAGTTAACGGGTATTCAGGCTATGAGCCTCCAATTCAAAAAGATATTGTGAAAGATGAATGTAAATTTGTAATTGAAAAGGAATTTTAGAGGATAAATATGCACTATACATCAAGATATAATTCACCATTAGGAGAAATTCTTTTAGCAGCGGATGAAGAAGGTCTTATAGGCCTATGGTTTTGCGGCGGGAAGTATTTCGCAAACGGCCTTGTACCAATACATGAAGAAAGAGAAGTTCCAATTTTTAAAGATACTAAGCGTTGGCTTGATATTTATTTTTCCGGGGAAGAACCGGATTTTATACCGCATTTACACTTGATAGGCTCGCCTTTCAGACTTGACGTGTGGAGAATTTTGCAGGGAATTCCATATAGCAAAACCATTACATATGGTCAAATTGCACAAAAAATAGCTTCACAGCGCGGGCTAAAAAGAATGTCATCGCAGGCCGTCGGCCAAGCTGTTGGGCACAATCCGATTTCCATAATCATTCCATGCCATAGAGTTGTCGGCACCAACGGCAATCTCACCGGATACGCTGGTGGTATTGATAAAAAAGCATATCTTTTAGAGCTCGAAAAGATATAATTCTTTATATAAATTTCATTAAAAGAACTTTTGCTTTCATTTTTATTGAATTCCAGAAATCGTTTTTAAAAAAATTGTTTTTATAAATACTATTTTCAATTTGGTTTCGTAATACAAATTTTTGGAGAGTGTTAATTCTTTCCTTAGAATAATGAGCTGAATTTTTCACTGTAGGTTTTGTTATGTGTATTTGATGCAGAGTTTGTGGGTTAATCTTTAACATAATCTATTTCCCTTTCAATTTAAGTCTCTAATATAAATAAAACATGTAAATCATTTTATTTGCTAATTATTAATCTCATTGCAGATTAAAAGCAATAGGTTTTATAGTATCTTTGAGGATCTTAAAGGGGGAATATTTAATACTTTGAGTATATTCAAAGTTTTTTAATGGCATTGCCAAAACTTTTTCTTTGACGATTACTCTTGAGGTACCTTTTGTATAATCTTTTTCAATAATCTCTGTAATAATGGTTTTCGGGACAAATTTGTTATCATTTGGTATTTGACCTGGTAAATATATTCTATCAAAATATTGTTTAACTGTTTTACAAAAATTTTTCTGTAACTTATCGTCAAAAGTAGTAATAGAAGTATATCTGTATTTAGAATTGTTTTTAATACGCGTCAGTGAGCCCAAATAAGTATTATTATTTGGATTATAAAAGTCAACACTTTGCCTGGTTATGTTTTTTGCAATTGCGTTTTTATTTATGAGAAATTGTGATGTTAAATATGTTTTCATAAGTATAGATTACCACATAAAATTTTTTTTTTATGTAAAAAAAGCAAACTGTTTGATGATTTTAATAGAGGGATTTGAGTATTTTCTAGCAAAAAATATTTTTAGAGTTTTTTATACCTATAAGAAAATAAAAATTGTGTAAATAAAAAGGAGAACTAAATGGCACTGATTGGTCTTGGACTTACAGGTGCGGCGGCAGTGTCTATAACTATGAATGTACAGAATTATAAAACATCAAAACAAAACTTGAAAGAATTGGAAGGTTTAAGAATAGAAAACAGAGCCCTTGCTGCCGATACGCTTGAAAAAAGTTTACACATAAAAGAACTCAAATCAAATATCTTAAACGAACAAGAAAATTTTGCAAGAACCATGTACCCGAAACAATTAGACTCATTAAAAAAAATTTCTCCTAAAAAGTTATGCTTAGACTTTTATGAAAGATTAATCAACAATGCATCATTACTTGATTCAATTGAGAACCGAAGCTTAAGAATGGATAGAGAAGTTATACCCAATATCCCAGATACGATACCTGAAGACATTTATCAGGTAGGAAGATATTCCTCAAAAGCCGCAAGAAACTTAATTCATCACTTCCATAAAGCAATATAATATATAATAAGTCTTTTCCTCAACTAAGTTACTCAGAAAAAGTACGCAAAATTACACAAAAAAAAAAAGAGCTAAAAATAGCTCTTTTTTAGTTTGGGCAGGGGTGGATTCGAACCACCGTAGTCTCGCGACGGCAGATTTACAGTCTGCTCCCTTTAGCCACTCGGGCACCTACCCATATTAAATTGTCAAAAATCGAAAAATGCGTTGTGTATGTGCTCCGAGTGGCGGATTAACGTTGGACTTGTCCTTGCAAAAAGATACTCAATCTTTTTGCGGCGGTAGATTTGTCTACCGTGATACTCGGGCACCTACCCATATTAAATTATCAAAAATTTCAAAATGCCTTTGACGGGATTTGAACCCGTGGCCTCTCCCTTACCAAGGGAGTGCGCTACCCCTGCGCCACAAAGGCTTACTTTGTCTTCAACCTTTTGCGCCCTCCGGGAGTGCTTTCCTCTCAAAAAAGATACTCAATCTTTTTTTCGGTAGGGTCCCTGCGCCACAAAGGCTTACTTTGTCTTCAACCTTTCGCGCCCTCCGGGAGTGCTTTCCTCTCAAAAAAGATACTTAATCTTTTTTTCGCAAAGGCCTATGCCACAAGGGCCGGTTATAAAAAATGCCGACTATAGGAATCGAACCTACAACCTACGGTTTACAAAACCGTTGCTCTACCATTGAGCCAAGTCGGCAAGTTACATTTATTATTATATGTAGAAAATAATTTACTGTCAAGAGTTTTTTCTTTGATGTATAATTATATCGTTAATATGTAATTTTATAAGGCTATATGATGTTATTAAGACAGTTCGCACCGGTTGTGCTTTTGACAATTTCAAATATTTTTATGACTTTTGCTTGGTATGGGCATCTAAAATTCAAAGGAACAGCGCTTTGGGTTGTTATTTTAGTAAGCTGGGGGATTGCCCTGTTTGAATACTGTTTTCAGGTTCCGGCAAACCGCATAGGTCATGAATATTTTTCTGCCGCTCAATTAAAAACCATGCAGGAAGTAATTACATTAATAGTATTTAGTGTTTTTTCAGTGTTTTACTTAAAAGAAGAATTTCGTTGGAATTATCTTGTAGGGTTCTTTTTTATAATACTTGCCGTGTTTTTTATCTTTAAAAAATGGTAATTAATCAAGTGATGAGAGAAATTCTGCAATAACTTTGCGGCGGTAACGATACTTGCAGGCAATTAAATATCTTATGTATAAAAGTTTCAAGACCCTCTCTGAATATTTATCTGAGAAAATTTTAAATTTGTATCGGCTGCTGTTTTTCTGCTTCATCATTGAGTAAAATTCCGGAAGATACGGTGTCTTCACTACGTAATAATTCTTTTTATATTCATCTTTGATTACTATAAAATGCATAATAACAGTATATTTATATTTCTGAAAAAATCCAAAGCATGCAAAAATAATTTTTAGAGGTTTTATTTTAGATATGAAAATAGATAATCAGCATAATTTAATTAACTTTGGAACTTCATATAGAAAAGTAATAAAGCCAACTTATAGATTAGGGGATTGCTATGAAGCTTCAACTTACTTTTTTGTAAAGGGATTTCACTGGAATAAATTTTTTAATCATGCAATAGAAAAATACAAAAACACTCCAAAAGTAAATGTATTTTCTCTTGCAAGTTCAGATGGTTCAGAAGCCTACAGCATAGCAATGATGTTGATAGCAAAACTCGGAGAAGAAAATGCAAGAAAATTTTTCCCTATTATAGCAGTTGATATTGACCGAACAATTACCAGAAATGCAAGAAAAGGTTTTATTAATTTGTCAGAAGGTGATGAATTAAGAATTAATAAATATACAGGTAATCAACTTAATAGATTTTTCGAACGAACAGAACAAAGATTTTTATCCGATAAAATAGGCGGTTCTGATAGACGAGAACTTTTGACCAAATTTAAAATAAAGCCTATACTACAAGATAAAGTTGTTTTTATAACAGAAGATTTAAACACTTATGTTAAAAAAATGCCAGATCAAAATAATTTGATTTTTTGCAGAAACTGTTGGCCTTACCTTTGGAAAACGCGGGAAGAATTTGCAGCTAAACTTTCAGAAAAAACAGATATAAATTCATATTTAATAGTGGGTGATTTCGATGATGTTTTTTGCCCCATGAACGTCAAAAATTGTTACGGATTTTCTATGAACAAAGAATTTCCAAATGTATTTGACAAATCCGGAAGTAATTATTATGATAATATGCGATTATTTTTCACTAAAATCGAAGACGATATTTAAAATTTTCCTCATAATCCGGCTATTTTCTCAGATTGTTTTTTTGCAATCAATACTTCATTTTGAAGTTTCATCGCTTTTTTGTATTCGTTTTTAAACTCTTGCACCCAATCATTAGCTCGACTAAAAACTTCTTTATATTCAGCACTATCGTTTGCAAGAGAGGCTTGAGAACCATTCGGAATAATTGAAAGCTCTTTGCTTCCAGCTTTAACTAATGAATAATTGCGAGCATCATCAAAAGTAAATCGTGCATAAGTGTAACCATCTTTAGAATAGTCATAAGTATAACTATGCAGCTAACCATCAGAAGTATATCTGAAGGTTTTATTACCATTGCCATTTAAAACTCAGTTTTATATTTTGTTACATTATCATCATTCGTGGTATTTTATATAAATATAGGTCGGACACATTCAATGAATAAAAAGCGGACGACGGGACTCGAACCCGCGGCGTCAACCTTGGGAAGGTTGCATTCTACCACTGAATTACATCCGCTTAAATTTTTCATGACATTATTATACTCCTATTTTTCCGGCATGTAAAGAATTTTTGTTTTAAAGTTTTCTCGAGGCTTGCTAAGTTCTTTAGGCCATGACGTTTGTTCATGCTCGGCAAAAGAATCTAAGTGATAGGTGTCATCCGGAAATTTCCCAAGTAATTTTATGTTTGCTGTGTAATCAGGCAAATCATCAATATTTATTTTTTGATAAGCCACAATACCTGTTAATATCGGAACTTCTTTACCTGCAACAGCTAATGAATAATCTTTCATAAATTCAGTGAATTCAGTACGGATTTGATCAGAGTATGCGGCTTGGCCTGTTATTTCAAACCCATTTGCCAAAAGCATAGGTTCGCCTGTTTCTTCATTTTTAAGCCAAAGCATTTTTGCCTTTCCTATAGTTTCGCCGCTGCTGTTTTTAAGTTCAATAATGTTGTCAACGTTGTGAGCAAGTGAATGGATTATAGCCCGCCCATTTACACCGTCTAAAGAGATACAACACTGGCAGTAATGCCCTTGGAATAAGTCATGTTTCGGATCTCGTTTCCAAAGACTAATTGACATTTCTTGCGGAGTTGTATTGGTAATCTGTTGTTTTAGCGCGCGGCTTCTTATTTTAAAGTGATCTTTAACATCAAGCATGTTTGCGTTTTTAAGCTGAATGCCATGTTTGTTTGTGAATTTCATCAAATCATCGACAAATGCAGAAAGATTTTTATTGCTTATAGCGCTGCAGTCAGGTGTAACAAGATTTTTGCCGTCAAATTTTATACCGGAACCGGCTGTTGTTTCTTCTACAAGAGCTTTTATCTTGGGATTTGTATAAAGCATTTCCAAATCATTCTCAATGCTTTTGATAATGTTGTCCAGCGGTACATTTTTCGGCGTGAATGTGAATTCTTTTTTGCCTTTAAAATTCATCCACTGATCAAAATTCAAGCCCATTTCTTCAAATTGCTTTCTTGTTTGTATGTTGGCTCTTCCATTGATTGAATATGGATTGTAGAGGAATTTTTCGTAATCACCGTTAACCGTTGTTTTTATAATTTCTTTAAGAAGTTCTGCATCGGATATTGTTATGCTTTCACCTGCGCTGTTGATTGCGCCTATAAGATAAGGAAAATAATTCTTATCCCAGCCGTTCAAGTTTGAATTCACTTGTGTTGGAAGCTTTTCATCAACCTGGTTAATGACTTCTTTGTAAATTTCTTTGTAAAGCTTATCCATGCTGATTGAATTGCCGTCTTTTGCACTGTTGATTAATTTTTTGAGTTTAATTATTTGTCCGGAATCTACAAGTCCATAAGTCATTGCTATGAATTGTTTAATTTCATTATCTTTAAGCGTATTTGATTTGTAAATCGGGCCTAAATCATCTACAAGTCCCTTTTTTACTTGCTTAGTTAATTGTTCAGCGAGAGTGATTTGTTTCATAACGCTCTCATTGTGAACGATTGCACTCATATTGCTATAACCCGCGATTTGTAATGCAGTCAAGAGATTTTCAAAATGCTCTTTTTTTACCTTTAAGATCTCGCTCTCATCTAAATCTTCCTTTTGTGCTTCAGGAAGGTGAGAGATAAATTCTTTTAATTTTTTATCAAATACATTCATCAAATCTTTAACTGAGGCATAATCTTTTCGGAAAGTTTTCATCGATGGTAATTTATAGAATAACTCAGCCATTTCAAGGTCAGGGTAAAGCAATTTGGCACAAAGCACGTCTATATATTCATCATTTTTTGAAGTTTTTATTGTGTAGAAGAGTTTTTCAAGTGTCGGGTTTTCGTTAATTCTTTTAATTGCCGCATCAAAGTCTTTTGCGGTGAACGTACCTGTTTCGCCAATTAAAGCTTGCTGAATGTCATCTGAAAGCCCGCTCATAAAATCATCAAGTGTTGATTTTTTTATAAGCCCGAGCATTTTGCCTGCTTCGGCTCTGTTTGTGCATGTTTTAAGGTACTCTTCAAATTCTTTAAAATTTTTGCAGCCGAATATTTCGCCATTGTTTGCAAGCTTTTGGAATGATTTTTCGTAAAGTCCTTGAGTGGTGAGTTTAAACTCTTGAGGGACTTCTGTTTTCAAAGCTTGTGCAAGCTTTGAAGAACAAAGATAATCTTTAAGCTTGTCCGCTGAAATTATCGCTTTACCGTCAATGCCTGAAATATCAAGTATCCTATTTATATCATCTAACGGCAGCATCTCCTGTTCAAAAGTAGTAGTTGAACGCAAGTAATTATCGATATAGTTTATATTATATTTTGGGTTTCCGGCGGTATCTTTCAGGTTAGCCATATGATTTATCATTTCAAAATTTCCGCTGTTCAAATGCGGGAGAATTTGTAAGTGCTTATATTCTAAACCACATACTGATTTATCAGCATTTAACTTATCAATAAATTCAAATATAAGTTTCTGTTTTTCAAATGGAAGCGTGTTCTCATCTGCAAATTCTGCAATTGCAGGAATATAAAACTTTGTATTTTCATTAATGTTGTCAAAAATGTATCTTCGCATCTCCGGGGTTATATCAAATCGGCTAATATTGTATAAGTATTCCCAGCTTTCATTTTGGTCTTTTTTAAGACAATTTTTTATATCATCTATAAATTCAGGATTATTTGCCATGAAACTATGGACTTTTATAATAGTTAGAAATTGATTCTCAGGATTAGCCTGCCAATGCGTTTGTTTATAAGCGTTAATTATCTCAGGCGCAGGACATTTTTCCAAATTCTTAACCAAATCAGAAATTATCCAGTTATAGTTTGATTTGTTTATGTCCGAAATAGACTCCAGAATGTCGATGGTGGTTCTCAGGCTTGCAGGTGAAATTTTGTTAAAATCGCTGTTTACCACCCATAGGCCGTTTGTAACATTCCTTTCTGCGGTATTGCAGAGTTTTAATATCAAATTTTGATGGCTTTTATCTGTCTCGCTTAGACCCATAAATATATACCGTTGCTCATCTCTTAGCCAAGGCATTTCAAAAATTCGTTTTGCAAGATTTATGTCTTTTTGAAGATTTTCTGCATAACTAGCAAGATATTTAAAATCAAGAGTATTGTTATCTGGAATCCATTTAGCATAATCATCTAATTCACCATTTTTTACAACATCCAATAACGCACCTTGAATATCCTTTGAATTACACTCAGCAAGAATTTCATAAATATTTGCAGGCAGAACATTAAACTCTTTATTAATAGTTTCCTGCATTTTGGCCTTGGTATATCTTGCAATAGTTGTAATTTGTATTGGTGTTTTTGCATTGTGTCGCTTGACAAGTTCTTCAAAAAGCTCGATATTGTTCGGTGTAATGTTTTCTAAAATACTGAGTAGTTGAGTACCATTAAAGTGTTTAATGGCATTTTTATAGTTGTTGTTTAAGATATCAATTGCTCGCTGCTTGATTTCCAGATTATCACCTTGAAGAATTTTTTTATTAATTATTCTGAGATGATCCTGTAACTCCCAGTATTGGCTCCTTTTACCTTGGCTTTGGTCTATTAAGTCTAAAATCCTAGAGGTAGCTTTCAATTCATCTTGTTTCATAGAATTGATTAATCCTAAATTCGATTGATGAAGCTTGCCATCATATCCGTATTTGTCGATTATGTCCTGAACAAGTTTTGCATATTCTCGAGTGCGCACAGGCTTGTCAATTCCAAGAACTTCTCTGTTGAATGCGGTTCCGACAGCGTCAGAAACATCGTAAGCTTCTTTTTCAACGGCCTGGTCTTCGTACGCTCTGTAAGTCCCGTCAATCTTTAAGCTTTCGGCTTTATCAATGTAATGCTCATCATTTTCAGCATATTTCTGTGCCTGAAGCCCGAATTTGTCATCAGCCTCATTTATCGGATAACTTTCATCATCATAAATACTTAAAATATGCTCTTTGATTGTGCCGTCAGGTGTTGTAAATTCTGAAACCACGGCATTGTATGCTTGTTCCCGAGTAGCGTCAGGGTTTTTGCGTAAAACATCTTCTGTCTTCGCATTTATAACGCCTTCAAGCCCTATCCCTTCTGTCAAAAGCTCCTCTTTAAATTGTAAAAAGTGTTTCAGTTCATGCGCAAGCAGTGCAACACCTTCAGCACGGTCTTTAGGGTAATTATTACCATAAATTGTTATTGTATTATCAAAACAATCATACGCGCTTCTGGCGCCGCTTCCCGGCATGTCTATGTTTGTTAAAACAATTTTCGGCGCAATTTTATCGCTCAAATCCATTTCTTTAGTCAAAATTGAGTATACTTCATTATAAAAAGCATTGTCTTGTAGATGGTTTGCATCCTCAAGTGCGTATTTCTTTTTGCTTATTATTCCCGCAAAAGCCTCGGGGGTTTCTGCAAACTTCGCGTTTGGTGCGGCAAACTTTCCTTTTGGAATATTTATTTTATTAGTCTCAGGTTTTACGACAACTTCAGGAAGTTCATTAACAGCAGGTTTTACGGCTTCAGTGTTTATGTTAGTCTCTTTTTTCACTCTGATTTTGCCTGCTGAAATCTCATCCATTGTCTTTAAAATATTTCGAGCGTCGGCTTGTGTGATGTTAAGCTCTTTAAAAGCATCTTTTATATATTTTACTTTAGCGTCTGTGGAAAGCGGCGCAAACTGTTTTTGCAAAACTCCGCCTGACAATGCAAAGCCGACTGACATTATCCAATCCTGTTTCGTAACATCACCATTGCCAAGAGCCTGATTTGCAAGGTAAGTGGTTGAAATATCAAGTGCGACTTCGGTGTTTACCTGTAAGGCTTTTGACATGTTGTCGATTTTTTTGAAACTTTGAACAATATCTTTTGGAAATTTTACCGGATTTGCTTTTACCATCGCTGTAATTTTTTCAGAAGAATGCCCTGCTTGTTTTAAGGTTTTAACAAGTGCATTTGTCTTGTACATTGCAGCGCCTGTCTCGGCCAGCTTTGATGCGCCCATACCGAGTGCCATATAAGATGAATTTTGTAAAACTCCAATGCCCCATTGTTTCCATTCTTCTTCACTCATGCCGTTTTTAGAAGACAATTTGTTCCAAAGCTCTGTCGGGTTCAATATCATGTTTCCAATGATTATGGGCGATGCCGCCTGTGAAACTTTGCTGAAACCTTGTGCAAATTTCACTGTTTTCTTGGCTTTGTCTACAAGACCGAGTGCTTTTGCGGTTTTCAAACCTGAGGCAGTGTTCTTGAGAGCAACAGAACCCTTCAACAGCCAGCCGCTTGTTGAAAGAAGCGCGCCAGGTGTTATCATAAGCGCCACTGAACCAATATTTGTCCATTCTGTAATAGTATTCATTGCAGATTGCTGGTTTTGCACATACTTTTCTGAAAGCGCCTTCAATTCTTTTTTGCCAAACGCTTTTGAAAAAGAATTTTCGTAATCTTTCTGACGCTCTTCAAAAACTTTTTGAGTAAGCATTGAAAGCTCATCCGGTGTTGCATTTTGTGGAATATCTTTCCCAAGCCCGCTCAAAAACATGTTGTCAAGCCGTGCAGAAATCTCTTTTGCAATAAGTTTTAATTCTTCGTTTGGAGCATCAGAACGCTCGCCGCGCTTGTCTGTTCTGGTAATAGTCCACTTGCCGCTTTTTGTTTTTTCAAGCTTGAAATCGCCTCCGTATTTTTTAACATCAGGGTGGTCTTCGTATTTTTGGGAAATGCTTTTAAGAATTTGGTTAATTTCTTTTTGAGTGCCAACTCCTGAAAGCTTCAGGGCTTGAAGAATTCCGTTGACAGAGGCTGCATGGCCCATTTGACTTTTAACATCTCCTTTTGTAAGAACTGCAAGCTCTGATTTAGTCTTGTCAACCATTGATTTTACCGTTTTTATTCGTGAAAACTCCTCAGCTTTTTCTTGAGCCTCGACAATTGCTTCTTCGTTAAATTCAACACCTCTTTGCTTTTTAAAAGCTTCTTCAAAACTTACGGATTTAGTTTCACCCGTAAAATAATTTGTGGTCAAAAGTGCGCCATTAGCGGCTTGCTCAAGAACTGCTATATCAGATTTTGTCTTGCTAATTTCATTTGTAACTGTTGATTTAGCGTTTTCTTTATCAAAATATTCAAACCACCAGTCGTTCAAAAGTTCCATTGGCGTACCATTCTCGTCAGAATGGTTTTGAACCACTGCTTGAGCCTCTCCTGTAATTTCTTTCAAAAAATTAATTGTCTGAGCATGTGCTTCGGGAATTTTTATATCAGGAAGTGCATAAGGAGTCGTTTTTTCAACACTAATCCCTGGAGTTTCATTGTCATAAAAACCGCGGCCAAATGCAGAGTTGGCTCTTTTATGTTCATCTTTTGGGGCTGCAAGGCTTTCAAATCCTTTAAACACAACACCAGTTGTGCGCATTTCTTTTTGCATCAAAGAAATTACAGCTTCATCATTCAAAATGTACTGATTATGAGTTTTTCTAAATTCTGCTATACTTTGTTTCTGCTGGATTGATAATTCTAACATTTTTGGACCTACACAATACTTCTTATATTGTAATACGGCACCAAAATAGATAACTTTAAAACTTCAAGAGTATTGTAACGATATATTACTATCATTGTATAATAAGTATAAAAAACAGGTTAGAACTCCCTAAAACGCAGATATATTCAGAAAAAAATCCAAAAACCACAGAAAATCGGCGATTTGCAAAAACGCAAGGTTCGAACTCTGGAAACGCAAGTATATCAACAAAAAAGAGCCAAAAAGGCTCAATTTTAAAATATGGAGCGGGAGACGAGGCTCGAACTCGCGACATCTTCCTTGGCAAGGAAGCATTCTACCACTGAATTACCCCCGCTTATTTAGTTTACTTTTTTATTATACATGAACAAATTCTTTTGTCAATATTTTCTATATTGAAAAATTTTAAAAGAATGTTATAATATAGTTAAAGAGTTAAAAAGTTTATATGATAAAAGGAGGCAAAAGGCATGAATAGACTACAATCCTTG
>ULUL01041038.1_pt1 | contig 16606 bp, 8 predicted proteins | sample 1958481 | NCBI WGS metagenome assembly ULUL01 (sample SAMEA4835759, study PRJEB28245) | human gut metagenome | biome: gut microbiome; material: fecal sample | place: Denmark | collected 2008 | reverse complement strand
ATAATTTTAAAACCCTACTTTAATACCTAATGTATAACTTGGTTGTAAACGAAAACCTCCATATCTATATTCAGGATCTTCATCTATGCTTTTTATGGTGAATAAATTATTTCCTTGTAAAAAGAATGTAAGCCTGTTCATGCCAGTACTATGAATATATTTTATAGGTAACGAATATGATAAAGTTAGTTCCTGCATACGGATGCTGAAAGCATTTGTTGTAAGATAACTCAGGTAATTAGCTTTATTCCAATAAGATAAATTATCAGTATCTTGATAAGGCATCGGGACAACTTCATTGGGATCTGCTCCTATTATTTCAGATAATTGGGCATTCGGAATATTACCGCGTCCTGGGTAATTAAATCCTGTACGTCTGAATACGTGTCCGAATTTTCCTGTAAAAGTGAAAGACAGATCTATACCTTTGTATGAAAATGTATGTGTCATTCCTATGTCGTAAGGAGCAACTTTTGTTCCTTGGTATTTTAAGAAGTCAAGTCCGTCATAGTTTGTTGATCCATCAAATGGCATATATTCATCACCAATGAGATTGACAACAGGCAATATTTTAGGGCTGTCGGCAGTACCCATGTTTTTCATTCCTCCGTATATGTAAGAATAAAGAGAGTTGATAGGCTTGCCTTCGATATATTGTTGACCGGCGCCTTCCCCTGATAACCACCAATAAGGCATGGAAGTGACAAGAAGTTTTTTGACTTTATTCTTGTTGTAAGAAAATACGATGTTACTGTCCCAAATTAAATCATTAGTGATATTTAGTCGACTACCTATTTGAAATTCGATACCGTGATTAGTTATTTCAGCATTGTTGATAAGTGCAGATTCGGCACCATTAACAATAGGAATGGCTACATCTGCTAAAATATCTTTTCCATGCTTATAATAATAGTCTATTTTTCCATATAACTTACTACAGAAGAAAGAATAATCAATACCGAAATTTAATGTATTGGTACGTTCCCAGCGCAAAGTAGGATTACCCTTACTGGATATTTCGGCTTCTAATTCTCCTGTAGTTTGATTATATCCGTTCATACCAATGAGGGGAATTAGTGACGTGCTGCTGTCGGAGTTACCATTACATCCGAAAGTTATACGGGGTTTTAATTGATCAATAACCTCTATTGATTCCATAAACTCTTCATTCATCATGTTCCAACTTGTACCTACTGACCAGAAAGGAGAATAACGATAGGCAGGATCATCAGTAATGAAATTGGAGGCATCTATACGGAATGAACCCGAAATAGAATAACGATCATTAAAAGTATAAGCCAAATTGGCAAAAGCCGAAAAATAGCGGTCGGTTCTGTATGTAAATTGATTTATATACTCTATATTTAAAGAATTGCCGATCCAATTCTTCAGCCCTTTGGTACCATTAGGGAAGATACCGACGGTTAAATGATCGTCATCATATCCGTAAGTAGGAGCATAATTGTAAGATTTAGTACGTAATTGGCTTAACTCGATACCTCCTACAAAATTAATAGTGTGTATTTTAGCAATTGTACGATTAAAATTTATTTGATTACGCCAATTATAGCTATCTACGAGTGTTTTTGCTTGTGTTAAAATACTTCCAGAAGGTAAATTGGCTGTGACTTCTCCTGTGGTCATATTCCATGTACTTGCTTGGTTTACCATATTACGTACATAAAATGTTTTGTCATTATATAAGTTACGGTTATCTGTTTGCAAGCGTTCATATTGGAATTTCGTACTCAAAGTTAATCCCTCGATTATTTTAAATGTCAACCCGCCTTGAAAACGTAAATTTATGTTAGTTGTATTAAGACTTCTGTTTTTTATTTCGGTAATTGGATTATATGACCAATCGGAATAAGGAAAGTTTTCCTTAGGGACCATTGCATCAATCATGGGAGTATATAATTTCAAGAAATTTAGATTTGTATATGAACCATCGGGATTAACCAACATATCATAGGGAGATAATGAAGTTATATCACTTGCAGAAATACCGGAATGATCGGAATCTGTATATTGAATAGTTGTAGATAAATTAAAGTCAAGCCATTTGAAAATATTCATCTGACCACGATAATTGAATTGTATATCGTTATTCTTATTCTCATTATAACGTTGAATATCATGACTATAAAGTAGAGAAACATAATTTGACATACGATCTGTTGCTCCTGATAAGGATAAATTATATTGTTGGTAAATTGGGCGTTGCAACAGATATTCTTCAATCTGTTTTTTATTATCTAACGTTTGTAGTTTATTAAGACCTATATTCATTTCAGCCTCTAATATTTCACCTGTTGCATATTGATTGTACAGGATTCCAGCTTGAGTATATGTTTTATGGTAGTTAGATCTAAACCCACTTTCATTGGTAGTGCTTCCCATTGGAGGATTTGAATATTTTCCAAAGATGGATTTCTCATATTCTACCATATCGGCAGAAGAGGCAGAGTTGCGAAGATAGTCTATATCTGTTTTACTGTTGATTTTTACTTGAGCTGAAAATTCAACATTTAATCCTTTGTTTTTCTTACTTTTTTTAGTGGTTATGACAATTACTCCATTGGAAGCCCGAGCTCCCCAGATGGATGCGGCAGCAGCGTCTTTCAATATAGATATGCTTTCCACATCATTAGGGTTAATAGAACTGAATTTACCTTCTATCGGAAAGCCATCTACTACTAATAATGGATCTTTATTACTGATTAAACTACCTTGTCCCCGAATGACGAATGAAATGTCTCCATCTGCATTTTGAGTAGCAGCAACACCAGGTACTACTCCGACTAATCGTTGCGCAATGGATGAAGAAGGTTTATCGATAAATTTCTGACCAATGATATCAAAAGCACCTGTTGCCCGTTCTTTCGAAATGGTTTGATAACCGGTTACTACCACGTCCTCCATCACTTGTGTATCCGGTTCAAGTTTTACGTCGATTTCGGTGCGGTTGCCGATTTGTACTTCCACTTTTTTATAACCGAGAAAAGAAATTTCAAGGACAGTGACATCGGCTGGAACAACAATCGAATATCGGCCATTCACATCGGTGGCCACCCCTCGGGTAGTTCCCTTCACGATCACTGTAGCACCGACCAGAGGGGCGCCCGTCTCGTCGGTGATGCTTCCAGTGATCGTTTTTTGCGAAGCCGGAGGTATTTCCCGGGGTATTTGCCGGGGAACAGGAATGATCAGTACACTTTGCCCTTCCACACTGTATTTATAGGGCAAATCTTTGAATAACACCTCCAAGGCTTGTTTCAATTCGGTATCCTTCAATTGTATGGAAACCTGAATTTGGTCCGCCTGTACCCGATCGGCGCTATATACAAAAATATGTCCGGTTTGTGATTCCAAAGATTTAAACACCGTACTCAGATCGGTGTTTTTAAAATCCAGATTCACTCGCTGGGACATCACATCGATATTGGCAGAAGCGCTCAACACCACGAAAAACATCAGGAAGAAATTCAGTTTCATAGCTAAAAAAAATCGATTACCTGCAATTTTATGCAGCCACCTCGCACTAAGTCGCTTTTTTTTCATAGATTTGTAAAATTAAGATTAACAATTTTCCCGAAGGTCCGGCAAAGGCCTTGAGGGAGTTTTTAAATCAGACACAGGGATTTGCGGCAAACATTTCCCTGTGTTTTTATTTTTTAGGAACAACTTTTACTGTATTATTTTCAAATAGAAATAAGACATTCGTGACCCGTTCTATCTTGGATAAAAAATCTTTCAAAGGCACATATTTCCATGTACCACCGGTAAATTTTTCTTTACCGGTTTCGCCTTCGAATACGAAATCTATATCATACCACCGGGACAAACGCGTGCAGATGTCCGTCAAGGCCATCTTGTCAAATTTGAAAATCCCGGCAGTCCACGAAGTAGCTAACTCCACATCGACCTCCAGGACCGTAATATCATCACCCCCCTCCTGAACCATGGCCTGTTTTCCCGGTTGCAATTGTACAGACCGGTGAGGAGTAACCACTTCCACCGCTCCGGAAATCAGGGTGGTAGTCGTCATTTTCTCGTCCTGGTAGGCAGTGACATTGAACTTGGTCCCCAACACTTTAATCTCCATATCGGTTACCGAAACGATAAAAGGCTTCTTTTCATCCCGGGCCACCTCGAAATATCCCTCACCCGACAACCGGACCGCCCGTTTATCACCGGTAAACTTTTCCGGATAAATCAACGAGCTTTCTGAATTCAACCACACTGTCGTTCCGTCTTCCAGGCGGATTTTATATTCTCCTCCGCGGGCTACTTCGATTTTTATGTCGGCCGGTTCAGTGGTAGCTTTCGATTCGATAGTACAGGCTTCAACATATTTCATCCAGGCTGTATCCTGTTCTTTTTCGTTTCCGAGGGCCACCTGCCGGCCATCGGGCAGGGACAATACCGCTTGTGTCTTTCCGGCTACCGGCACATCGTTCACAACAGACGATTCGGGAGGCCTGTTTTCCCGGGTGAATAAGACAGAAAACAGAACGATCATAAAGACTGCGGCAACCGAGGCTGACTGCCAAACCAAACGATGAATTTTGTGTTGCTGTATTTTACGCTGCGTACCCCGTATAAATCGTTCCGTATCAAACTCTGCCGCAGGGGAAATCGTCTGTGGTTTCGTCAAAAGCCTCCGGTAAAGCGCTGCATGCGCCTCCGATTCTTCCAGCCATTGGGAGAGTGCTTGCTGTTCTGCAGTGTCTAATTCGCCTATTTCCTGGCGCACGATGAGTTCAGCGATCTTTAATTCTCTCGTGTAATCTGTCATTATTCTATTTTTTATATTAATAACACTCATTAGGTGAAAAAGTATATATGACGAAGGAAAAATTTTTATCATATTTTTTAAAGACAACTTCTACCTCCAACAGAACAGTATCTTTCAGGCAATAAAACACTAAAACCTAAAAGTTTTAGTGTTTTATACATATTTACCCAAAATGTAGGTTCAATTTTTTTCTTTTTATTCCGATTTCGGGTTCTGTGTCGTCAGACACCACCGGTCGGGCATTCGGAGAATCTAACCGGACCCCCATTCCTGCTCCAAAGGTCTTCCGGCACAAACCCCGGCATCTACCGTTAGCGTAAACCGGCAAAGAAAGGATAAGGAAAATTTACAGAATAAAAACACCGGATCATCTCTATCGAAGTATGGATAGCTGAGCTACTTTATCAGAATAATTTCCTGTAAGGCATTGATTTTGAAACCAATTTTACTACAAGAGATCGGAAAACCTCTGTTTCGTTGAAATTTATGGTTTCCAAGTCCGGTGGTGTCTGACAGAAACGTAACGTAAAGTTTTTTATACAACTGCCAAAGTTTTTTGTCTAACTCTTAGGGTTCGCTTCAGTATCGAGACAGCTTGTTTTTATACCTGTACGATTTTACCGGACTTTACATACCATACATACCCCTCTACTTCTTTAAATCCCATTTTCCGTAAGGTATTACAATAAAAACCGACCTGTTTCAAATATTTATTTTCCTCACTTTGTCCGAATTTATAATCGATGATACGGACTACCGAACCGTTGAAAATAATTCGGTCCGGACGGGTTTTCCTGCCTCCGGGAAATAAAATATCCCTCTCATTCATAATATTATTTTCGGGTCCGAACCATTCAGAAGCTTGTGGGTTGGAAATATATGCTTCGATCTTCGCACAGTAAGCCTCCTTTTCCCGGATAGAAATCAATCCCTCCAAATAGGCTTGTTGAACAGCCTGTGACACATCCCCGGCATACCGGATGTGTTTAAAAATTTCATGCAATAATTTTCCTTCGTCGATCGCCGAAAGAGAAGCTTGCTGAGGCTCGGTATAGTCCCGGAATTTGTACTTGATACTGATTCTTTCTCCCGGTTGAAAAACCGGATAATTCTGAAGAGTAACAGAAGTCTGACCTGCTCCGGCTTTTGAAGGGAAACACTGTTTTTCTCCCAATGCGACCTGCATAGTTGCATTATCCACTAATTCGGTTTCAGCTAATACACTATAAATAAAAGCTCCGATATCCGACATCGAGATGCTACCGTCTTTATTGATTTTGGGAGAGTACGGACGTACATAAAGCTCGGTCTTGGCACGCGTCAGGGCAACATATAACAAGTTCAGGTTATCGATATAGGCTTTCAGGTGTTCGTCCAGGTAATCTTTTTTAAAGATGGTGTTCGTTAACTTGGAGGAATAGTTCAATGGAGCATAGTCTAATTGATTGAATCCTTGTTCGTTATTCATACACCAAATTCGTCTGACGGGCCGGACACTATCCAGTTCCCAGCTACAGAACGGCAAAAGTACGAATTCAAATTCCAGTCCCTTGGATTTGTGGATAGTTAAAATACGCACTGCATCGACTTCTTCGGAAGTGGTCAGTACTCTTTTACCCTGCTCTTTCTCCCACCAATCCAGAAATAAAGTTATACTATTGGAGTTATTGGTTTCATATTCATATATAATATCTTGAAACGCAATCAAATAAGGAATTTCTTCCCGTTTCTTACGAAGTGAAAATTTATCCAGAATAGTTTCAATCGTCTCATATAAGGAATAAGACATGATTTTATTTTTATCCAATTCAAAATCAGTTCCTAAGACCTCGAATAATTCTTTTTCCCCTATTCCGGAAAAGATATCGTGCAAATCCGGATTGTTCTCATCCTGAATAAAAACCCGATAAAAATAAAGAATCTGGGTCTTATTGACCATATCGCAGGGATCTACCATATATTTCAGAATGGCGATGATAAATTGTATATAGGGAGACGACCAGACGTACAACGAATCATTTGAGATAAAACCGATCGGCCGGTCAGCTGTCTTATTGTATTCCATCAGAAAATCGGCAACCAGCGCACCTTCCTTCCCACCCCTCACCAAAATAACGATATCTTTTAACTGTCCTCCCCTTTGCCGGATATCCCGAATGATTGCGATCAGGTCTGCCAGGATTATATTCTCCCCCCCTTCTGCCTTTTTGTCGGGGCCGAACACAATATCGACATATCCTTTTTTCTTTTTCCGGGGAATCTGTTGAAGTCCCTGATAAGCTTCAGCTATCGTTTTTTCCTTTACTTCCCCACCTGCATCGGCAATGTATAGATCGGTCAGCATACCGACTGCTTTCTCAAAGAAGGTATTATTGAAATTTACGATTTCAGGGGCACTACGCCAGTTATTTTTTAAAATGACGGTATTCACTCCCAAGCTGCTGAATTGCCGCTCTACCTCGTTGGCCAGCAGACTCCAATCTCCGTTTCGCCAACGGTAGATACTTTGCTTGACATCTCCCACAATCATAGTCCGGCACCCTTCCGATAAACTGTTTACCACCAGGGGGCGGAAATTTTTCCATTGCATCCCCGAAGTATCCTGAAATTCGTCGATCATCAGATGCTTATAATAATTCCCACACTTTTCAAATAAAAACGACGTATCGTTATCTGCAATCAGCATATTCAGAATATGCGTCGTATCACTCAGCAACATGAGCCCTTTCTCGTCACAATAGGCCCTAACCTCCTGATAAAGGTCATTTAAAATCCCCAACTGGTACAAATTATCGGACAGCATCCGGGCTGACAAATAATAGCTGTAATCCTGGTCGAACCGATTCAGAATATCCTGCAGGAGTTGCATAAGCCGGGGGCATATAGACCCGATGGTTGCTTTGCGGGGAGAAGTTTTGGTTACCCACGCCGCACTATCCTGAGCCCCCTTTCTTACGGTAGCCGTCGGTTCGTCGAAATTCCCGGCAACCAGTTTATAAAAATAAGATACACATCCTGCCTTTCCACCTTTAAAGTCGGTTTGTTCAAGCCCTTCGCTCCGGATCAATCCGATCGCTTCCTGTCCGATAGCAGCCTGCCGGCTTTCGTAAGCTTGAACGGTAGCGGTCAAAAAAGAGCGGTAATTCTTCAAAAATTCCTTATCACTGAATTTATCCAGAATATGCTTGTCAAAAAGCATGTAGTTCTCTTTGAACAGTTCTTCACCGAGCTCGGCTATTTTTGATTTGATACTCCACGATTTTCCCTCTTCTACATTACTACTCATCAATTCACTGATCCAATTTTTCAATCCCGGATTGTCTTTCACCTGTTGCATGACTTTGTCGACAGCTTTGAGCAATACAAAATCACTATCCAATTCTACATTATAGCCCGGAAAGATGCCCAATTCCCTGGTAAAAGCTTTGATAATGCGTTGAAAAAAACGATCGATCGTCGTCACTGCCAATCGTCCGTAATCATGCAATAACATTGTACGAAGCAAAACAGCTCTGTTTTTCAATTGCTCGTCGGTAAATCCGAATTCCTGCTTCAAGGCCTCTCCGTAATCACTTGTTTTCCCGTCTGCCAAACGATGCAGTTCATTGATAATACGCGACTTCATCTCTTCGGTGGCCTTATTGGTGAAGGTCACGGCTAAAATATTTTTATATTCAGCAGGAGAAGCAAAAATCGTCCTGAAATATTCCAGGGTCAGGGCAAAAGTCTTTCCTGATCCAGCCGAAGCTTTATAAATATCTAACATATACTTTTCTGTTTTTAAGGCTCGGCAGGCAAAGTTTGTCGATCCAGAATTTCCATCTCTGTAATTCTCCGGCAAATGATTTCGAGATAATCTTTCAGGTAATTCACTTCTTCCCCTTTTAGCTTATTCTCTTCTGCCAGCTTCCGGCATTCCGATAAAATATCTCTTGCCTGTTCGAAATCTCCGGCATTTTCATACAACCATCCCAAATTAATCCCGGCCTGGACAGCTGTTTTAGGCGTCAATTTTAAGGCACCGGTCCATATATTGAATGCCTCTTCGCTATCACCATGCCTCAAAAAAGTATCCCCCAGCCGCAACACTTTCCCGGAAGTATACACCCTTCGCTGTGTTTTTTGCCACGAAGGAACCAAATGCCGGCCTGAAATCATTCCTGCTTCCCAAAAACTATTGCGGATACATTCCGGTATGTTATCGAACTCCCCGAGTTTTTCCTGATCCAGTTTAAAAGAGATCTTCACAGAATCGACCGGTTCGCCTTGTTCTTTATCGTACAACCGGGTAAACCAAATGGTATTTATCTCTCCTCCAGGATCTGCGTTATCATAATACTGTAGTTCTATGGATAAGAGGTAGTCCACGTGAAAATTCCGGCACATATTCATTATACTATCCGGAGCGAAAGGGGGCGGAGTAGAGGATTGGTTCCAATAGCCCATTTCCTGTTCTTTTAAACATATTATAGCATCTTTGTACCCCGAAGTTTCCCAGATAAATTTCACCCCTTCACAGAAATCTTCAAATAAATACTCCCGGTCTAATTCAGGAATATTCTTCATAAAAGTCAATATACTGTTTTCGTTGCGGATGTTTCTTTCTAGCAAAGCCAGTTTTTTTCCTTGTTCGATATGAAAACCGGCAGGTTGAAGTATCTCGATCGATAAGGTGCGATAGGTGGTACACGAACACAGGGTGGCCCCCCAAAGGCCCAAAATCAACCGGCGAAAAATTTTAGTAAAAACCATTCCATGCATAATAGCAAAAGTATTATCAACCCTAATATTTTTATCTCACTGAGGTCTGAAAATCCCGTTTCACTTTTGTATTCGGATATATATCTGTCATTTGAATTCAATTCATTCGTCAATCGGACCATATCCCGTACACTTACCGACTCCCCTCCGGTATGCCGGGCTATTTCTTTGAGTAAGGACGGATCGGCCACTAAACGATTCAATTCCGGATTATGGCTCTTCACATAAAAAATTCCCTTTTTGGTGAATCGTTCTCCTTTCAAATCTGTACTCAGACGAAAATTGTACTCTCCGGCCTGCAGGTTACCCAAAGTCATTCTATATTTTTCCCCGTTCCGATTGAAAAGATAGTTATACGTTTTCCCGCCAATATTTAATTCCATCTTTAGATCAGGAGTATTAATAAGTTCATAACTATCGTTATACAACTCTACATTAATCACAATCTCTTCCGACTCTTCGTAGAGAGGTTCAATGTCATCCACCAAGCGTTCCGTTCCCTGACGGGTAGTCAGATAACCCACAATTTTATTGATCAGCGTGTTGAACGGTTCGTGATTACCATTTTCCTGATAGGAATATAATCGCCATTTCCAAAGACCTTCTCCCCAAAAATAAGAAATTTTTTGTCCATTCAAATCATAAAAACCAAGAATTCCATTCGAAGTAGGTGTATTTTTAATTTTCTGACTGAATAAAATTTTCCCAGCACCGGTGTTGATCTCTCCAAAAGGTACGATTATAGGAGGGTAATCCTTATAAGCCGCTTTTTCCGTCTCCGAGAATTCGAAATAGGAAAATTGTTCATTGATCTGTAAAGAGGCATATTCGGTTTGATCGGCACTAATATCGGAAGTGTATAAATTTTGGAGTTTGGAGAAACCAGCGATACATTCGGGCGTAGTCAATATATACCAAACCGACAATTTTCTGCGGTTTATTTCCTGCATCAATTGCTGATAGCCTGTACTATGCGGATCAGGATTATGCAAGATAACCAGATTAGCATTCAGACTATCCAGCGGTTCTTCCCAGCGATAAAGTTTACATCGGTATATACCGGATACATCGACTGCATTCTTAATTGCAGCAATATCCGGATGTGGAGCAGTGGTATAAATAGCAACTTTAGCAGAATTATCTATAATATTCACCCAGGTTTCTATCCGGTTGTTTTCATAAGTACGTTCCACCCTATCGTTTTCCAGTTCGACACTATACCGGAATATTCCTTTTTTCGGAGCTTCTACTTCGAAGGAGACTTCCTGAAAAAAATAATCTTGTCCAATAGTTAAAATCTGTCGGGCAATGACCTGATCATTTTGTTTTAAACTGCATTTTACCTGGCTTCCTTTCTGTTTTATGGCACCGACTTCGACTTTTATCGGAAAAATAGTATTTACAAAATTGAATTTATCCGTTTCCACATTCCGGATATAGACATCGGGATAAGCAACGGTATCCCCCAAAGCAACGGTATAGACCGGAAAATCAGGTGTTTTGTATTTCGGATTCACACCGGTATTGTAGATCCCGTCGGAGAATAAAATCATAGCCGCCGGGCGGCGGACGATAAAATGCTGGTCGGTATAGTCGAATACTGCTGAGATATTCGTGTATTGTTCCGAGAAATCGTATTCATCGTTTTGACGGATCGAAGCTCCGAAAGTTAAAGGAACGATATCGAACTTGCTTTTCAAAGCCTTGCTCATCTTTTCTAAAGATGCCTTGTATTCATTCCGATAGTACAAGGAATCCTTCGTTTTTATCAGAGAAGCAGAATTATCCTGAGCCAAGACCAGCAAAGGTTTCTCTTTCGTCTTTTCAACCCACGAAAAAGCAGGATTTAAAAGTAAAGCAAGTAAAGTAAAAATGACAATAAAACGAAGCCCGGAAATAAGCAGGGCCATTCCTTTAGAAATATCCGGTAATTTTGAAAGTTTCCTGAATTTAAGCCAGGCAATAACAAACGATAAACCTGCAATAGGCAAAAGCCATGCCATAGAATACTCAAATACCACCCCGAACCGCTTTAGCATACCCCGAAGCAGCGTTTTTTCTGCTTCGGAGCATCACCTATATTACATATTCATACCGCCGCAAACATGGATCACTTGTCCGGTAACATATCTGGACATATCCGAAGCCAGGAAGGTACATACATCGGCAATATCCTCAGGCGTACCTCCTCTTCTCAAAGGAATTTTAGCGGCCCATTCTTTACGCACATCTTCGGGCAACTGTGCCGTCATATCTGTAATGATAAATCCCGGAGCAACGGCATTGGCCCGGATATTTCTGGATCCCAATTCTTTGGCCACACTCTTGGTAAAACCGATAATACCGGCTTTGGAAGCAGAATAGTTCGCCTGTCCGGCATTTCCGCTCACGCCGACAACAGAGCTCATGCTGATAATCGAACCGCTTTTCTGTTTCAGCATGATAGCCGATACGGCTTTGGTAAAATTAAATACAGATTTCAGGTTGACATTGATAACGGCATCCCATTGTTCTTCCGTCATTCTCATCAACAAAGTATCTTTAGTAATACCGGCGTTGTTCACTAAAATATCGATCCGGCCGAATTCTTTTGCAATCTCTTCTACAGTAGCGGCAGTCTGGGCAAAATCAGCAGCATTGGAGGCATACATTTTAGCTTTCACTCCACAAGCTTCGATTTCTTTTTCAGTAGCCTGTGCATTCTCGTCATATCTCAAATCCGTAAAAGCAATATTTGCACCTTGTTTGGCAAATGCCAGAGCCACCGCTTTCCCAATACCTCTGGAAGCACCGGTAATCAGTGCTGTCTTTCCTTCTAATAACTTCATAATAACAGTTTTACTTCAACTATAATTAATTAGACTTTTAACCGTCGTAACGATTAATTAAATTTTAAACCACAAAGATAATGAAACAAATGAAATGCCGAAAAAATAGACCGGATTAAAGCTCCAGTTTGAATCTTAAACGCAGACGGTTCGATTCAAAATCCCAGGATATAATCTTAAACTTTCCAATTTCGGCAGTCGTACCGACATGTTGTCCGATACAAGCACAAGTGTCGTACTCTCCGATCTTTACAATCCGTAAAGTAGCACTGGCATCCTCAGGAAGTTTACTCAGATCCACCCCTTCAGGCACCTCTTCCCGGGTAACAAAACAAGTAGTGACAGGTAAATCTTGTCCGATCACTTCGTTCACTCTGTTTTCTATTTCTGTGATCATTTCCGCAGTTGGCTCGACGGATAAAATATAATCGCATTTTGATTTTTTTCGTTCGATATGCGTATTTTTCGAACGTTCACAGCCGAACATCCGGATCATAGTCTGATTCAGTATATGCTCTGCCGTATGCATAGGAGGATACTCCTGTTTGTTGTGGCCGTTGAGTTGTATTTCTTGTTCCATATAGTTTTTTAGTAGAGACAAATATAGGTGTTTTTATATTTACGACATAAGAACAAAAGAACATATTTTTCTTAAATAATAGTCTGCATTTTTAAAGAAATCATTTTTTTAACGATTTTTGGATATAAAACACCCTCCATTCAAATATTTTATATAGATTTGTACGTGTTTGTGTGTAATTGAAATGTTAAAACCTAAAATAATCATTTTATATGTTGAAGTCTTACAATTTTCCTAGCGTATATGAAGCGACTAATCAGGAACTTGCTAACGTTGCAGAAAATATACTGGATGGGATAAAGATCAATCTCGATGATACGGATTACATCGTCGGTAACCTGGCACTGGTCGAAGGCTATTCTCCACATAAGAGTATCAATGCAGCCCCGACAGACGAAGAGTATAAATTATTGAGTGAAGCCAGTTTGTTGCTTACCCAACCGAAAGGAGAAGAGGAAATCTATCTGACGACAGGATTCCCGTTCGCAACTTATATACTCTACCGGGATAAAGCGATGGAAGTCTTACAAGGACGACATATTATCAATTACGATGCTTCCACTTTCGGTGGTCCGAATACAACCAAACGTGAAGTGAACGTAGGTAAAGTCGAGATTATTCCTGAAATCATGGGATGTACGACAGCAATCCGCGAGGGGAACCTGCAAGAAAAAGAAAACTTTTTTATCGTCAGCCTCGGATACGGCACCTGCGAAGCCGTCGTTTCGACAAGAGCCGGACTGATCAACCGTTCAGCCGTCAGTACACACGGTATCCGTCATGCCGTAAATTTATTGGCCAATGAGCTCAGTAAAAATTTCTATCTGAACCTCAAAACAGAACACCAGATAGATGTAGCTTTCCAAAAAGGAAATATCACTGTAAACCGGGTTAAACACAACATATTGGATATACGTGAAAAAGTATTGAAAATGTACTATAATGAAATCGTCGCTCCTAACTTAAGAAAAGCATTTATAGACGATGATTTCAATAAATGTACGAAAATGTATTTAGTCGGTGGTGGTGCTTTGTATCCTGAACTGGTCGATTGCTTCAAAGAAGAATTCGGCGATATCGTATCGGTCAATGTATATCCTGAACCGGAGAAATGTGCTTCTCAGGGGTATTGTCTGAACTCTAAAATCAAATCTTCCGTCGCCCGTTCGAATATCCCGCATAATATTGAAGCGGAAGAAATTAAGATATTCAGAAATCCTCAGCTAGCTGTCGGTATCGATATAGGCAATGCGAATACTTGTGTCACCATCTACAAAGAAGGGGAATAAGCCAAAATTCGAATTCGATATAAAGAGTTGACCTTTTAAAGGCAACTCTTTTTCTTTTTTAGTTATTTTATTCCTACTTTTGCAAACGTTTAAAAGAAACTGGATAAAAAATACAATACAATGGAACTTTTAGAACAAATCAAAGAAAACGCCAAAAAACAGTGTAAAACAATTGTTCTCCCGGAAGGTACAGAAGAACGGACGATTCAGGCAGCAGACCAGATTATCGGAGAAGGGATCGCTAAGATTATCCTGATCGGTAATCCGGCCGAAATACAAGCTTTAGCTCAAAAACACAATCTGAAAAACATCGGCAAAGCTACCGTTATCGATCCTGAATCACATGCCAAAAAAGAACAATATGCCGATTTATTGGTAGAGCTGCGTAAAAGTAAAGGAATGACCAGAGAACAAGCTTTAAAACTGGTTACAGATCCCCTTTACCTGGCTACTTTGATGATTAAGAGCGGAGATGCAGACGGAGAAGTTGCCGGTGCTAAAAATGCAACGGGCGATGTTTTACGTCCTGCTCTGCAAATTGTAAAGACTTTACCGGGGATTTCCGTCGTTTCAGGTGCCTTCTTGTTGCTGACCAACAAACCCGAATATGGTGAAAACGGTTTAATTGTTTGTGCTGACTGTGCAGTACTTCCTAATCCGACAGCAGAAGAACTGGCACAAATTGCGGTATCTACAGCCGGAACAGCCCGTGCCATTGCCAAAATCGAGCCCCGGGTAGCTATGTTGAGTTTCTCGACAAAAGGTTCTGCCAAAAATGAATTGGTCGACAAAGTGGTAAAAGCAACAGAACTGGCCAAACAAATGGCTCCGGACGTTATGATCGACGGAGAAATGCAGGCCGATGCAGCGCTGGTTCCTTCCGTAGGGGCAAGCAAAGCTCCGGGTAGCCCTGTCGCCGGCAAAGCCAATGTTTTGATTTTCCCTAGTCTGGAAGTTGGAAATATCAGTTATAAATTAGTACAACGTATCGCCGGTATCGAAGCTGTAGGTCCTGTACTTCAGGGGATGGCCGCTCCTATCAACGACCTGTCCAGAGGTTGTTCTGTCAGTGATATCGTCAATCTGGTAGCGATCACAGTAAATCAGGCCGCCGGAATAAATTAACGGAATAAAAACGTTTAATAAAATAGAAATGAATGTTTTAGTATTAAACTGCGGTAGTTCGTCCATCAAGTATCAATTACTGAATATGGATGCAGTACCTGTCGTGCTCGCCAAAGGTATTGTAGAAAAAATCGGTTTGACTTACGGTAGTTTTACTTATAAACCGGAAGGTAAAGACAAAGTAGTCGCCGAGCAACCGATTATGGACCATAGTGTCGGTATGGATCTGATCCTGAAAGCATTGGTTCATCCTGACCATGGAGTATTGAAATCTCTGAACGAAATCGATGCTGTCGGCCATCGTGTTGCACACGGAGGTGAATATTTCTCCGAGAGCGTGAAAATCGACGATGAAGCCAAAGCTAAAATCAAAGCTTTAGGTGAAATCGCTCCTCTGCACAATCCGGCAAACCTGAAAGGGATCGAAACGATGGAAAAATTGCTTCCTTCCGTACCTCAGGTGGCCGTTTTCGATACTTCTTTCCATCAGACTCTGCCTAAAAAAGCTTTCATTTATGGTATTCCTTACGAATATTATGAAGAATACGGAGTCAGAAGATATGGCTTCCACGGTACTTCCCATAAATTTGTAGCAGAGAAAGCATGCCGGATCTTAGGTTGGGATATTACCGAAAAGAAAATCATCACTTGCCATTTGGGTAACGGTGCTTCGATTACGGCGATCGATAAAGGTAAATCGGTCGATACCTCGATGGGATTTACTCCTGTAGCCGGATTAGTGATGGGAACGCGGGCCGGAGATCTGGATTTGGGTGCCCTACTCTATATCTGTGAAAAAGAAGGGCTGGACCTTCCCAAAGCCAACAATTTGATTAATAAGAAATCAGGGGTTCAGGGAATCTCCGGTGTTTCTTCTGACTTCCGCGAATTGCAGGCAGCCATGGAAAAAGGCAACGAAAAAGCGGCCTTGGCTCTCGATGTCTTCTGTTACAATGTGAAGAAATATATCGGAGCTTACGCCGCAGTACTGAACGGTGTAGACTTGATTATCTTCACGGGAGGTATCGGCGAAAACGACAATCTGGTACGCTGGGAAACCTGTAAGAATATGGACTACCTTGGCATCCAGGTCGACAAACAAAAGAACGAAGTCCGGGGAAAAGATACGATTATCAGCACAGAACAATCGACTACCACGGTGATGACGGTTACTACAGATGAAGAGCTTGTGATCGCTATGGATACAGTAAGATTGAGCTAATCC
>ULUL01011599.1_pt1 | contig 16690 bp, 16 predicted proteins | sample 1958481 | NCBI WGS metagenome assembly ULUL01 (sample SAMEA4835759, study PRJEB28245) | human gut metagenome | biome: gut microbiome; material: fecal sample | place: Denmark | collected 2008 | reverse complement strand
TGAATTTCACTTAATTGGGAACCACTTTCAATAGCGGATTTCCAATCTGCTAAATAAATCATTTTATTTAATCTAGCTTTAGATATATCATCTTTATAAGGATAGTATTTGCAAAAATATGCCATTAACATTTTTAAATTTGCCAAATTAATACCCCCTCTCTTCAGCATAATTTAATGCTGGCTTTTGTATATCTATCTCTTTTATTAATAGTAATAAATCTTTCTTATATAGTTCTACAATATCATCTAGTATTTCTTTATTCATTATTGATGTTTTAGGTTGTATGCTTTCAAAAACAAGAATTATATCATTTGAAACATCATCTTCATCCCTTAAAACATATGCACCATATAAGCGACTTTTCATGTTTAAATGTTCTACTAGATTTTCATCCATATTATATTTTTCTTTTATAATTTTCTTATATTTTTGAGGATTTGTAGAATAATCTGGAAGATTCTCAATGTAGTGTTTTTCATTTTTATATGCTTCGCCAATTACACCTTTATTGGCAGGATATATTCTTCTAGAGGAATCATTATAGTCTGAATTTGGAGAATAACGTCCTATTATATTAAAAACATCATCACTAATATTCTTACGATTTGGCTTTCTGTACACTTTATAAATGCTAAGTCTTTCGCTGCTGGTAAATTTATGATTTTTACTGATTCTTGCCAAAATCTTTCTACAAAAAACGGATGTATCTATCTGAGAATTATTAAATTCATTTTTACAAGTTTGTACTTTATACTTAAATATTTCTAATTGTAAAAACTTTATAGATTTTTTATCGGCATCAATTCTCTGCTTATATTTTTGTATATTATAGTATTCTTTTTGTAAATAAATTTCCATTATTAGATAAAGAACTATAATGAATATAAATATCACATGATTAAGCAAAAAATGACCAAATCTAATATCAGGGAATTTATCAGAACACATCAAAGTAAATATTACTAGTGCAAATAAGTGAATAGTTTTCTTGTTGAATATATAACGAAAAATATTTTCCATTAAATTATTTTACTATAAACTGAGCTATAGAGTAGTTATTTGTAGTTTTGTAAAGAAACCAACTTTTGCAACAAATTTGTAGCATATTACTTTATTTGATTTTCTTTCTCATCATAATAATTTCAAAAAAGGGGGAAGAATGGTTAATATAGAACAAGAAAGGTTAAATGAGGTAGGACACTTATTATTAGAAATTAAGTGCTTTGTAAGGTTAGGTGCCTTGGAGCCCGAATCTTGTATTAATGATAACGAATTACAATTACAGGATAATTTAGAGTATTAATTTTATTTTGCACCAAATTACCAATCTAGTATATAAAATAGAAAACTTGATTCAAGATTAGCTTCTAATATTTATTACTCGCATAAATTAACATGGTGCACAGGGATTTACTCTTGCGTTAATATGCGATTATGACAGGATTATTCATTATTAGAATGAGACGCCTATTATAAATACCATAAAACAGCTAGATACACGCATACAAATACAAAGGAGTTAATGTTTATGTGCGATAAAAACGCATTAAATCGATTAGAAAATAAACTATCGGACGCAAGAATGATTTTATACGATTTGCAAGTGTTCATTAAGCTAGGCGCCCTCTCTAGTGATTCCGGGATTATTGATGAAGATTTACAACTCAGTAAAGATAAAGACGATTATTATATACTTTTCAGAACATTAAACAAAAAGCTGCAAAAAGCAATAGACATTTTACAGACCTAAAGTTCTTCAAACAAATTAGAAGGTTTGATTCCTAATGCTCTTGCGATTTTAAATACATTTTCAACTGTTGTATTTCTTTCTCCGCGTTCAATCATTCCGATAAAATTAGGGGACATATCAAGGATTTCAGCTAATTCAAGCTGGGTTAACTCTTTATCAAGTCTAAGAAATTTTAATCTCTTGCCAAACTTTTGTAAATCTTTTTTACTCATATTGCAATTTTCGTGGTAATATAAAATCAATGGAACAAACTGACCGTGTGTTTATATGTGTTAATCTTTTATATATCGAGATTTTAAAGACTAATACTATACGTGGTTAAGAAAGGTAAAAATGAAGAAGTTTTTAAGTGTTCTTATAATAATTTTATTGATTTCACCACAAGCGAATGCTTTAGGTATGAAAAGTACAATGAACAAAATTATGGATAGTTGGATGGGTGAAAAGATTGAGAAAGTATTTCAATCTTGGGGATATCCTGATGATGAACGAAATATCGCTGGACGAAAGCTGTATTATTGGACAAGTTCAAAATTTATAGCAGCACCCACATATACAAATGCAACAGCGAACAGGTATAATAACACGACAACAATCAATGGCTGGACATACGGCGGTGGGACTATAAATGCGTATTGCAATAGAATGTTAGAAGTTAACGACAAAGGAAAAGTAATTTATTGGGAATGGAAAGGAAACGATTGTCCTTTTACCTGCCAATATGTATATAAACGCTGGGTAAATCCTGATTACTTGTATCAAGAAAAATTAAACAAAAAATTTAAACATAAAAAATGGAAAAGCGATTCTGATGAATACGATAGAACAATAGAAGCAACAAAAAGATTTAAAGAAAGTTTAGGTAATCAATGAAAAAATCAATATTATTTACATTGATAATTTATTTTTTAATTCAGTTTAACACTTTGGTTTTTGCTGATGATTTTATGGAATTATTATCAAAAGCAACAAATGCTTATAAATCAGGAAATTATGCAGCAGCTTTGATGTACTATGATAAAATTGTTGAACAATATCCCGATAACGCAGGTGCGCATGCAATACTCGGAACTCTTTATTTAGAACAATACGAAGATTATCCTAGAGCTATTGAGAGTTTTTCAAATGCAATTAAATATGATTCAAGCCAGGCGGCTCATTACTCATATCGTGGTATTGCAAGAATGAAAGCTGGTGATATTGACGGTGCAATTAATGATTTAACAAAAACCATTGCAATTAATAACCAAAACAAGACTCCAGACGCCTTTGCATATTGTACCAGGGCATTACTATATTCAATGAATAGTAAATATGAACTTGCGATAAAAGACGCAACAGAAGCTATAAAATTACAACCTAAATATCCGGAAGCCTTTCATTACAGAGGTCTTTCAAAAATGTCATTAGCACTTAAAACATTATCAATGCAAACAATGGATTCTGGAATACAGGACTTAAATTATGCAAAAGAGCAATGCTTACAAAAATATGATATGACAGAATATCAAAATGTATTAGAAAGTTATAAAAAAGCATTAACAGCTAAGAATGTACTTGAACGAGAACTAAATAAAAGTAAAGGGAAATAATCTCTTTAAGACTATGTTTTGCGATAATTGCATTAGCTTCAATATTTGTTACTGTTTGTTTTCTTCATGAAAATCGTATAAATGATAAAATATCCATAGGTATTATAATATTTGAGATATTAGTGTTTGTAGTAGCGGAATACCATATTTGGGAGTAATTAAAAATATCACGATTTAGTCTCGGCGTCTTCCTATAACTTTGATTCTGCTATACATAATCAGAAAGACCGTAAATGTTATGACAATTATATAAATCTATTTGCTTGAAACAATATAGACATTTTTATATAAGTTTAAAATTTTTGAGATATAGACACAGATGTCTATATCTCATTTTTTTTATCAGTATAGACAATGATGTCTTATAACTAACCAGAAGACAAGTGGTATAATGGTAAAATGTCAAGTTTTATCATAAAAAGAAAGGAAATGTTATGGCGGTCAATTTTTTAGGATATGAAGAATATTTACAAGATTTAGAATTTAATATTATTGGGCCGGAAGCATTTTATAACAAGTGTTTATACTTGCGAAAGACTGAATCCAAATATATTTTACGCTTTCATGGAATAGACATTAATTTAACGCCGGTTCTTTACGAAACAATGTTTGAATTGATGGAAAATCCAAATAAATTACATCGGATTGTTATTGATTATAGTGGGAATGGGGCAGCGTCAGATACTGCACGAAAAAGAATTGAGCGAATCCGAAAAGCTTTTCTTAAGGCAGGAATCACAGAAAATATTATTGTTCAAATTAACGGTAAATATAAAATTAACTTAGATGTAATTTCTGAAAAATATATCATCACTTCTGTTAAATAAATGTCACGCAAATGTCACGGCAATGTCGAGTGAAATGTCACCTTAGATACGTAATTATGAATAAGTTACTAAATAAAAAAAGGGGGACAAAAAATGGCAAATGTTAGTAAGTTTGAAATTTCAGAAGTAGAAAAACATTTAGGGTATGGCTTAAAAAAGAAAGGTACAAATCAATATCAAGGGAAATGCCCATATTGTTCAGCAGAAGGACACGATAGACATGAGGATAATCTTCATTTCAGCCCTGATAAAGGATTCTTTTGCGGAGCCTGTGTTAATAACGAGCATGGGAAAAAACTTGCACAGGCAATTATCAAAGAAAGGAAACAAAATCAGAAACTTTACAAAAAGTTTAGCAGCACAAAGTATGACACAAACAGCGTTGATAAGTATTCATCAAACCTGTTCAAGAATAAGGAAATGTTAGAGCTTGTAAAAGAAAATACAGGCTTAACAGAAGAAACAATAAAAGAATGCAAAATCGGTTATGATTCGGAAAACAATGTTTTCTTATTACCTATGGTAGCACTTGATAATACTATTACAGGTTATGAAATTCGTGTTCCGGAAAACAACAAAGGTAAATTCAAGTTTTTATCCAAAACAAAGGGATATGCTGATAATCCAGAGAAATGCCTGTTAAAAATAAATAACCCTAAAAAAACAAAGGATGTTATTATATGTGCAGGTCTAAAGGACGGATATGCAGCTTATGAATATCTAAAAAGACATAATTTAGAAGACTGCTGTCAAATTATTACTAATGCAAATGGTGAAGGTAACACAGCAAAAGCTCTTAAACCTCATACTGACTATTTAGGTCAGTTTGAGAGAAAAATTATCAACATGGACAACGATGTTGCAGGTAAAAAAGCTGCTAAAAAAATAGAACAAGAAATCCCTCTTGTGTTTCACAATCTTAATTTAGGTAAATTGGATGGAATTAGTGAGTATATCAATGACTTTACTGATTTATATAAATATATTCAAAAACATGGAATAACTGAAAATGTTTTAGAAAATAATATAAAACTGTCACCTGATTCAATTCTAAAACTATACCTAAAACACCCGAATATTAAACTTGATATACCTGTTGTAGTTGATGTGTTACCGGAACATACTGCTATAATGGAGTTTTTTGAACAGGGAATTTACCCATACAAAGGCAGTTATTTTTATGTAAAGTACGATTCAGCAGACAAAAAATTGACCTATGTCCGCAAGTCAAATTTTACATTAGAAATCCCGAAAACAGTAGCTTTTAACTCTTTTCGATTTGATAATCAAAAAGAATACAGGCTTGAAGTAGTATCAAAGATTGGAAACAAAACTTCAAATCCAAAAATATTAACCCAGAAAGAACTGTTAGATTTGAGAAATCTGCACGATATCTTAAAAGAAGGTGGTGTTCATCTACATTGCTTAAAAGAAACTGAACTTAAAAACATTATTCTTGATGAATTAAATAATATTCCGGAAGAACTGAATATCTTTAAAAACCCATCGTTTATTGTTCATCAAAACAAACCGTATTGGCTTTATAAAAATGCAGGTATTGATTTAGAAAACGGAAATATTTTATTACCGGTGGCAAACTCGACAGGTATTATTCAGGTTGATAATAATAACTCTATTGCTCTTGAAGTAGATAGGGGAATGTACGCACCAGAGTTGTATATACCGCAAATATCCTATCAGGAATTCATTGAACAGAACAAAGATAATGAGTTAATTGCGGAGTTATCCCGAACATCAAGTTCAATAGATGAGTTAATCAGTAAATGCCTGTTTGTTAATATTACAAGAACTTACGGCAACAAAGTTGAACCATTCTTAAACCTTGGAATAGCTTTGATGAGCCCTTTTGTAGATATAATGTTTAGCAAAACAATGGGCTTTCCGGTTAACTTTATGTATGGTGAAGCAGCAAGTGGAAAAAGCAATCTATTGATTGTAATTGCGTATTTGTTTGGCTTTAATGTCAGGTTTCTTAGCAGCGGCAACGATACTTCAATGAACTTACTGCATAATATGGAATATTACAGACATGTCCCTGTTCTGTATGCAGAAATCGAAGGTTATATGAAAACCAATCTTGAAACAACTGTCAAGGCGGTTTATGATAGGAATGCAAGAAAACGAATGAGTGGCTATGGCAAGGAACAAGATGTTCGTGCGGTTAATGGTGTTTTGAATTTTGCGAGTAATGACAAAAGTTACAGAAACCAACAAACTGCTACAAGGTTAATGTACACCGAGTTCTACAAGAAAGATTTTAATCCTGAAGAAGCAAGTAAACTAAATACTATTAGAGAAAAATATCTTTCCTGTGTGCTACCAAAAGTCTTGAAATGGTACGCAGACAAAGAAAAACTTTTAAATATGCTGCAAAACAACATTAAATTTGTTCTAAAATTCAATTCTGCATTGGATTTAAGGTGTGTTAATAATATTGCTGTTGCAATGTGCGGAATAGATATTTTATTTCAGATTGCAAATTTTTCAGCTGATTTCAAGAAAAGCGAAGATTTGAAAGCTTTAAATATGAATCTTGAAAGCTATATCAAGTCATATCAGGATATCACGCATACGGAAGACTGTTTTGAAAAATTTATGGCAATATTTTTAAACCTTGCCAAAAGCAACAAAATTCAGTATGGCAGTGAATACGTTTTCAATCCTAAAAAGAAAGAAATCTCAATATATGTTGAAGGAATTCATCAGTTGTTCAGCAAAGAATTCAAACAATCAGAAGAAACCGGAATTCCGATACCGAGTGCAAAAGACATCAGAACACAAGCCACAAAAGAACCTTACATTGAATACAACAATAAATATTTCAGAAAAGGTCACTCTCCTAGAGCATTAACAATTACAGTACCTGATGATAATGCAAAATTGGTATACATATTGAATGAACTGCAAAAACATCAGGAAGGTATTGCAGAGCAAGAACAAAGACGGGATAAAAAGGCTCAAACTCAATATACGCAAGACAGGGCAGGAGAAGTAATTTGAGTGTAGTTTTATCGTAATCTTTCAAATGCTTATATAACAACACTTTCAGGCCTTAAACTACGAAATTACGTTATTACGAAAAATTTTTAATAAATTAATTCGTAATTTCGTAATAAAAAATAAAAAACACTTAAAACGCACTTATAACAACATTTTTATAATTACGTTAACAATTACTAAAAATTACGAGGGAATAAAAATGCACAGAACTTTATTAGATATTCCAGAAACAGCTAGATATTTACATATATCGAAAAGTACCCTTTATCGCTGGGTGCACCAGAAGAAAATAAAATGCGTCAAAATCGGCTCTAGAGTACTATTTATGCAAAGTGACATAGAGGAATTTATTAACAGTAACAGAATTAACACCGAATAAATCCCGGCACCGTGAGCACTGTGCCGCCTCATTGGTACAGTGCTCGCCCCAAATGGGATGAGGCGCAGAGACACAAAGCCTAATTAGCAAAAGTTAGCGAAAGGGCTTACAAATCACACAAAACACGCCATTATAAAATTGTAAAGGAAATTTTAAAAATATGATTGCAGCTATAAGAAAAAATCCAAAAACTGGCAACTGGGAATTTGACTACAAAGACCTTCAAGGCAGACGCAAAACTAAAAAAGGTTTTAAAACCAAAGAAGAAGCCCAGAAAGCGCAAAGCAAATTGACAGAAGAATTAAGCAATGGAATTTGTACTATTGATTCAAAAATAACTTTCAGAGAAGCTGCTGAAACTTTTATGCGCCTTCATGTTGAGGTTAATTGTAAACCGTCAACGAGTGATGGATATGAAGGCTATTTAAAAAATCATCTTAACCCGTTCTTTGGAGATATGAAACTTGTTGATATTACTCCAATTATGGTTAAAGAATTTATTAAACAAAAACTTGAAACGGGTAGAGTTAATTCTACTGTAAACAAGTACACAAAGCTCATGAGCGAGATTTACAGTTTTATGATAGATAATGATGTAGTAAATAAAAACCCTCTTGCCCGTATTAAAGCACTCAAAGAAACTAAAAACGATAAAATCAGGGCTTTATCAACAGAAGAAGTACAAGTATTATTATCAAAAACAAAGCAAGTATATCCTGATTTTTATCCGCTTTTATTCACTGCATTATTTACAGGTATGAGACAGGGGGAAATTTTGGGCTTAACGTGGGATTCAATAAATTGGATAAAAGGTAAAATCAAGATTGATAAAAATTATACTCATGGCCGCGTAGGAACGCCAAAGACAAATAAAATCAGGTATGTAGATATATCAAACGAATTAGCGAAAGTCCTTAAAGAATGGCGTTTAGCTTGTCCTCATAGTGATTTAGATTTAGTTTTTCCTAATAGTGAAGGCTTGCACTTTGACGCTAATAATATGTTAAAAAGAAGATTTAAACCTGCTTTAAGGCGTGCAGGCATTGAAGAAATAAGATTCCATGATTTAAGACATACTTACGCCAGTTTGCTGCTTGCTAACGGTGCCCCGATGAAATATGTGCAAAGCCAATTAGGACACGCTTCTATAACAATGACAATGGATTTGTACACTCACTTATTGCCTGAAGTCAATGACAAATGTGTTAATCTTTTAAATAATATTGTTAATACAACCGTTGCAACACAGGAAAAAATTGTAAGATTTGGGACTTAATAAGAATTTATATATTGCAATCATATTTATACTCGCTTATTTTAAGCGGGTATTTTTATTTTAAAGCCTCTCCACATCATTTCTTTATGGCCTGAAATGAAGTAGTTACGGCGTCTCCTGTCGCATTTTTCAACTTGTTGAGTATAAATACATACAAAAACAATTTCACAAGCCTTAAAACTCGCTACACAAAAGAGGTTACGACTTAAATGTCATTCAAAAATAATTTGCAACTTTTTTGCGACTCTGACGATTTTTTGCACAAAAAATACGCCTGCCGCGATTCGAACGCGGGACCCTCTGCTTAGAAGGCAGATGCTCTATCCAGCTGAGCTACAGACGCATATCTTGTTATCTATTTAATTGTCAAATTTTTGTTTTTATCGCCCGTTGACCTACTGCTTAGAAGGCGGTTGCTCTATCCAGCTGAGCTACCAAGGCATTTAAAAAATATTCAATCTATACTTTATTTATAGCATATAAATTTTTTCATGCAACTTAAAATTTTTTAGTAAGAAAAGGCTTTACAATTTATTATTTTTTTATTAATATAATCTTACTCTAATCAATATACAATCTAACTCATTGGAGGAGTGCCAGAGCGGTTGATTGGAGCAGTCTTGAAAACTGTCGTACGTTTGTAGCGTACCGTGGGTTCGAATCCCACCTCCTCCTATTTTAAAACCTTCGCAAATGCGAAGGTTTTTTAGTTTTAAAATAATCAATTGTTATCTTTGTTCTTTAAATATTGCTCAACTTCTTTTGTTTGAGTGATTTTGGGTGAATACATCAAAGAATTATTAGCTTTATCTAACGGTTTTGACAGGTCTGTATAGCTGAATTCTAAAAGTCTTGAATAGAAATCGTCCTTTTTCATCTTAGTTATTTTTGCACTACCATCATCATTAAGGTATGTATCTTCCAAATATACAAAGTTTTCATCATACCCTTTGAAAGCAAATCCGTGAGCCAAATCTTTTCTTTTTTCATCAGCGCCGTCAACAGATACTATTATTGTATAGTCCTTATTATCCATAAATGGTTTTAATGTATCTTCATTCATGCCTTTTAAAAGTGCGACATGGTCTTGAACAACAATATTTTTATCTTTAGAACGGCTTATTGTCGATACATTAAGGCCGGTTAAAGTTTCAATAGCAACTTTGGGACGCCCGCCATACAGATAATCATCACCCATTGAATAGCGGCCAGCATTTATGCTATCCATGTTTGAATTAGTCTTTTTAGAATCAATAGCTGATTTTATATGTTTTTCAAAAGCCAGCTCTATTGCAATAGCATCTTTGTCACCTAATGCAGAATTTTCAGAGTCAATAGCAGCATTTATTTCGTCATTTGTTATAGTATAACTTTTATCTATGCCTTTTAAATTAACGGTAATATTACCTGCATTGTCCGCAGAGAGACAGCTTTTTATAATCTCTTTGCCTTTTTCCGAGTTATTGAGAGCTTTTAAGGAACTTATAAGCCAGCAGTCACCTTTACCGTCTTGAGCAAAATTTTCCAAAACACCATCTGCTGTTGTAGCTTTAAGCTTTTGTATTTCTTCTTTACGTCTATTTTCGGCATTAAGCCTTGTTTGCCTAGCTTCTTGTGTTTCTATAGTGGCTTTGACGTAGCTCTTACTATTTTCATCCCACTTGTAATATTGATTGTCTTTTAAATACAAGTTGGGTACATTTGTGGCATGATAACCAAAGATTTTTGCTCGCGTATTAGCAATAATATCTCTGTTCATCATATTGGTAGCTTTATAAGTACCGTATTTAGTTTTGAGTGTTTCCATTCCGTTTTCATCTATTGAATAAAGATATTCGCCATATTTTATTGAACCGTCCTTATTTACAATAGCCCCTGATGGCAGAACCTCTGTGGGTTTTTCTAATTCAACACTTTGGGTAGGAATATCAGTTTTACCTGTATCTCTTGATTCAATAGCAGGCATATCTGATAAAAGAATATTATTCGCTTCTTTAACACTTTCCGATGGATTTTGAGCAGAAGATGAAATGGGTAGCAAATCAGGATTTATTGAAGAATGCCTTTCTGAAACAGAAGAGGGATTATCTCCCAGCTGCGTATAATTAGTTTCAATATTAATTTTTGGCAAGTTAGATTGCTGTGGCACAGGGAATGTGTCTTTTTTTTCAAATGGAGAAACAGGCGCATCAAGCTGCTTATTTAATGCCTCGGGCTGTTCTTTAGGCACAGAAGGTGTTAACCCAACTATGGATTTAATTTGGTTCCAAATTTCATCGGAAAAACTCAAGTCACTGCCTGCCAGTACCCTGTAGTTTTGTGACCAATTGGCAGAATTTCTGTCGTTACCGCCTTCATAAATCGCTTTTTTACCGTTTGCTTTATTTTCTGCATTTTGTTGATCAACAAGATCCAGTATTTGATTCCAAATGCTGAATTTTTTCAAATCAGAATCAGCAGCACCTTCTTTTATTAGTGCTTTTTTGATTGCTAAAGATAGATTTTCTCCATTTTGAACGCGTATATCCACTTTTTGTTCCCTGGATTTATTAACTACAAATATATTTACGGAATAACAAGAGTAAACTTTAGCATTTTCATTTAAAACGTTACAAAAATTTTACATATACAAAATTCAGACAAAAGATTAGCAATTTTAAGAATAATATATACTTTATATATACAAGAGGATTAATATGCCGGATAAAGAGATAGAAAAATTTGTAAATACATTAAAAGACACTGACGCAGACAGAGTGATTCTTCGCACAACCGAAGAAAAATATGCTACGCAAATAACTAACGTGACAGAAACCGCTCAAGAAACAGCAACAATGCTATGGGACAAAGTAAGGGGCAAAAAAAGTTTTAATGTTAACAAAACAAACCCCACAAACTCTACCCCAACCTTGCTTAATGAACAAATAGAAGCAAACATAAAGGAAAAAACACCAAACGCTGTTAACACAGTGATGAGACCAGATTTACCGGGTGTACAGAAAAAATCAAACTTTTTTAAAGGAGTCAGCTACGATGTCAGCCTTGACAGTGTTGAAGCCAATAAAGAAATCGGAAACAATTTAAAACTCGGTACTAATATAGATGTTTTTGACAAATCAATTGGCGCAAATCTTGAAAAAAGTTACAACAATGGCTCTGTAAAAATAAAAGGCGGCATAGAATATGAACCGTTGGATAATGCTGCCAAAATGAGCCTTAACTATTCTGCACCAAACAACAGCATCTATGGAAGCGCATATCTAAACAAAGAAAACCCTGGCGTTAATGCCGGTTATTACAACAAAATAAATAAGCACAGCTCCTTAGGAGCAAGTGTCTCTATTTTTAAAGATGACGCAGCATTCAATGCAAACTATAAAAAAACATTTAAAGACAACACAAATCTTACTATGGGTGTTTACGGCTCTACAAGAAATAAAGAAATAGGTGTAACAGCAAGGATAGGGTTTTAAATTTCAAGCTTTTATAATATGTTAATTATATGAGTCAAGATTTGAAAAGAACACTTTCCCTAACTGATGCAGTATCAATAGTAGCCGGCTCAATGATTGGCTGCGGTATATTTATAGTTTCCGCTGATATTGCAAGACAGGTAAATTCAGGACTATTACTAATAGTAATTTGGATGATTGCAGGTTTTATAACACTATGCGGTGGTTTGTCTCTTTGTGAGCTTGCAGCAAACATCACAGAAGAAGGCGGACAATATGTATATTTAAAAAAAATTTTCAGTGAAAAAATAGCATTTTTATACGGCTGGACATTGTTTCTTGTCATTCAAACAGGTACTATTGCAGCAGTTTGTGTAGCATTTGCAAAGTTTTTTGGTCTGATAGTTCCGTTTATAAGCAGTTCTAATATTCTTTTTAATTTAGGTTGCATACATTTTTCTACACAACAATTATTTGCAGTTTTAACTGTTATATTTCTCAGTTACCTTAACTCAAGGGGGATAAAATACGGTGTTGTTACACAAAATATCTTTACCGTAACCAAAGTTATATCAATGGCTGCAATAGTAATAATAGGGCTTTTATTCGGTTTTAATGCTCATATTTTGCAAGCAAACATGCATATGAGTTTCAATTTTTCATTTCAAACAATAAATATTATGGCTGTTGCCATTGTCGGTGCATTATTTGCATCTATAACCTGGAACAATATTACATTTATTGCAGGTGAAGTAAAACATCCGCAAAAAAATATACCCAAAGCTCTCGTGTATGGAGTAGCATTGGTTGTTTCTTTATATTTGCTTATGAATATGATTTATTTAGGTGTTTTACCATTGAGTGAAATACAAACAGCACCTCAAGATATTGTGGCAGCAAGAACAATAAGTGAAATATTCGGAACAATTGGAAAGGATATAATTGCGGTCATTATTATGATTTCTGCGTTTGGATGCGCTAACGGAATGATTTTAACAGGTTCCAGAGTATATTATAAAATGGCAAAAGATAGAGCTTTTTTTAGACCGCTTGCTCTAATCAACAGAAAAACAAAAGTACCTGTAAATTCACTATGGGCACAGTGTATCTGGATATGCATACTAATACTATGGGGCAATTATTCAGAGCTTTTAGATTTTGTAATCTATGCCTCTTTGCTTTTTTATATCCTTGTTACAGCTGGTATTTTTGTATACAGAAAAAAGTCTCCGCATGCAAACAAAAAATTCAGGATAAATTCATTTTTCCCGATAACATTTTTGGTGCTTGCCAGCTATATTGTAATATGTCTTTCCGTGTACAAGCCTTTATACACAATACCGGGACTGCTTATCACACTCGCCGGTATTCCTGTATTTCATATTTGGCAAAGAGCTAAGAATAATTAAGGTATATATGCGTCAGTTAAATCCCAGCCTGTACCTCTGAGCGTATCGTCATCAAAATCAAAATCGTCATCATCTCTGTCATCAGGGTCTTTGTCTTCTTCAAACTCATTATTGCAAACTATCTCCATAGCTCTATTGTAAATTTTTTCACTCAATTCGTGCGAGTCCGAACTTGAATCAATCATGTCCGTAATATCTACAGTTTTTGAATAATACGCAGATGGCAAAGGATTGAATAAAGTTAAAACAGGTTTGTTATCTTTAGCATATATTAATGCTTTTACAAAGGAATATTTATCAAGTTCTTCTTTAGCATGAGGCAGAGAGTTAATGACTTTCTCATGATTATAATAAGACATAGGAACCGTTTTTAAACTTTCAACATCATATTGTAATTGTTTAAAAGACTTTGGCTTAGAAGTATTATTGCCAGGGAGACTTGTGCTTATACTATTAATTCTCATGACAAAATCCTTTCAATATTTATTTAAAGAGATTTATTTAACAACATGCTTTCAAAACCTTTAAAAGCTTTATGTTCGGATGAGTCATCTCTATTTGTAACAACTATTGATTTTTGTTCCTTCTTAGAATCAACTTTAGGTTGGTTGTCAACTGTCGCTGGTATTTCTGTTTTTACACCATTTTTTTGTTCACGTTTTTCAAGATAGTTTTTAAAGAAACCAGCAAGCGGTGTAGATAAGAATGGTACAATCATACGTTTTGCAATGATTTGTGTCACAATCAATACTGCGATTACACCAAATCCACCTTTTGCAATTTTATTTGTTTTCTTAATTGCATCTTTAATTTCTGCTTCTGTACAACTAATATGTTTTGTCAAAGAAGATTTCTGAAGAAGATCATTTACTTTTTTCATATAGTTAGATACATTTTCAGGTTTAGCAACTATACCGCCGTTAAAGACTTTTTCAAACAATTTATCAGACTGTTTGTTTACAACCAAACCTAAAGTCAGCTGTGTAATTACATTTAAAATACCATTTGCAAGGTCAATACCAGCAACGAATTTTCTTTTATCTTCAGGTATTTCTTTATTGTTATAACTTTGTGTTGTGTAATAGTAGCAATTAACAGCATCTTTTGTAGTTGTAGAATATAGTGCTAACGTTTTAGCAATATCTGTAGGGTTTTCAGGCATCCAGGTATGACCTGTTTTGCATTCCATAAATTTGTTAGTAGCTTTATTTGCATAATCGATAGCTGCATTTGTTGCATTTTTTATTGAGGTTGTTATTGGCTTAATATTCATTATTTAGCCTCCTTTGCAGCTTTTGCCTGTTGTTTCGCATCACAGAGTTCCGGGAAGAATTTTTTCATAAATTTTGGATATGCCCAGTTTAACAAACCACAAGTGAATGGAAGGATTGCAAGGCCAAAGATCAATCCGCTTAATTTTTTGAAATTCTTAAATACACCTTCACGTCTGTTAATTTCTGCTTTTAACCATCTTTTGGCTCTGACGCTTATTTCTACATCTTTATAATTATCACCGTGAAATTTAATTTCATTAACTTTTTTATCTTTTAATTTTGTAATTGCGTTATTTAAGGTATTCCTTACAACTTCATCAGCATTTTCTGCTCTTTTTTTCAATTCTTTGATTTTTGCATCTATTAACTTGGCATCTTCTTTTTCAATAACGCTGTCTTTCAATTCTTTTGGAATACTGCTGTCATTATATATTTGAGAAGTTACATTGGCCAGTTTTCTATTTAACTCATTAAATGCTTTAGATGTCTCAAGCTTAACTTTTACTTCTTCAGCTATAGATTGTTCTACTTTTTCAATTGCTGCATTTTTAGCTGTATCTTCTAATTTTCTTGAGAATTCATTGTATTTATGTCCCTGTTTCTTCAATGCAGATTTAACTTTGCTCTTTTTATATTCTTTTAAATCTTCAGGAACCGGAATTTCACCTTTTTTCATTTTATTGTGTTTTTCTATGGCATTAGGATCTTCCCAGTCGTATTTAATCTCAAATAACTTTTTATTATCAGGGTCAACACCAAATTCTCTAAGAACATTAGGATATACAGATTTTCTTGCTTTATCAATTTCATCGGGTTTTACAAACTGAATTTTATCCAGTTCTGATAATTTTGTTGGATGGAAGTAATCAACAATTTTGCCATCAGCATTTTTTAACGGAGCAACTGTAATCGGTTGACCGTTTGCGGCTAACTCGCGAAGATGATCTCTTTTGGCATAGAAAATATCATCTCTAGATTGATTTACAAAATCTTCAATTACTTCAGCTTTTGTTCTACCTTTAAAGAATTTTTCATCCATTTCTTTTCTAGAAAGGCCTTGTGCTTTTAAAACCCTCATTTCTTGGTTGTATTTAGCTTTAGCAAGATTTTTAAGAGTTGTTTCAGGAGGTTTTGCACTCAGATCAAATCTTCTTACCCTTCCCGAAGTTGCCCACATATCAAGAAGTTTATTATATGCAGTCATAACAGGAAGTTGAACACCAAGAGCTAATACAGCTGAAAGCGGCTGTCTCAAAGCTGAATAAGCTTTAACTTTGGGATCTTCATCAGATAGCGGATTGTAACGAATAAATATGGGAGCAACAGCTGCCGTACCAACTGCAGTAACGGTATTGTTCAAATTTTCTCCGTTATTTTTGCCTAGAGTATAAAGTGTTTTTATTCTTCCACTCATCATTGAGCCAACTGCCCTGTTGATTCTGCGGGCATTAACGTAATTGCCGAACGCTTGCTGTTTAGCCCGCGCTGCAGAGTACTGATTGTAATTTCCTTGAACTTTCATGTCCCCACCTTAAACACACTATGTACTTTTAAAAACAATTAAAAACTTTAAAAATTGCGCATATTCCCATGATTTGTTAAGTAATGTAAATACAAACTTAATCATGAATAGATGACATGTCTTTATAATACATCATAAAAAAAAATTGTTAAGTGAATCTTTAACTTATATTAAAAAAAGTATTA
>ULUL01064892.1_pt1 | contig 16729 bp, 19 predicted proteins | sample 1958481 | NCBI WGS metagenome assembly ULUL01 (sample SAMEA4835759, study PRJEB28245) | human gut metagenome | biome: gut microbiome; material: fecal sample | place: Denmark | collected 2008 | reverse complement strand
CCCGCCGTTAAACCAATAAAGGAAGAAATCACTATATTATCTAACGTCGAATAAGTTACAATACTAATATTACATATTAATAACCCTTTAACTTTATTTAGAATTTCTTTCTTCTCATTAGCACTAATAGTACCCTTACATACAAATTGTGGAAACTTCCTGTTACTTATATATGCTGCAAATATATTTGTTAATGCAGTTCCCAAAATCATTGCAGTAACAAACATGTAATAATTATGAAAGAATATCAAGGCTATCAACTGAAGAATATACTGAACAACAGTAACAACACATCCTGCTAACTTAGTTAAATCAAGTCGCTGAACCGCAGTAAGCAAGGCTGTTTTATGCGCCGCCAAAAAATAACTTATAGCTGTATTTATTAAATACAATATATAGACAACATAAACATTTATATCCTTAGGAACATCCCCATGTATCCAAAACGGTAAAAATATGCCTGTAAAAATCCCTAAAGTTAAAATAGCTATACCAACATATCGATATACTTGTCTTAGATATGCCAAAAGTGCACAAACTCTATCATTATCATTATCAGCAATAGGTTTATACATAAAAAACACTACTGAAGTCGTAAACCCTAACTCTGCAACATTTAATACTGTTAAAACCGAATTGAACAAACTAGAAATTCCTAGATATTCACTTCCCAATGAATATATAATCGCAGATTTTGAAACAAAAGAAAAAACAACCTGCAATAACATTAATGCATACGAAGCAATAATATTTCTTTTTGTATTTTGTGTTCTTGATTCCATTTTTTCCCTTTCTTTTTCAATGAACCGAATTTTTTCTCCTTAATACCTAACTTTTCTTTTTTCTCTTTTTGCCATTAGATATGGGCAGATTGCAATGCAGAGATACATCAGCTTACTTTTTATTGGAATCTTTACTTTCATGGCTTGAAAAATATTTTTCCTCAATGACTTTGCACATTTCTTATACTCTTCTATATACTTACATTCTTGATTTGAGCGCGAAAGTCCGCCCATAATCGTCCAATTAAACGCATATCTATGAAATTTCCATGCATTTATTATTTTTTTATTGCTTTTTTTCCAATGAGATCTTTGTATGTATAAAGAATCAATCCCACAATAATTACTTTTCAAGTTGAAATTTCTCATTGCACTTCCAGGATTGGATATTTGATGATAAACACATTTTTCTCCAATCGCAACATTGTCAGCAAATTGTAGACAATCAATATTGAACAGCATACCTTCACCAAACCAAATTTTTTCATCAAATTTAATTTTATTTCTTTTTAAAAACTGCATATCATATATTTTGTTCCACACTGCAACAAATATTTTATCTAAATACAACCATTCCATTGCTTTTTCAGAACTTATTATATACGTATTATCATTTGATCTATTACTTATCGCAGTGTAATTGTTTACATTCATGCCGATTTCGCACTCATGATTTTGAAGCAGCTCAACAAAATATGAAACATAGTCAGAATCAACCCAATCATCCCCATCAACGAAAACCACATAGTCTCCTGATGCCAACTCCAATCCCCTATTTCTTGCAGCAGAAACGCCTTTATTTTTTTGATGTATTACTGTAATTCGATCATCCTTTTTTTCATATTCATCCAATATTTTTCCAGAAGAATCTTGGGAGCCATCATCTATCAATATAATCTCAATATTTTTATAGTTCTGCTCAATTACTGATGAAATACATTTTGAAATATATGTTTCAACATTATAAACAGGAATAATCACACTAACTTTAATTTCTCGTTCCATATTTTTTTCTCAACTATTAATTGCCAGTTCCAAATAAGCAATTGTTTGTTGCTTCCCTTCTTGTATTATTTTGTTCGTTTGATCAAAATCAACTTCTATGTTATATAACCTTTCAATATCCTCAATACCATATGCAATTCGATCCTGTCTTTCAAGTGTCCTCAACAAATCATTTAATTTATTTTTATTTGAATCTCTGATTATTGTACAAAACTTTGAGTTCATTTTAATCGAAAATATAGTACCATGAAAAGTATCGGTTATTATATAATCTGCATTCTTGAAATATCCAAATACTTCTAATGGGTTACAAACAATATTATAATCTGCAATATCAGAATAATAACCAATACTTACTATTTTTTTTTCATACTTTTTTGCAAATGTTTTAATACGTTTTCTTTCTGCCGTACTCAGTCTTCCAGTATATGCATATACAATAATATAATCTTTTATATCGATTGACGGATTTTTTGCATCTTTGCAGAAATCATATACCAACACAGGATCTAAATGTTTACACACTTCAAATCCCATTTCATTTAAAACGTTTTTTGAATTATTATCTCTAACAGAAATAAATGCAAACTTATTAAACATCGCTTTTATCTCATCAAATATCATATATTTTTTCAAATCATTTACTGTCGTATGTCCAAACGAACCTGCATATGAAATAGTTTTAACATCCTCGTAAGATTCCCCAAATAAGTTTTTCGAATATCCAACGGGATGCCCCTGCATACAATTAAAAACTTCGTCACTTCCAATTACCAACAAATCAATGGCATGATCATAATTCTTCTCAAAAACACCTAAATCCTGTAAATATAACTCATAGGATTTTTGATTGTTTCTTATAAACGCCTTCTTTTTTAAATAGCTGGTGAGCGTTCTGTTTTCATGAATTTTTTCAATAATACTCTTTTTACCTGCAGAATCCACTAATACTTCACCAAATTCATAGTCAATAAATTCAACTTTTGCATCCGAGATATTTTCAATTAATTTTTTTAGTGCATATGCCTGTAAATAGGAACCATAATTTATAATACGGTGCATTGTCATTATTCCTATTTTTTTCATTATACTAATCTCCTTCGTAATAAAATCATTTTATCCACTGACCATAAACTTCATTTATCATATATTTCCAATTTAACTCTTTATTGACATAAGAATATCCATTTTCTCCATATTTTTTTCGTAGTTCCGGCTCACGAATTAATTGTTCAATCAAATTAGCCATATCTTTAATAATTTTATCTTTACTTTGATTTACATCAATAAACAGGCCGCATTGTTTTTCGTTTAATATTCTTTCAAACGCCATATCTAACGCAACAATTGGCAATTTATGCGCCATAGCCTCTACTAATACACTTCCCCCACTTTCTCTCAATGATGGAAGTATAAAAACATCTGAATTTATATACGCTTCTTCTATTTCGTCATACGGTACGCTTCCTCTCATATGCACAACATTTTGAAGTTTTTTTTCATATATGCTTTTTTCAATTATGTTTTTTTGCTCACCATCCCCGAAAATATCAACAGAAAAATTCATACTTTTATCCAATTGTTCAATAACATCCAAAAAAAGCAAAACACCTTTTTTATTGATCAAACGTCCAACAAATAATAACCTAATGGTTTCATTTTTTTCTTTTTTCTCTTTAATATTCAAATTGAAAAATCGATCGTTTAAAGGCACATCTGGTAGGACAACTGCCTTTGGAATATTCCTTTGTGTTTCATAGTTACAAGCATAAATTTTGTTAAATCTATTCAAATGATTTATATAAAAAGGGTTATGGTTAATATAAAAATTAATCATCTCTCTTATCCATCCCTGTTTTGTATCATATTCCTTTAATGATTTTGGAGTTACTTGACCGCCGCCAACTGGACCAAATATTTTAAACGATTTTTTATGTTTATACCATATGCCCATTTGCCTATAATCCGACAAAGAATATATATGTATAACATCTATTTCTATTTTTTTCTTCCTTAACTCTTTGTATGCTTTGCATTGCCATATCCTGTAAAATATCGAATTGTAATTCAAAAATCCATACTTTTCTAGCCCCTTGATTTCCAGAAGAACTACATGTTTTAAATTATATTTAACAACATCCTCCTTCCTTAATGTCAATGAAGCTACATACAAAATATCTCCGTCATTTAATCTTTCATCTAAATGTCTAACCCACCCCCATGATACTGCATATTCTCCACCTTTATATGGAGAACATGCATACGCCTGTAATAGATAATTCATAAAATATCCTCCAAACAATTTTCTAGTGGCAACGTTTCTCACCAAGATCAACTCATTCTATATTCAGTTAATCATATTCAACGTTCTTATTAATTATTATACTTCTTTTTTTTCAAGCATCATAAATAAAGCTAGTAGAAAAATAAATCTCACATCAAAAGGTACTTCAACAATTGCTATAAGTATAAACGTAAAAATACCTGCATTTAGCGCCTTATAATAACCTTTACTTTTTAATGAACTAACATAACATAGAAGTAAAAAACCAATTATACCACAGTATCCATATGTTAATATTACTTCTGCTAAACCATTTTGGGCGTTATACCAGCCATGATATCCTAATTGAGCAGCAACATAACTACCAAATCCTCCACCCCATGCACCACTCTTTAATAGCAAAGGAGATAGCAATTTATATAATTCAATTCTTCCAGTTAAACTTAAGTCTTCATGTAAAATATTAATAATTAAGTTTTGAATAAATGGCTGCTTTAAAATAAAGGATATAAAAAAAACTATTACCATACTGGTAACTATAATTGTAACAAGCATAATTGGCTTATTTATCAATTTAAGAAATTCTTTTGGCATTACAACTAATATGTAAAAAAAAGAAATAGCCACTATCCCCGTAGATACATGAAGGATTTGACATATCATTATACTAAACAATGCTAGTACAAGAAAAATAATACTTTTCCATTTCCAGCTCAGGATTTTATTTCCATTCCAACTTGAATAAAACAATATCAAAAAAATAAGCATCAGATAGGCTGTATTAAACTTTCCTCCTAAAACTAAATACACATCATCTAAGTTTTCTGTCATTCGCATCGTTATACATAACACCAAAATCCAAGCTGAACTAAGTATAAAATAAACTTTTGAAAAAGCATACAAATTATGCAGCAATTCTTTTTCGCCTCTAACACGAATATATTTATGTATAAAAATATATAGATCTATAATCAAAAGTGCATAAATAAAACCTCTAAGTGTTTGTGTTAACAATATCGTGTTTCTATTAGTAACACACGATATAATTATTGTTAATGGGAACAAACTAACAAGCGGAAACATAGGTACTTTTCTAATTTCACCAAATGCATTAATAAAAATAATTATTGCAAAGATTGCTTGTATAAAATACACTATTTTCCCTGGTATCTCAATTGGAAATAAAGCAAACCATAAAAGTAACAATTGGATATCATATTTATTAATTCTTATTTTACTACTCATTCTTCTTACCTGCCAGTATGGTTTTTATTTTCAAAATAAAATATATAAAATGAAACCTACCATTATCAAGCAACCTCAATATAGTTCGTTCTTTTATGCTTAATTTATGCCATAAATCTGAGCGTACCAAAATATCAAAGTACTTAATAAACAATTTATCATTTTTTATTTCATGTAAATCAGCAAAATTAACATCATCACTATATTGAATTTGCGTCGTTGCTCCATAAGCTGCAACCATCAAATGATATGCAAGCATTTCTTCCAAATGAGGTATGTCTAAACTCGCCATTTGTTGAGCTATCGATTCGTTTACTAATTTATAAGACCTAAAATATTTGTCATTATATTTTCTCATCATTCCACTGCAAACACGATAATCATACAGTTCCTTGTTATGATAATATATAGTGGATGAAGAAATAATAAGTGGTATTGTCTGCAGCAAATCCTCGCCATAGTTATACCCATAATACATGGAATAATCTTTATAAACATCAACAATATCTCTTTTAACAGCTTTAATGCATAAAGAATTAATAGCATACTCTGTGAGTAATTTCACATATATTTCTTGTTTATCTTTTATTATACCCTCTTCAAAAACATCTTTAAAAAATGTTTCTTTTTTTTTGTTTTGATATAAATATGCATTATATATTATTAGGTCTGGATTCTTACTTGAAATAACATTGTGCAATTCTTCCAATGCATTTTTTTCAAGGAAATCATCAGAATCACAAAACACACAATAATCCCCAGATGACATTTCCAATGCAATTCGTCTAGCGGATATCAATCCTTCATTTTTCTTGTGAATAACCTTCATGTTACTATTTTCTTCACAAAACTTATCACATATTTTGCCACTATTATCTTTTGAACCATCATCAACTAGTATTACTTCAAAATCTTTAAAAGTTTGTCTTTCAAGACTAACTAAACATTTAGTCAAATATTTTTCAACATTATAAACTGGCACTAACACACTGAATTCCATATCTTCTACAACCTATTCATTTTAACTTTTAGCCAATACGTAATGTTTAACCCTCTTTTACAAAAATCAACATTATTACTGTCTAATAATTTTTTTTTATATTTCGTATTTTCACGGTACTTGCATATCCACCGGCATACTTCTTTATATTCCGGAACAATTTGATTTTCATACCCACGAACTAATTCCTTGGTTACTTCTTCAACATGATAATCATATATATATTGTCTGACTTGCCTAACGGTAGCTCTGAAACTATGTCCTAACCCCAATGTATTACTCGAATGTTGTCTGTAATTCATTCTGGGTTTTGGGTCAACCACCACCGTTCCACCTAAAGCAATGCAAACTCTTAAAACCCATGTGTCGTGCATAAGCATATATTTAGGTTCAAATTTAACAACTTCATCAATTAGAGCCTTATTAAAAACGCCGGTGCATCCTGCAAAATCTGATAAAACAAATCTTGTTTTTAGTGTTCTATTGCTATTTAACTCATGATTTTCAATAAATTTCAGGTTTTCATCAACCAATCGTTGCCCTGAATAATATAAAGCCGGACCTTGCATCTCCTTTATGCTGTTCAAAGCTATTATAAGCTTATCCTTATCCCACACGTCGTCCTGATCACAAAAAGCAAAAAAATTGTAATTTTTTTCAACTCCTATTTTCATTAATTCAAAAAAGCCTTTTTGAACGTTTTTATGATCTCCTTGATACCATTTCAATCTATGATTCTGTGAGTTGTCCTCTAGTATTTTTTGTGTAGAATCAGTGGATCCGTCATCTCTCACTAAAATATCTACTTCTACATCTTCTTGTCCATATAAGCTATCTAATTGTTCCTGAAGAAACTTTTCTCCATTATATGTGGCCATTAACACTAATATTTTTTCCATCATTCTCTCCGTATCTAAATCAACTCTAATGCACAAAAATGAATGTACCTTGGCAACTGTACAATAACACTACCATCATCTTAGTCCATTTTTATAATCCTCATTAGTATAAAGCAGCTCACTTATTTTCTCCGTCAAACATTTCATCAACAATCGCATCAAGTTTTTTGCAAAAAAGTGTATTATTACTCTTTATTACATTTCCGACCCCTGAAATTGATTCATCATATTTCTTCATCATTTCACCTAGCTTTTCAACCTCTTCAACAACTATTATTGTTCCCATCCGTTTTTCAACTTCTTTGCAAAAATCCACTTGATGATCATTAACATGTTCATCATAACAATACTTCCTAGGTACTACTATAGGTGTTTTACCAATCTGAAGTGGCATAATAAAACTTGACGGTCCCCCATGTGTTATTACTATTCTCGCTTCTTCAACCATTCTTACCATCTCTTGGTATGGATACATCTTAGAGTACTCAGCATATTGGGGCTCATATGTACAGTATCCACTTTGAATAACAACCTTTTCCTCATGTTCCGAAGCCCATTTATCCATATATTGTACCAATCTGTTAAATTGTTGTTCATGTGTTCCAACCGTTACAAATATCATATATTCACCATCCTAAAAAATACTGCCTAAATTAACTGCCTTTGGATATACTTTTTTCATTTCATCCCACTCTACTATAAATACATCTGTTACCAGATAACACATTTTCCCAGATACAGTAGGCGCATCTATTCTATCAAACACTTCTATATATATTGTTTTTGCACCAAATATTTTTCCTAACCAAAAAAACGGAACCGCAACTGCTGCACCAGAAGAAATAATCAAATCCGGCTTTTCTTTACGCAACACTTTCCACGCAATAGCTGTATTCTTAATTAATGCTTTAACACTTCTGTTTGTTGGGTAATAACATGGATACATTTTTTCACCTTCTAATAGGCTTTTTGCATCTTCCTTGTCAAAAGTAACCCAAAATCTATCTTTCGATTTCCAAAATGGTTTCAACATATATAAATGCGTAAGATGTCCTCCTGATGATCCAACCAAACACACCTTTATTTTTTTATCCATCCTTATGTCTCCTTCCATTCAAAAAAAACACCGTGCTCCGCCACCCTCTGCTCCTGCAGAAGTTGACTACACAGTGTGTTCCATCTGTCCTGCAACGCGGCAAAGCGACGATTACACTTCAGATTTGCTTAAAAACTTCAGTTCCTCATAGCGAAAAGCAACTGTGGCGGGTGTTCCAAACACATCCACACTTGCTTTCACTGTTTTCTCTTTCTCGTGGTTTTCCAGAATGCGGCAGCGGCTTCCGGCAAATACACCGGAGATTACATCCGCATATTGGAAGCTGTCTGTGTCTGACTGCTCCTCGGCCTGACGTTCTTTATGCCTTTCTTCCCGCAATTCTTCGTACTCCTCTTCGGAGTATTTCTGAATCACCTCGAGACCAACTTCCACCTTTGTCTGGCGGCCAAAAAGATTTACCATTAGCTGCGCCGTGCGCCGGTGTCTGTCAATTCGGTAAATGGAGCCCTGATAATTTTTTAAGGCCCCTTCCGTAATACATATTTTGTCGCCGATAAGATAACCAACTGATATTTGAACAATATAATGCTCGTCCATCATGGAAAGAAGGTAGGCTTTCTCCTCTTCCGTAATTGGTGCAATCTCATCCGCGTCGCGGAGCACCTTTTTAAAACCCGGCACTTTCGCTAAGTATTGGCAGAACAATTCGATGTCACTTGTATCAACAAAAATATAGCCGGGGAACAAGACCTTTTGCTCCTCGTGCCATCTTCCCTGATAGCGCTTTTTCCTGACGTACATCGGGACAAAAATTTTGTCGTAAGTTCTGCCATCTCTATTTAGAATCAGCTTTTTGAAAAGCTGCTCCTTTTCGTGCTCTTCCCCGGACATTACCTGAATCACATACCACATATCCTGCCGCACCACCTGCACATAAATTTAAACTATCTTCTATCTTGCCCCCTGACCTTTCACCACAGAGACAACCGTTTTCAATAGAATCTTGATATCAAGCCCGATACTCCATCTCGAGATATAATCTCTGTCAAGAGCAACAACCTCTTCAAAATCCATCACATCACTTCGCCCACTTACCTGCCACATTCCGGTTATCCCCGGACGAATTGACATGCGGCCTCTATGATGCGGTTCATATTTTTCCCACTCATCCAGAGTCGGGGGGCGAGTGCCCACTAAACTCATATCACCTTTCAGCACATTAAAAAACTGCGGAAATTCATCAAGGGATGTCTTTCTTATGAAATTACCAATTCCTTTTCCTGCGCCTTTTTCGCTGCCGATAATACGAGGATCATTTTCAATTTTAAACATGTATCCGTCTTCCACCTCATTCATCGCTAACAGTTCTTGTTTGCGCTCTTCGGCATCCGGATACATACTGCGAAATTTATACATCTTAAAAAGTTTGCCATTTCTGCCAACACGCATCTGTGAAAAAAAGATTGGTCCCGGTGATTTAATCCATATAAATGGTGCCAAAATAACCGTAAAAATTCCGGTTAAAAGACAACCAACAAAACCACCAACAATATCCATGAGGCGTTTGGCAAACGCTTCCCGAAGATTTAATATCGATGGTGTCATAGTCACCACAGTAAATTCACCAAATTTTTCCACAATCCGCTTCTGCATCGGAAAATCATACTGCGAACCAACACAAATATGAACAACGATACTCATATCTGCCATAGCATAAAGAATATCATGATATTTGTCATCCATCTGAGGAATTGCAAAAAAGACCTCATCTACCCAGTCGCGGCAAATATACTCAACCGCACCGGACATACCGGCTACAACCGGAACTCCACCAATTCTGGCATCCTTTTTCGGCTCACAATCAAGGTAAATAATACCTGTAACAGTAAATTCTCCTACATTTTTATTCTGAATACGTTTCAAAACATTTTTTGCATGATCTTTTGTTGTCATCAGTACTAAAGACTTAGACCCCTGCTTTTCGCGGCTGCTGTGACGTAAAAAGTATTTTCTGATACATCGCAGCATATACGCCAAAATCAGATAATACCCTGCCGTTCCTATCAGCACAAAACGGGAGAAGTTTGCCCCCTGCTGAATCAAAAACAGATAAAACACAAAAAGCAGCATGACATATAATACGGTTTTTACCGTACTTTTAAATTCATTATAATAGCCACGCCACAATACATCTTTAAATATATTTAAACTAATAATGACAAAGATTTGCAGAAGCAACACCACTACCGCTGTATTACGATATAAAACAACAGCATACGGAATGCTCCAGCCATGTCGTATAAAACATGCAATATAAAACGCAATTTGAAAGCAGAGTAACTCTTGGAGCATAAAATCTAAATGCTTCAACCATCCCTGCATTCTTCTACGGTACATGCCCATCCTCCTATCACTTTTTAATTACAAGGTAATCCCGGCCAATTATAAAAGGCTTATGGAAGAGGAAAAATCCTCTCCCATAACGCTTTTTTTAGGCTTTTACCACTTTGCCCTTGAATCCGGCCTTTTTCAAAGCTTTCTTAAGTTTCTTGAACTCTTTCTTGGACATTTTTTTGTTAACTTTAATCGTTACTTTCTTTGTGTTAACACCCTTAAAAGCACCTTTCTTAACTGTGATTGACTTTTTGCCCTTAAGGACAATTGTCTTCACTTTCTTAGCACCTGTGAATGCACTCTTGTTGATTAATTTAATCGAAGCAGGAAGTGTAATCTTGGTTGCTTTTGTTGCTTTTGCAAACGCTTTAGCATTTACAGTTGTTACCTTGTATGTAACGCCATTTACCTTAACTGTAGCAGAAACAGTAACACTTTTGCTCTTAGTCGCTTTTACAGCTTTAACAGCAGCAGTACCGTTTTTGTTTACGTTTACTGTTGTACCATTAGAAGCCTTCACATTGCTCTTTGTTACAGGTGTAACAGAAGTTGTCGGGCTCTGTACAGCAGATGCAGATGCAGCGGAGCCTAATGTAAGAGCTGCTGCCATAGCGCATACAAGTACTTTTTTCATTGCCTTTACCATTTTTTCTATCCTCCTTTCCTAAAAGATTCTATGAGAACCGAAAAACCAAAATAAGCTTTTCGGATACTCGCTAATGATTTCCATAGTAGTAAGCATCATTATAATATTTGCCGCCATAATACTTACTTCCATAGCGTTTGGAATAATAACCGGATTTTGCCCCTTCCACGCGGTTTAGGACAATTCCTAACAGCGGGCAGCCCGCTCTCTCTAACTGGCGAATCGAATTCTTCACTAAATGCTTTGATGTCGCACCCCCACGTACAACCAAGATGGCACCATCGCAGAGATTTCCAATTCTCTCACCATCAGAAACCAGACTAAGCGGCGGAGAATCAATAAACACATATCGGTATTTTTCTTCCATATAAGCTAACATTTCTTCAAAGCGATTACTCTCCAATAACATCGACGGGTTAATAACATTATCAATGTTTGGTAAAATATCTCCATTTTCCCATTGGGTATGGAAAATTGCCTCCTCAATCGGGTAATCACTTGAAAGATAATGGGACAAACCTTTTATCTCTTCCTTTTTTTCAGATACAATTTCGTATTTATCAGCCATAACCGACTTACGCATGTCCGCATCTAAAAGAATGGACGGCGTGCCTGCTTCCGCAATCTGCTTCCAAAGCTGCATGGCAACAAAACTCTTACCCTCATTCGGCTCGGTACTGATAATCATTATTTTCTTGATTTTTGTTCCAAGAAAACTGATGTTAATTCGCAAACGGTTTACCGCCTCTTCCATCGCATACGGAAGGTCGGGCATATTGTTTATTTTGATTGATTTCATTTCTTTTTCTCCTTCCGTCTCTTTTTCTTATTTTTATATATCTCTTTTTCGCGCTCATCCGAAATTGAAGCAACATCGCCCTCTGGGATGACCGTAAGCGGCATAATACCAAATTCTTTCTCAACATCCTCTGCAGATTTCATCGTATCATCCGTCATAAAGAAGAATGTCAATACAGCGAGTACAATCACCAAACCAACAATTGCACCAAGCATCGTATTTTTAAACAAACTTGGCGAACTCTTTTTTTTCGGCATAATAGCATTTTCTGCAATGTTTGGCTTCGACGTATCCATTAATTTAGGAAGTTCGGTAACAGCAAGTGTCGCCAAACAATTTACAATGCGTTTTGCCTCATCCGGCTTTTTACTCTCTGCCGAAATCGAAAGAATTCGTGTATCGGAAACCGTCGATATCGTCAGCATATTAAGCAGCTGCTCATAAGTATAGGGAAGTTTCTCTTTCTTTATCACTTCTTCCAAAATCGGACGAACACGAAGCAGCTCTTCATAATCCGAAGATAGGGAAGTCCCCAAATCCAAATCCGATATGTTTACAATGGAATCACTCGAGGATGAAACCATATATAACTTTGCTGTTGCCGTATACTTTGGTGCAACCAGATAAATTGTCACCAGTGCCATCAATATGGCACCAATTAAAAATCCTCCAATTACAAACACCAGTCTGCTTTTGTAGTAAAGCATGAGTTCAAATAAATCAATTTCCATTTCTTCTTCATTCTTCTTTACCTGAACGATTTCTGTTTTTTCCTTTGTCTCCATTTCATTCCCTCTTCTTTAATCCATATATTTTTGTCATGACATCAATAATTGATTCTTTGTCAGGATAAAATTCAGCATGATCAATTCCATCCCCAAGGGCTTTCCCGATTTTACTCGTACCCTTTATTTCAAAAAATCCTTTTTGTGTCCCTTTTATCAGCCGGTTTGTAAGGCCGGAAATTTTTTTAGCTGTCAGATTTGTCGTGGCTGCCTGTTCGAATTCCCGGAACAATTGACCGACATAAGCCTTATCGCTTTTAGCCTTTTCCTTTGCCTTTGTAAAAAAAGCCTCCATATACTGCTGCTGGCGTTTCATACGAGATGTATTTTTTTCATCTCCCACACCATAGCGATCATGAATATAGCGATATGCCTGCTCGTCTGACAAAGCAAGCGTTTCACCCTTTTTCATTTGGCGGTCAATATCTTGAAAGTCCTCTAATAACGTAACCGTCACTCCGCCAACGGAATGATTTAATTTTGGAATTTCATCCATTGGAATTGCATAATAACCATTAATTTTAAGTCCGCCGAAAAGTTTGGATATGCTCTCCACTGTGTTAGCACAACTTTGCTCGGCATTTCCCCCATACCAATGTGCTGTACACAATTGCAGTTCTGCTGTTGCCACGCCGGTACCATCATCCTGTATCAGTCGTACTTCCGACATCGTATCTCTGTTAATCGGCAAAAAAGAATAATTGTTGTCTGTTTTATCCACAATAACAAGCATTAAAAAATCACTCATGCTTCCTTGGTATACTTTACTGTCAGCACCTGTTTTATCTGTCCCCATAATTAAATATGTTTCAAAATCGTGATAATAAGAATAAATATTCCCATTCAGTTTCAGACTCCCCAAAGCAGCCAACTCTTCCGACTGCTCATCCATCAAAAAACCATCTTCTGAAATTACCGGTTCCGGCATATGATTTTCAAAAATTTTGAGCCCAATTCCAAATACTATCATCGCCAATATAAGTGCGACAAAAAGAATAAGCATCTTTCTTCGCTCTTTCCTACGCATATTATTTCAGCAACCTTTCCTCCGTCTTATCAATTGTTGCTAATAATGTCTCCCCAAAGATGTCTCTTAAACTGTCACGTCCCTGTTTTAAATTTGGCAAACGTGTTTTCATGTTGTGACAGTCACTTCCCAGTACCAACGGCACCTGAAGTTTTAAGAATTTTTTGATAAAACGCTTTTTTTTATGTTTGTCGATTCCGCCCGTATTAATCTGAGCGTATAAGGGAAGTTTAAAAATTTGATTCCAAATTTTTCTGCTTTTTTGAAATGAATCATATCGCTCGACATGGGCTAGTAAGATTGTCAGCTTTTGTTTCTCAATTAATTTTTTGACATCCACATAAATCTCATCCGTCCACTGAGCAAATGGCATCTCAAGGAGCAAAATATCGGTTCCTTCAATCGTGAGTTCGCGAATTTGCTTCGCATCCCCAATTCCCGGAAAATAATAAACTTCTGCACCCTTCCGTAAAGAAAGGGAAGTCCCCATATCATGCTCATTCAGTGCTTTCGTTAATTTCCGAAAAGAGTGCTCTCTCCGCTCTAAAAAAGACGAAACTTTATCAATATGGGCATAAAAATGGGGAGTCAACAATATCTCTTGCACTCCCTGCTCATCCTCCAGTGTCAACGCCTGAAGAGACTCATGAACATCTCGGCTTCCATCGTCCATGCCAGGTAGTATGTGTGTATGAAAATCTATCATAAAGTATCAAATCCTCCGTCCACACAAACATTCAACTTTAACACCGCGTACATCATCTGTATAGCCAACCGCCTCATAAAACCGGTGTGCCCCCTATCGGAATCCGGAAGAAACCAAAAGTGCATATTCACACTGATTTTTAAGTGCAAATTCATCCAATGCCTCAAATATTTTTCTGCCAACGCCCTGCCCTCTGCATTCACCGGAAACAATCACATTCTCTACAACAAGGAATGGAGCATCCAATGCAATGCACACAATTCCCATCGTACTGCCGAGCACCTTATCACCATCCGCTGCCACTGCAAGAAAATACTCCGGTCTGTCGACTGTACGATAATAATTGTTCTCTAATACTTCCATCGAAACTCCTTCCGGAATCAAATCCCGGTACATTTTCTGTAATTGTGGGAGGTCTGATTTTTTCATTTTTCGAATTTGAATTTCTTTTTTCATATCTATCACCTGATTTTCATTTTCCATTCGTCAATAATCTCACTATAGTATACGAAAATTTAATGAATTTGTCACTAAAAAAGAAGGAAAAATGGTCATAATAAAGAAAAACTCTTCCTAACAAAAAGAATGCAACATTTTACAAACAAATGTTATATCAATGCAAGACAGGGAGGTCTTAAAAATGCTTCGATTATCACTTAGTACTGAAGAATACTTAATGCTTGGCGATGATATCAAAATTGTTTTTTTAGGCGGAAGCAATCATCATTTACGTATTATGATTGATGCTCCTAAGGAAGTTAATATTGTACGCAGTACCGTATTAAGAAAAAACAATCCGGAACTAAAGAAGAATTCTCCTTCTTATTATGCCGAGCCAAACTTACCGGAAAAGTACCGAAAAAAAAGAGGCACGAAACCCAGTAACACCAACCCGCAATAATAATCAGAGGATTGCAAGCTGCCGGGCCCGCAGCCTGCGCCTCTGGATATTATAGAGACTAAAACAAACGCAACGTCGCAAACGGATTTGTGACGGTAAAACAAGGAGGTAATTATTATGATCGTATAACACAACATTACATCAATGAACGCTAACAGACAGTTAGGAATCGTAGGAAACAACTTGGCTAAATCTACTGAGAAACTTTCCAGTGGTTACAGAATCAACCGTGCAGCGGATGATGCAGCAGGTCTTGCTATTTCTGAGAAAATGAGAGCTCAGGTTCGCGGCTTGAATCGTGCATCTGACAACGCACAGGATGGTATCTCTCTTATCCAGACGGCTGAAGGTGCTATGGATCAGCAGCATGCTATTTTGCAGAGAACGCGTGAGCTTCTTGTTCAGGCTTCTAACTCCGGCGTATTAGACGGAACAGCTGAGAATGACTTCCAGAAAATTCAGGACGAGATTGATACTTTGAAATCTGAATATGAAAGAATTAACACAGATACAGAGTTCAACCGTAAAAAATTGTTGGATGGTTCTTACAAAGATCAGTATTTGCAGTTAGGTGCAAACAATGCTCAGGGTATTAATGTTACCATTAAAACAACTGCTTGGGATCCTGAGTTGTATTTAAGTAAGACATCTACAGTTGCAAAAGGAACCACTGGTAGCGCAAGTGACAAAGCTGCAAAAACAAACGGAAAAGTAGTTGAAGATACAACCCAGTATGAATATAATAGCCAGATCTTTACAGTTGAAGAATCTTATGTGGCTGCAAAAGGTAACGGATCTACAATTACAAAAGCAGATGCAGATGCAGCTAACAAAAAGGTAGCTGTTATTGATGTTGATGGTGAAGCTATCTCCGGTCTTCTTGACAACATTGACACCATGATTAAGAGCGTTCTAAACTTGGTGCTGTTCAGAACCGTCTGGAGTACACCGTTAAGGTTGATGACAACACATCTGAGAACCTGCAGTCTGCTGAGTCCCGTATCCGTGATACTGATATGGCAGATGAAATGACAAGATTCTCAAAAGAGAGCATCTTGCAGCAGGTAGCTACTTCTATGCTGGCTCAGGCAAATCAGTCCAACCAGGGCGTACTTTCCTTACTTCATTAAGAAATGTTGTTCGTTTCATAGAAAAAAACAGTCTTCGGACCAATGTCATTAAGTTAAGAATTTTGACAT
>ULUL01060667.1_pt1 | contig 16813 bp, 13 predicted proteins | sample 1958481 | NCBI WGS metagenome assembly ULUL01 (sample SAMEA4835759, study PRJEB28245) | human gut metagenome | biome: gut microbiome; material: fecal sample | place: Denmark | collected 2008 | reverse complement strand
TTTTTCATCTTCTTCTTTGAAATTTTGCCGTCGCCATCTTTATCAAAAAGTTCAAATACTTTGTCATAGCCTGCATCTGTTATTAAATCATCCATTTTTTCATTAGCTGAAATTAACCTTTTGAATTCATCTAATGTTATTTCTTCTTCTTGCTCTTCAACAATATCTTCATTTTCTGTTAAAGCTTTATTTTCAATAATGTCAACTTCATCTTCAACTTCTTCTTCATCAATTGAAGGTTCTTCTTCAACATTTTCTTCAATTGAAGTTTCTTCTTCAATATCATCTTTTAATTCAGATGCTTCAACAAGTTCATCTTCAATCGTTGCATCTTTTTTAATGTTAATCGTTGAAGAGGTTGAAGAATTGGGCGCTGTTTTTAATGTTTCATCGCCTTGAATTTTAGTATTTAATTTTATTTCTTCTATATTAATTTCCATTTTTTAACACCTTCTTTATGTCGGCAGGAATACACGCCATTCACTGTCTCTATCCATATAATAGCTTGTTATGTTTTCTTTAAAGTCGCTTATACCGTGGCCTTGGCCGTCTGCAATATAAACGTGGCCGTATGTATTGCCTAAGCTTGTTGTATTATATGGGCTCCAGCTTACAATAGCTCCTGCAGGAAGGCTTTGGAAATCTTCCAGTGTTTGTACGCTATCTGTGATTTCAACCCAATCATCTCTTTGTGCAAGAACATTGCCGTAATCGCATCCGTTGCCGGATGTTGAATAACCAAATGCCTTTTGAATTGCTTGAGATACGCCGGTTGCACACCAGCCGCCGCCTTGGGTTACTCCGCCATAAAGTGAATTAGCGGCATCTGCAAGCGCTTGGCCTCTTTCTTCGTCATATTGCCCCCATGGGCTTATTTGGTTTTCTTCTTGAATTTTTTGAGCTTCAAGTTCGCTTATTTTGGTTTCTAATGTTGTAATTTCATCTTGAACCGCAGTAATTTCTGTTTTCTTATCTGTTATTGCAGTTTCTTTTGCTGTTTCATATTCGCTTCTTAAATCTTGATATTTTTCAAGTGCTTCTTTTGTTTTGTCGCTCACCAAGCCCTTGATTTTTTCTTCAATATCATCTCTTTCGCCTTTTAGGGTTTCGTTTAATTCTTTGGCGTCATCTAATGCTTCTTGAGCTTCTTTTTCATCTTCTTTTAAATCTGCTAATTCATCTTCTGCCGCTTGAATTTCATTGTCTTTTGCAGCAATTTTTTCTTCAAGCTCTGCAATTTTAGAATTAATTTCATCTTCATTATTTTCGGTTACTTTTGTTGCCTTAACAGAAGCCAAACTTGATTCAAGCGCCGATTTATCAGATTTTAAAGAGGATATTTCATCTTCTTTTGTTGTAATTTGTTCTTGAGTTTCCGTTAATTTTAAGTCTGCTTCTTTTATATCTTCTTCATTTTCTTCAATTTCTTTTTCTTTATTTTCAAGTTCGTCTTTTGCAGCTTTCACTTCTTCATTGCTTTCGGCTTCATCTGCCAAAAGTTCTTTATATTCTTCTTCAGCTTCATCCATATTCTCTTTTGCTTCTTTAACCGATTCGTCGTTGCCTTCATAAACATCGGAAAGTTCCCCGTTTAAGGTTTCAAGGTCGCTTTCTTTGGTTGCTTTTTGTTGTTCAAGTTCTTGAATGCTTGCATCAAGATCTTCTTTAGCGCCAAGCCCTGTTACACCCGATGTTTGACCGCCTGAACTTACACCGCCCGAGCTTGTTCCGCCTGTTGAATAGCCGCCTGAACTTCCCCCTGTTGAATAGCCGCCGGAAGGTGCATAAGAAGGAGTTGTTTGCGCTTGTTGAAGCGGCTGTTCTTCGTTGTTAAAACCAAGAGCATCTTTTAATTTATCTACAAGCTGCGTAAATTCAATGTCTTCATCAACTTTTTCTTTGTTGTCGGTGGTTTCTAAATCATTTTCTTCAATTAATTTTTCAATATCTTGATATGAAAGGTTGTCAACGTTATCATCCGAGCCTGAAACCGTGCCAATTTCATCTTCGCTTAATTTGCCGTCATTATTTGAATCAATTAAATCAAAAAATTTATCATAGCCTATTTCTTCAATAACTTCTTGAAGTTTAGGGTATTTTGAAATCATTTCTTTGAATTTATCAAGGTCAACATCTTGAAGTTCTTTTGTTTCAATCATATCAACATCTTCTGATACTTCTTTTTCATATTTATTGTAAAGTTCCAAAAGTTCACCCGATGTCAGGCCGATTTCATCTAAAATTCCTTTAAATTTTAAAAGTTCTTCATTTGAAAGCTCTTTGTTTTCATCCAAATCCATTGATGTGTGCAGTTTATTTACTGCTTCTTCCAATTCTTCAGTATCGTAGCTTTCTTCAAATTCTGATGAAATTTCAACAAGTTCATCTTCATTAATTTTGTCTTTTGAAATTCCTTCGCCTTTTTCCTTGTCTTTTGTATCAATTTTTTCTAAATATTGGTTTAGAAACAATATCTTAGTAAGGATATTAGCATCTTTAATTTCAAATGGAGCCATAGTTAAAATTTCCCTTCCTTCAATTATCATGGTTTTCGGCACTAAATTTGAAAAAATTAAAAATTTTTGGCATTTTGCCTCTGTTTTTTTACATTTGTTTACAAAATAAATTTTTTTTAAAATTGCAATTGTCAAACCCTAAAATATCGTTTATGATAGGTATATATATTCTGTTGGGAGTCAAAAGATAATGGAAAAACAAAAAATTGCAATCGGGTCAGACCATGGCGGCTTTAATTTAAAAGAAACAATTAAAGAATATTTAAAAGCCCACGGGTATGAATTTGTTGATTTTGGTATTTATACAAAAGAAGCTTGCGATTACCCCATTATTGCAAAAGCCGTTGCAAATGAAGTTGCACAAGGTAAATGCGACAAGGGCATTTTGGTTTGCGGCACAGGCATCGGGATGGCATTAGCTGCAAACAAAGTAAGGGGAATTAGAGCGGTTTCTCTTGAAAACACATATTCTGCACGTGTTTCAAGAGCCCACAATAATGCAAACATTTTGTGCTTAGGCGAAAGAGTTATAGGCGAACATTTGGCATTAGATATTGTTGATATGTGGCTTAAAACAGGCTTTGAAGGCGGCAGGCACAAAAGAAGAGTTGATATGATTGAATAAGTTTAAATTCAATATATAAAAAGCGCTTAAATTAAGCGCTTTTTTTGTTCTTTTGAAAATTTACATTTAAGAAAAATGCCAACGGAAAAAGGCAAATTGCAATTAGAGCAAAAATTTCAAAAACATCAACATATGCCATTAATTTTGATTGAACTAAAAGCTGCTTGTATAAAAGCGCGCCTGCCTTATGAATTGCGGGGTTTAGTGCCATTGTATTTGAAAACCCCGATGCAAAATGAGAAATTCTGTTTTGAAAAATAAGGTTAAAATTGGACATGTTTTCAACCAAATATGTTTGGTGAACTTGGGATAACCTTGCAACCAAAGTAGATGACATTGAAACAACAAAGGCTGTCATAACGCATTTTGATAAGCTGTGAAGGCCTGCGCCGTTTGAAAGTTCGGATTTTGGCAATGTCCCGAGGCATAGCGCAGAAATTGGAATAAACACCAAAATAACGCCAATTCCCATTAAAATGTTAGGCAGAACCACATAAGCATAAGAAATTGAAAGGTTAAGGTTTGCATACATAAAAGTTGAAACGGAAAGAAAAATAAAACCTGTTGAAACCAAAATTCTGTTGTCTATTTTTTCAACCATTTTGCCGATAAATAAAAGCATAACAAGGCAAGATATTACCCTTGGCGCAAGTGAAAAACCGCTAAGCATTGCCGTGTAGCCCATTAAACTTTGCAAAAACTGGGGAAGAAGAACAATTGTAACATAGATTATCATATTCACAGATGACCCCAAAATTGTTCCTATAAAAAAGTTTTTGTCTTTAAAAACTCTTAAATTAACAATTGCATTTTTACATTCTAATTCCCAAACAATAAAAAATGTAAAAGCCGAAGCGGAAATGCCAGTTAACCAGCAAATCCAATCTGTATCAAACCAATCATATTGCTGGCCTTTATCTAAAACAATTTGCATTGTTAAAAGCCAGATAACAAGGGCAACAAGCCCTATGACATCTGTTTTTTGAACAGGCTTTCTTTCTTTTAATTCTTCCACATTGCAATGAACCAATATGATTGAAAAAATTCCGACAGGAATATTTATAAGATATATCCACTGCCATGCGGAATTATCCACAATAAAACCGCCAAATGTTGGCCCCATTATAGAAAACACCATTACTGCAAACCCAAATAGAGCCATTGCAACACCCCTTTTTTCAAAAGGAAATGCTGCAATTAAAATAGCTTGAGATATAGGCATCATTGGCCCGCCGCCTATGCCTTGAATAATTCTTCCTATTACAAGAAAATTAAGACTGTGTGCAAGGGCACATACAATTGAACCAAAGGTAAAAATGGCAATAAAAACTTTCAAAAAGTTTACTCTGCCCATTAAATTTTCAAGCCACCCCGTTAAGGGAATTAAAATTGCGTTTGCAATCATATAGCTTGTAATAACCCAATTGGCTTCATCCAAGGTAGAGCCGAAAAACCCTGCAATATGCGGAATTGCAACGTTTGTAGCAGATGTTGCAAGCATGGTAAATGCTGTCGGCAGGAGAATTGTGAATGCCACTAGCCAAAGTGGCGCGGGATGGGATTCTTGAGGAGCTTTTATATCTATTCTTCCTGCCGAATGCACTTTTATTTAATCCTAACTTCAGGAACAACCGACATTCCGGGGACTATGTTGTAATCTGAAACATCTTCATCAAAAACGATTTTGACAGGCACCCTTTGAACAATTTTAACGTAGCTGCCAACTGCGTTTTCAGGCGGGAACAAACTTGCTTTTGCACCTGTTGCTCTTTGAATGCTGTCAACTTTGCCTTTGAACTTTTTCCCCGGATAGGTATCTATTTTAATTGTAACAGGCTGTCCTTTTTTCATATAAGTTAATTGAGTTTCTTTAAAATTAGCAATAACCCACATTTTTTCAGGAACAACTGCCATCATGGGCTGTGCTATTTGAAGATAATTGCCTTGTTCGACTGTACGGTTTGTAACAAGCCCGTCTTGGGGAGCATAAATTTTTGTATATGATAAATCAAGTTTTGCTTGTTCAACTTCTGCTTCAAGTTTTTTAATTTCTGCCAAAGATGCTTCTTTGTTTGCTTTAGCTGATTGCAACATTGAATTTGAAGCTTTTTCGTTATCTATTGCAGATTTGAATTCCGATTGTGCAACGGTTAATTTTGTTTTGGCTGCATCATATTCTTGTTTTGAAGCTATGCCTTCTTTGTACATATCGGAATATCTTTTGTAATCTTTCTGTGCAAAATCAAGCTTAGATTTTGCAGATTTTATATCATGCCCTGTTTTCATTAATTCTGATTCTGAACGGTTGATTTGCTTGTCTGCAATGTTTAATGATGCCTTAGCAGATTCTAAACTTGCCTCTTTTTGGTTTAGAGCGGTTATATAATCATTTGGGTCAATTTCAACAAGCAATTGCCCTTTTTTAACCTCTTCGTTATCATCTACAAGAAGTTTTATAACCTGCCCCTTAACCCTTGGAGCAACCGTTATGATGTGCCCTTCAACAAAAGCATCATCTGTTGATTGAAAGTGCATTGAATGAATAATAAAATAAATTCCTGCAATTAAAAATATCAGTGCAACAATAGATGGCACAATTACTCTTTTTTTGGTGTATGCAGGCCTTAGGTCGTCATGGTGAATTTGAACTTCGCCTTCATTGTTTATACTCATATTATTTCCCTTTATTATGTTTGTAATTTCGTTTTTGGTTCTAAGTTATCAAGCATTTTTCCAAGCGTATTAATGCAAGATTCAAGTTCTTCTTTTGTAATGCCATTTACTGCGCTATTGTGCAATTCAAGCATATATGGTCTTATTTTTTGGTGAATTTCAACACCTTTTTTTGTTATCACAATTTTGAAAACTTTTCTTTTTTGAACATCTTCAACCCTTTTTACAAGGCCTTTTTTTTCTAGAATGTTAATAAGCCTTGTTATATTTGGGCGGTCTTTATAGGCAATTTCAGCTATTTGCCTTTGGTATAATTCGCCGTTTTCAACAAGAATGGCCAAAATTATGTATTGTTCGGGTGTTATTTCAAAATTGTTCCTTGCGAACATTTGCAACTGTGCGATTTTTGCAACCAAGCCCGTTACGGTCAGAGCGATTAGAACCTTTTTGTTTAAAAAAGATTGTGGCATTTTATCTTCCTGCTTAATTTAAAAGTTGTTAATGCTTCTTTGTGTTATTATAATAACACAAGAATTTTTTTTGGCAATTTATTTTTCACAAGTAAAATTAGCAGCCAAATATTTAAACTTTTTAAATTCATTCTTTTTATTATATGTAGGTTCAAACAAAACATTTAAAACAAGCTTTTCACCGTTGTTGTTTTTTATTCTTCTGCATTGGTTTTTAAGATAGCTTTCAACATTAGAAAAGAAATTTCTTGAAGCATTTCTTGCTTCATAAGACTTTGCCTTGCCTGTTTTAGATTTTGCATCGCCTTTTGCAATGCCGATTGGTTTTGCCATTTCATCAATTCTATCTGCATCATAGCCTGTTACCAAAAATACATCGCAGCCGTTTTTGCCGTAATATGAACGAACAACAGGGTGCTTTTGGTAATCTTTATCCATTGCTTTATACATATCAACAAAGCCTTCATTATGTTCTTTTAAGGTTCTGTTTAAATTCCTTACAACATAACCTTGGCATTTTTTAATATTTTCTTTTGATGTTATTCTGTAAACCGTTTCTTCCCCTTGTTCTTTTGAATAATATCTAACAGGGATATAACCTTTAAAGTTAATGTTATTATTTACGGCACCAATTTGCATAAAAATTCCTTTTCTTATTGGCTATAAAACCCCTGAATAATTTTTTTTGATAATTTTAAAAAATTAATAAGTGGTGCTAGAATAAAGATTATTAAATATTATAGGAGTTTCAAATTTATGATTTTGGATAAAGTAAATTTCCCAAGCGACCTAAAGACTTTAAGTTTTGATGAAATGAAAACTTTAGCAGGTGAAATAAGAGAATTAATTATTAAAAAAGTGGATACAACAGGCGGGCATATGGGCCCAAATTTAGGGATTGTTGAAGCAACAATTGCAATGCATTATGTTTTTAACACACCAAAAGATAAAATTATTTTTGATGTTTCTCACCAATCTTACCCCCATAAAATTTTAACAGGCAGAAAAGAAGGCTTTACAAACCCTGAAATGTATTTTAAATATACAGGCTATACTGCGCCTGAAGAATCAGAATATGATTTATTTAAAGTGGGGCACACATCAACTTCTGTTTCTCTTGCAGTTGGCACTGCAAAAGCAAGAGATTTAAAAAATGAAAATTATAATGTAGTTGCCCTAATCGGCGATGGCTCCCTATCAGGTGGTGAAGCCTTAGAAGGGCTTGATTATGCGGCATCTATGAAAAGCAACATAATTATAATTGTAAATGATAATGATATGTCTATTGCAGAAAACCATGGCGGGCTTTATTCAAATTTAAAAGAATTAAGGGAAAACAAAGGAAAATCAGAAAATAATTTCTTTAAAGCTCTTGGGTTTGAATATTTTTACATTGATGAAGGAAACGATGTTGAAAAATTAATTGAAGGCTTTAAAAAAGTTAAAGATACAAATAAGCCAACAATAGTGCACATTAAAACCCAAAAAGGAAAAGGTTTAAAACAGGCTGAAGAAAACAAGGAATATTTTCACTGGATTATGCCAAATGGCATTGAAGATTTTGGAAAAAATGTTTCTATGCCTGAAAATTATACAGACCTTACAAAAGAATATATTTTAAACGAAGCCAAAAATGACCCTTCTTTTGTTGTTGTAAACGCTGCAACGCCCGGGGTTTTCGGGTTTGATAAAGAGTTTAGAAACAAACTTAAAAGTCAATATGTAGATGTTGGCATTGCAGAAGAACACGCAGTTGCTATGACATCTGCCTTAGCTAAAAATGGCGCAAGGCCAATATTTGCTGTTATGAGCTCATTTATTCAAAGAACATATGACCAATTATCGCAAGATTTAGCTTTAAATAATTCGCCTGTAACAATTCTTGTTTATTGGGGCGGAATTTCAAATGCGGATGCAACACACCTTTGTTCTTTTGATAATTCTTTGATGAGTAACATTCCAAATCTTAACTGTTTAGCCCCGACAAATAAAGAAGAATATTTAGCCATGCTTGATTATGCAACTAAAAAATCAACAATACCAACTGTTATAAGAGTTCCAAGCGTTTCTCTTGAAAAAACAGGTGTTGAAGATACAACGGATTATTCAAAAGCAAAATATAATATTGTTTATGAAGGCAAAGACGTTGCAATTTTTGGCTTAGGGAATTTTTACAAATTAGGAGAAGAAGTTTATTTTGAACTTAAAAATAAAGGCTTAAATTCAACTTTAATTAATCCTAAATTTGCATCTAACTTAGATTTTGAAACTTTAGATAAAATTAAAAATAACCATAAAGTTGTAATAACCTTGGAAGATGGTTTATTAGACGGCGGTTTTGGGCAAAAAGTTGCAGGGTATCTTGCAAAATTTGGAGTTAAAGTTTTAAATTATGGCGCATTAAAAGAATTCACAGATAGAGTTCCTTTAGATGAACTTTATAAAAAATATCGCCTGAAAAAAGAACTTATTATTGAAGATATAATAAATTCAATGAACCTTGTAAGTGTTTAAAACTCTAAAAGCCCCTAAATTAGGGGCTTTTAATTTATTTGTTAAAAACTTGTTACATTTAAAAAATAAAAAGGCAATTTTAAATAAGACAATTTGTTTATAAAAGAGTAGGGAATGAAAATTTAAAAGGAAGAAAAAATCAGCATTATTATTGCATTTGGGCAATAAATAAGCACAAAAAAAGAATTATTTTACTCTCTCTTAATATCCTCGTGTTTATTTGAATGTTTGTCAATTTTGACAGACATTTTTTTTATTTTAAAAAGCTTTTAGGTTAGCTGTTTTTGAATCCATTTCTTTTGTTCCGTGTTTTAAAAAATCTATCTTATAAGAAATTTCATCTCCAATATTGTTTGCTTCTTTAATAAAACCAATGCCAAATGTTGAATGAAAAACCCTTGAACCAACGGGAAACCCTGTTTTTTTAAGGGCTTCGCCTGAATTAACCGCTTTTTGTTTGCATTTATTAATAAGCGCTGAAACATCCACTTTTGGTTGCGGCGCTTGCTTTTGGACGGTTGGTTTTTGAATTGTTTTTTGTTCAAAAGTTTTATTTTGGTTTGAAAAAGTTTCTATTTTTTTAATAACGGGTTTATTTTCGGCTTCACCCAAAGAAAGCCCTTCTACGGTTGGTTTTTTCTTTACGACAATTGTTGTTTTCTTTTTAACATCTTTTAAGCTGGATGCTAAATTATTTGTTGAATTTGCAGGTTTTACAACAATTGAATTTGCACTTTTTGAAATTACACCTTCATTTGAATGTTCTTTTTTCTTTGCAATAACAGCATTTTTAAAGCTGGAATCTGATTTTGGTCTATTTAAATTGTACCCGCCCCAGCCTTGGTTATAGCTTGGTTCTCTTTCTTGTTTAACAAAATCTTCTTCAATTAAGCTTTCAGGGATTTCATCTATAAAGCGGCTTTTTGGGAAATTTTTAATGTCGCCCCAAACACGCCTTCTTTTTGCGTATGTAAGATATAAGGTTTCTTTTGCCCTTGTAATTCCAACATACATAAGCCTTCTTTCTTCTTCCAGTTCGCTTTTATTTTCATAAACGGCATTAACGGCTCTGGACCCCGGGAATAAGCCTTCTTCAAGCCCAATTAGAAAAACAACCGGATATTCAAGCCCTTTTGCAGCGTGAAGTGTCATTAATGTAACAGATTTTTCTTCTTCTTTTAATTGGTCAACATCAGAAACCAACGCCACTTGAGATAGAAAGTTCCCTAAAATTCCAAGGTCTTCTTCTTCATCTATTTCAAATTCATCTGCTTCAAATTCTTTAATAACGTTTATAAATTCCTGCAAGTTTTCAATTCTGGATTGGTTTTCAACCGTGTCTTCTTCTTTTAATTCTCTTAAATATCCCGTTTCTTCCATAACGATTGCTGCAAATTCAGAAAGTTCATAATTATTTTGCTTTTCAATTAATGAATTTATCATATTTGCAAAATTCAATAAAACGCCCGTATGGCGAGAGGAAAAATCGGGGTAATCGTTAATATTTTCAATTATAGTGAAAGCAGAAACTTCTTTTTCATCAGACAATGAAAAGATTTTTTTCAAAGTTGTGTCGCCAATTCCCCTTTTTGGAACATTTATAACACGCCTTAGGCTTTGGTTGTCGTGTTTATTATAAATTAATTTTAAATATGCAATTATATCTTTAATTTCTTTTCTTTCATAGAACCTTAAACCCCCAACTATTTTATAAGGGGTGTTATTTGACATTAAAGCTTCTTCAATTCCCCTTGATTGGGCGTTTGTTCTGTATAAAACGGCAATATCTTCATAATTTACACCGCTTCTGTTTAATTCTTTTATTTTTTTTGCAACATAAAGGCTTTCTTCATAATCAGATTCTGCTTCATAAACCATGATTTTGTCGCCGTCGCCTTTTGTTGAATAAAGGTTTTTATCAAGCCTTTCTACGTTGTTTTGAATAACTTCATTGGCTGCATTTAAGATGTTGCCTGTGGATCTGTAGTTTTGTTCAAGCTTAATTAATTTTGTGTTTTTGTAATCTTTTTGAAAATTTAAAATTATTTTATAATCTGCACCGCGCCAACTATATATTGATTGGTCAACATCGCCTACAGCACACAAGGAACAAGCTTTATCTTCAGCTTTTTTATTATCAAATAAAAGCTTAACAAATTCATATTGGGTTTTGTTTGTGTCTTGAAATTCATCTACCAATATGTGTTTAAACCTTGTTGCATAAAGGTTTCTAACTTCTTCATTTTGTTTCATTAAATTAACCGCAAGCATTAACATATCGTCAAAATCAAGAGCGTTATTTAGGGCAAGCTGTTTTTCATATTCATAATAAATTTCTGATATTTTTTCTGTTTTATAATCTCTTGCAGTTGTTGCAAAAGCGTAGGCATCTTGCATTTTGTTTTTTGCATTTGAAATTATGGATTTAACCATTTTTGGCTCATAAATTTTTTCATCTAAATTAAATTTTTTAATTGCATTTTTTATAATGGTTTTTGTGTCTGTATCATCATAAATTACAAAATTGTTATCCCAGCTTCTATTATCTTTTGTTTTATAGGTGTTTAAGTGCCTTCTTAAAATTTTTCCCGAAATAGAGTGGAATGTGCCAACCCACATTTTTTTTACAACAGGTTCACCCAAATACAAGCTTAACCTTTGTTGCATTTCTTTACTTGCTTTGTTTGTAAATGTAACTGCCAAAATTTCAAAAGGGTTTGCGCCCGTATCCACCAAATTTGCAATTCTGCTTGTTAAAACTTTTGTTTTGCCTGAACCTGCGCCCGCTAAAACCAAAATTGCGCCGTTTGGCTCTCTTACTGCTTCATTTTGTCTTTCATTTAAGCCTTTTAAAAAGCTTGGCATACTTTCTATCACTAAAAAATTCCCCTATAAAAAATAAAAAAATTGAAAAATATGAAAAATATGATATTATTATAATACAAAAAAATATGCGTTTTAGGAAAATTTAGATGACAGAAAATTCAAACGAAAATCAACCTTCGATTATGGTACCTCTTGATGATTTAGACAAAGTACCGGTTGATGACATTGACAAAGTGGACACTCTTGTTCAAGAATTAGCCACAATCAGGCAATCAGCCAAAAAAATTGCAATCATTGGTTCAAGAAACCTTGCAATTACACACCAACAAATTATTGAAACTTTAACAACTTCCCTTGTTACACAAGGTAACACAATTATAACTTCAGGCGGTTCATCAGGCACAAATGCCGCTGCAATCAGAGGGGCAATGAAAGCAAATCCTGAAAATCTTAAAGTTATTCTTCCCCAAACAATCGGCCAACAACCGTCAGATGTACAAGACCAATTGATTGGTGTTCCAAATATCATTGAACATCCTGACCGTGCCATGATGACTTTAACCGATGCTTCAAGAATTTGTAACCGTGAAATTATTACAGAGTGCCAGCAATTAATTTGTTTTCTGTCGCATACATCAGGCACGCTGCACCAAGCAGTTGAATTTGCGGAAGAATCCCACAAAGTGGTTACTGTTTTTTACTTAGATTAATTTTAAAATTTAATAATAAAGCGCTGTTCTTCTTTTGGAATGGCGCTTTTTAATCTATTTACCCGATATTTAAAATAAAATTAAATTAATGCTTGATTATTTTTTTTGTCTTTGTTATTATAATTTTCGTCCAAGGGGAAACCCAATGGCGCAGTTGAAAACTTAATATGTGGGGATTAGCTTAATTGCTTGAAAAACTTGGTTTTTCAAAAGTAATACACCTGATGTAAGCAGGTGCGCTGAAACCCAAAACCTAAATGGGGGATTAGCTCAATTGGTAGAGCACCTGCTTTGCACGCAGGGGGTTAGGAGTTCGAGTCTCCTATTCTCCACCATTTTATATAAGAGCCTACAAGGCTCTTTTTTAATGCATTTTTATATATTTTGACATTTAATATGTATTAAATATTATTGTTTTATGAACACAAAACTTTTAAAAACATTCAGGCTGGAAAGGTATATTTTTGGCGCATTAATGGCGCTTTCAATGGTTTTGCTTGCAGAAATCAGCGGTGAAAAAGAAATTATTTTCCCTGAAATTTGCGCACTTACAATTGGCGCTTGGATTTCAGAGCAACAACCATGGAAAGTAAATAAAAGAAGAATATTTTTCTTAATGTCAATTTCTGCATTATTTGGCGTTTTGGTTGTAAAATTTTTACCTGTTCCTTTAATTTTTCAGGTTTGCGCTTGTTTTGCTTTTACGGGGTTAATTTTAACTATATTCAAAACAAATTTTATTCCCATAATTTCAGCTTGTATTCTTCCCGTTTACCTTAAAACCACAAGCTTTATATATCCGATTTCTGTTATGATAATGGCATTAATTATAATTTTTGCGCAGTGGATAATGGAAAAAGGGCATATGCGCCCCGTGAATAAATTTGAACCTGTTAATTTTAATTTAAAAACCCAAATAATAAAATGGTCAAAATTGCTTCTTGTTTTTGGCTTAATTGCGCTTATTCCATTCAAGGTTCATCAAATATATTTTCTGGCACCCCCTTTAATTGTAATGTTTACGGAACTTTCAAACCCAAAAAGCCCCGCAAGAAAAAAACCCTTTTATATTGCTTTATTAATGGCATTTGCTGCTTTTCTCGGAAGTTTGTTCAGGCTTATTTTTAATGTTTATTTTGATTTGCCTTTGTCTTTTTGCACATTAATAGCGTGTGTGGTTTTGTTTTTTGCATTGAATAAAATTAAAATTAACTTTCCGCCGGCAGGCGCTATTTTGTTAATTCCCATGATTTTAAACAAAAACCTGCTTGTAACTTTTCCGCTTGAAGTTTTAATCGGCTCTTTTATATTGGCCTATAGCGCAATGTTTTTATTCAAAGAAAAAGAAGAAAAGGTTTAATTTATGCAAAAAATTGAAATTTTATTTGGTGATATTACAAAATTAAAAGTTGATGCTATCGTAAATGCTGCAAATAAAACTCTTTTAGGGGGCGGCGGTGTGGATGGCGCAATTCATAGGGCAGCAGGAAATGGCCTTTTAGAAGAATGCAAAACCTTAAATGGGTGTGAAGTTGGCCATTCCAAAATAACAAAAGGGTATAATTTGCCTGCAAAATTTGTAATTCATACAGTTGGGCCAGTTTATTCAAACGGCAAAAGAAACGAAGATGAACTTTTAAAAAGCTGCTATTTAACCTCTTTAAATCTTGCCGTTCAAAATAATATTAAAACAATTGCATTCCCTGCAATTTCTTGCGGAATATACCGTTTCCCAATAGATAGAGCCGCAAAAATTGCCGTTGAAACGGTTAAAAATTTTTTAGCCAAAAATAACCAAATAGAAAAAGTTATTTTTGTTGATATAAATGAAAAAGTTATTGATGAATATAAAAAGCTTTTGTATTAAATGCCAAAATTATACATGTCTTTTGCTATATAAAATGGTACGTCGTATTCTTTCATAATTTCTATGATTTCATTTTCGGTTTGTTTGTCTAAATTGTTAAATTCAATTCTTCCTGAATAAAAAAATTCTGTTATAACAGATGATTGATTGAAGGCTTTCTTTAATTCGTTTGCTTTTAAATATTCATAATCTAATGGCATATTTTCTAAAAATTTGGTTACAATAAGAGTTTTTATAAAAAGCATTTCACCATTTTCTCTTTTGTATGTGCCTAGCGAATTTGAAATTGTGCATTCGCCCAAAATTTCTACAATTTTATTAACTGCTTCATTGGTTGAAATTTCATATTTTAAGCTATCTTTATCCATTAGCCCTATATAAAATACTACCTTTTTGATTGAAGAAACAACTCCAAAACCTAAGTTTGAATGCGCGTTTCTTATGTGTTTCATTTTTTCTTTATCAAAATCTTTAAAAAAAATGTCTTCAAAATCTACGATAATATTTGCACAAACCTCTGCAAGAGGACCTTTTAGCCCGTATTTGTTCATTAAAACAAGCTTTGAATAATAATTTTTAAGTGATTTTTCACTGTCTAAATTTTCCATAGTTAATACCCCCTTTTTTTAGTTGTAAACAGACCTAAAAAGAGGTAAAAAATAAGCCCTATCGCAAGACGGGCCAAATTTAACCCATCCAATCAAGCTTTAGCACCTTGCATTTGCAGGTTGCTGTGCGGTCATAGGGCTTGTCCCTTACGCACTCTTTATAGGTTATTATTATTATAACATATCGAAAAATATTTTTTTAGTTTGTGCCAAAAAATGAATCGTTTATTACTGTTTGTAACAAAGATTAAATCTTTTTATCTTTTTTGCCGTTATGTTTATTAGAAAACAGGAAGGGTGAAATTGTGTCTGAAAATTTGAACATAAACGGCTATATTTGCGCAAACAGTGAAATATACAACATTTTAAAATCGGAAAATGTTTCAAGTGCAGATTTAAAAAAACTGGATAAAAATTCAGATAATAAAATTTCAGAAGATGATTTTGCAGAATTTACAGGCGAAGAAGAAGAAACAACATACAGTTCTAATCCGCAAATTGCTTCTTTAGAATTTCAACAGGAAACAGAAGAAAAAAACATTGAAAAATTTCAAAGAAGAATTAACGATTTAATGGTGTTAAAAAATAAAACAAGAGTTAATATCGCAGGTGTTTCAGAAGATGAAACAAAAAATTCGCTTCTTTCAAAATTAGATAGCATTCAAAGTGAAATCGATGAATATAATTCAAAAATTATTCAATGTTTGGAAAATATAGGAAATATTGCATCTTCAATTATTCAGCTTAAAACCCAAGCTGCAAATTCTTCATCAGGAAATGCATCCAACTTGTATTCACCTGCTATTAGCAATGCAAGCGGGGCTTCATCTTTAAGCAGCGGCCAAACAACCGCATTAAACATTCAAGCAGGTTCAGGCGCAGAACTTGCCGCAGTTGATGGCGACCTTTCAATTTGTTTGGACAGAGTTGCAAGCAGCCTTGGAACTTCAAGGCAAGGAGCGGCAGATTACATTACAACGCTTTGTAATACCGTAGGAAAAGGCTATTTTGACCCTAAAGTTATTTTATCTCAAATTTTTTCCGAATCATCAGGCATTCAATCTTGTTCAACAACTGCAACTTCGGATTTTGTGGGGTTGGGGCAAATGTCTGAAGTTGCCGTTCAAGAAGTAAACAACCAATTTGGAACGAATTTTACATTTAATGATATGAATGATGCTGCTAAAAACTTGGAAGCAATGGTTTATTTAATGACGTATCAATATGAAAGATACGGTAACAACTTAGGGGCAGCAATAACTGCATATAACGTGGGGCATTTTTCAGGAACCGTAAACGGCTACGCTCAAAAAATTCTATCAAGAGTATAAACCTTTTTATTTACTTCTTTAAAATTTATGTGTTAGCATAAATATAACAGGGGGGTAAATTTATGAAGGTTTTATTGTTTAACGGAAGCTCAAATGCAAACGGCTGCACATATACTGCACTTTTAGAAGCAGCAAATGCGCTTAATAAAGAAGGCGTTGAAACAGAAATAATTCAAGTGGGAAAAGGCGCAATAAGAGATTGTATAGGTTGTTCAGGCTGCAGAAAAAACGGCGGCAAGTGCATTTTTGATGATGACATTGTAAATATTGCAATAGAAAAAGCAAAAGAAGCAGACGGGTTTATTTTTGGCTCTCCCGTTTATTATGCGCACCCTTCAGGCAGAATTTTATCTTTTATGGATAGAATTTTTTATGCAAATTCAACAGCTTTTAAATACAAACCTGCTGCTGCAATAGTTTCTGCAAGAAGAGCAGGCACAACAGCTTCAATAGATGCAATGACAAAACATTTCACAATAAACAATATGCCCGTTGTTTCATCAAATTATTGGCCAATGGTGCATGGCAGGCAAAATACGCCTGATGATGTCAAGCAAGATATAGAAGGCTTGCAGATTATGAGAATTTTGGGGCAGAATATGGCTTGGCTTTTAAAATGTATTGAACTTGGAAAAGAAAAAGGAATTACGCCACAAAATTCGGAAGATAAAAT
>ULUL01049781.1_pt1 | contig 16903 bp, 20 predicted proteins | sample 1958481 | NCBI WGS metagenome assembly ULUL01 (sample SAMEA4835759, study PRJEB28245) | human gut metagenome | biome: gut microbiome; material: fecal sample | place: Denmark | collected 2008 | reverse complement strand
TTAGAAAAATTTTCAAAATATTTTAATAAAGAATTTTCAACACTAAATGATTTTTATGATTTTTGGACAAAATATGAAGCTGAAATTAAACTTCAAGATAAGGTAAAATGTTTTAAATCTTTAATTTTAGAAAAAAATTATTATTTAACATTAGCTTCAAATGAAGAAATAAAAAAAGTTGAATTTTATCAATTAATAAAAAATAATGGTGATGTAGCTATAAAGGAGTTAAAAATTGAAAATTAAATTTTTATCAGGGCTTTTTATTGCTTTTTTAATCTGCCTTTTTGTTCAAAACGAATCAAAGGCATTTTGGTTCTTTAATAAAAAAGAACCTGTTCAAAATCAAGCGGTTTTTGCGCCTGTTAATGAAGTATCGGGCAACAAAATTTGGATTGGAACATTTCAACTTGTTTGGAACGATTTAGTTAATGAAATTGTTAAAAAACCCGTTAAATTTAAAGGCGAAAAAAATTTGTTGGCTGAAAGTTTAAATAAACAAGGCTTTTCAACAAAAGATTTGGATGAAGCTTCTTATTATAAAAAATATGGCTTAATGACGCCAAATTTAAAAGAAGAAATGGAAAAAGCAATTGAAGAAAAATTCAACACAACAAGCGATATTTTAAATACTCTTGATTGGAATTCAAACCAACTTTTAATTTATGCAATGTTGAAAAAAGATTTTGAATATTTAAAAGAATTCAGAGAAATTGGCTTTTTGCCTTTTTCAGACAACAAAAACGTAAAATTCTTCGGTGCTAAAGGCTCAAAAGATTTAGAAACTTTTGATAACATAGAAATTCTTTTCTATAACAATGAAAACGATTATGCGCTTAAATTAATTACAAAAGGAAACGATGAAGTTATTTTATATAGAACAGAAAATAACAATACATTAGAAAATTACTTTATTGAATTAAACAAAAAAACAGCTGAATTTAAAGGTGATAAAAAATTCAATGAAAACGATTCTTTAATTGTTCCATATATTAAATTTAAAGAAAACTTTGAATATAGAGAATTAACAAATAAAAAAATTAAAGGGTCAGATTATATAATTTCAGGTGCAATTCAAACGGCAGAATTCAACCTTGATAATAAAGGGGGCTCTTTAAAAAGCGAAGCTGCTTTAATTATGAAAATGTCTATGCCGATTATTCAAAATGAAAGAAAATTCCACTTTGATAAACCCTTTGTTTTATTCTTAAAAGAAAAAGGCAAACAAACACCATATTTTATTATGGATGTTAAAAATTCAAATCTGCTTGTAAAAGAATAAAATAAGAAAAATTGAAAATAAACAGGGGCAAAGCAAAATGCCCCTGTTTTTATTTGTTAAGAAATATTAACAGAAATGTTTAAACCATGCAATTTTTAAGGAAAAAAATACTTTATTACATTGTAAGGTTAATATGAAGGTTTAGATTAAGAATTTACGGGTTAGTTTAAATCTTCAAAAAATGGAAGAAGTTAGTTTAAATTTAGGTTAGGAGGCAAACAAAATGACTTGGATTATGCTATCCATGAGAAAGATGCAACTGAAACAAGAAGTTTCTGATTTGCAATACCAAGATGTAAAAATTTCTCAACAAATTCAAGACTTGGCAAATTATACAAATAATATTGCCGATGGCACAATCACATTTTCAGAAATGGCAAGCTGCCCGTCTTCACTTTTTGGCACTCAATTAGATTTTTTGTCAAATTCTGCAAGCGCTGCTTATCAATCAGCAACAGTTAAAACAAATGCTTATTTGCAGCAATTAGCGCAAACAAACGGTTTAACAGGCAACCAATACGGTTATGCAATGGGCACAACAGATGGCACAAACTATGATGCAACAACAATTTTCAATGAAATTTACAAAGAAGAATTACAACAATATTCAGAACAAATGCAACAATACATAAATGAATATGAAAAAGAATTACAGGCTGAACAAACAAGAATTGAAACTCAATTGCAAGCAAAAGAAGCAGAGCTTCAAACATACGAACAAACAATCAGTCAAAACATTCAAAATGACGCTATTAAATTAGCATAAAGAATCTAAACTCCTATAATCCTAAATAAACTTGTAACCTTATGCCGGTATAAAAAACCGGCTTTTTCTTTTTTTTGTTTTTTTTAAATTTTTTTTAAAAAAACTACTTTTAAAATTTATTAAGGTATGTTAATATTGTTTAAGATTTAGTTTTTAGTTACAAAAAGGGTAGTTAGTGTATGACCGATGATATTCAAAATGAAACTTCCGACAATAAACAAAGAATTTTAGTTGCCGATGACGAAGCCAGCATCAGAAGAATTCTCGAAACCCGTTTAAAAATGCAAGGGTATGATGTAGTAACGGCAGAAGACGGCGAAGAAGCCGTTGAAGTTTACAATAAAACCAATCCTGATTTAGTTATTTTAGACGTTATGATGCCAAAAATGGATGGCTATGGAGTTACAAGAGAAATAAGAAGAACATCAGACGTTCCGATTATTATTTTAACGGCATTGGGTGATGTCTCAGAAAGAATTACAGGTTTAGAGCTTGGTGCAGATGATTATGTTATTAAACCTTTCAGCCCCAAAGAACTTGAAGCAAGGGTTAAAGCAGTTTTAAGAAGAACAAACACAAAAGAAACAAGCGCACCTATGGGCAAAACCGCTAAAAATGTTATTACTACAGGCAGCATAAAAATTGACACTGCAAGACGCCAAGTGTACAGGAAAAATGAAAGAATCAGATTAACAGGCATGGAATTTTCACTTCTTGAACTTCTTGTAAATAATTCAGGCCAAGCTTATTCAAGAAATGAAATTTTGCAGCATGTTTGGGCATATCCGCCGGATCATAGAATTGACACTCGTGTGGTTGACGTTCACATTTCAAGATTGAGAAGCAAACTTGAAACAGACCCCACAAACCCCGAATTAATTCTAACCGCAAGGGGCATTGGGTATATGTTTCAAAGGATAACCTAGAAATTGGAAATTAAACTTTATAAATTTTTAAATAACGCCAATAATAAAACGCCGAAAAACGTTCTTGTTGTTGGCGTTATTCATGGTGATGAACCGATTGGAGAATTTTTAATTGAAGAATTTTTAAAAAATAAAACAAGAACAATTAAAAACAATTTGTTCTACATTCCAAGGCTAAATTTTTCAAATGAAAGAAAAAACAGTTCAAATGTTGATATAAATAGAAACTTCCCTTCAAAAAACTGGGAATTAACAAAAAAAGAAGATAATTATTTTGGGGGGTTTGAACCAAATTCTGAAATTGAAACCAAGTTTTTGGTTAATTTAACAAATAAAATTAAATTTGATGCCATTATTACAATTCACACTCCATATAAAATAATAAATTATGACGGAGTGAATAACCCAATTACATTACCTTTAGCAAAAAAAATATCAGCCTTTTTAAATTACCCGATAGAAGCCGATATCGGATATGCAACCCCGGGGAGTATGGGGACATATTTTGGGGTTGAGAGAAACATTCCCATTATTACAATTGAATGCGATGAAGAAGCAAAAAAAGAAGAACTTTACAAAAAATTTGAAAAACTTTTTTATTTTTTAGAAAAAGAATTTTAGATTTTGTCAATTATCCATTGTGTTTTGTTTTAATTTGTTTGTGCTAGAATTAGGTTAGCTATGAAAATCACCAACAGTTCAAATAATGCCTTTAAAAGTTTTTACAATCAAAGGCAAGAAATTAAAGATAAAACCGAAGCCAATATTAAATTAAAAGAAAGCAAAACGGCAACAGCCGTTGCAGTTGCTTCTTTATTGGGTGCAACCGTGCCTTTGGCAATTTATAATGCCAAGAAGGGCAAAATGGGCGAATTTAAAGATGTTTTTCAAAAAACTGATTCTAAATTAAAAGAAAAAGTAAATGCCATAACAGGTTTTGTTGAAGTTAAAGATATTAAACAAATCGGGCTTTCTGTTACAGGCTCAATTTTAGCAGGCTTAGGGGCGGGTTTTGCCGTTGACAAAAACAAAGAAAACAGAACAAAAAAAGTTAAAGAAGGGATATATGGCTTTTTAAACTGCATGATTCCGATGGGAATTATTGCAGCAGCCGAAGATGTTGCCCAAAAGCACAATGTTAAAACAAACATTTTAGGAAAAGCCGCAATAGTTGCAGGCGGAATAGTTTCAGGCATGTTTATTTCAAATAAAGTTTCAAACGGAATAAATAAGGCGTTTTTTGGCAAAGATGAAAGTAATTTTGAACAAAGGCAAATGAAATTATCGGATACAATTGTTCATGCAGATGATATTATTGGCGTTATTGCAATGAGCAAAGTTCCTTTTGCAAAACAAATGGGAAAAGTTATTCCTTTAATTTATTCTCATGTTGGCTATGAAACAGGCACGCAAGAACACAAAACGACAGTTTAAGTTTTTAGCTTAATTTTTCAATTAAAATGTCTGCAATTCTTTTAGAAGCTAATCCATCACCATAAGGGTTTCTTGCTTGCGCCATTTTCTGATATTCATTTTCATCAGTTAATAAAATATCAACATTTTTGGTAATTTTTTCAATATTGGAACCTACAAGCTTAACCCCGCCTGAAATAACAGCTTCAGGGCGTTCTGTTTCATCTCTTAAAACAAGAACAGGAACCCCCAAAGACGGTGCTTCTTCCTGAACGCCGCCAGAATCTGTTAAAATAATTTTGCTCATCTTCATTAAAGAACAAAATGGCGCATAATCCAGTGGTTCTATTAATTTAATTCTTTCTATTCCCGATAAATATTTATAAACCGTGTTTTTAACATTCGGGTTAGGGTGAACCGGATAAACAATTTCAACATTTTTGTGGTTATTAACAATTTCAATTGCGGCTTTGCAAATATTTTCCAGTGGTTCACCAAAATTTTCTCTTCTGTGAGAAGTTAAAAGAATAGTTTTTAAATTTTCATTCAAATTCAAATAAGAAAGATTAACAGGGTTATTTTCTATTGTGTGCAAAAGTGCATCTATAACAGTGTTTCCTGTTTCATAAAGGCCATTTTTAACATTTGAATTAATTAAATTTTCAATTGAACCTTTTGTTGGGCAAAAATGAAAATCTGAAACAGAATCTGCTAAAACTCTATTAATTTCTTCGGGAAAAGGATAATTCTTATCGAAAGTTCTAAGCCCCGCTTCAACATGGGCAACGGGAATTTTAGCATAAAAAGCTGATAGCGAGCTTGCAAAAGCAGTTGTTGTATCACCATGGATTAAAACAACATCAGGCTTTGTTTCTTCTAAAACTGTTTTAATTCCAAGCAAAATATCAGATGTTAAATTCCACAAATTTTGGTTTTCTCTCATTAAATTAAGGTCAAAATCGGGTTTAATTTTAAATAAATTCAAAACGGAATCTAACATTTGCCTATGTTGCGCCGTTACAATTACAACAGGTTCAATTTCTTTTCTTTTTTGAAATTCTAAAACAACAGGCGCCATTTTAATAGCTTCGGGCCTTGTTCCAAAAATTAATGCTGCTTTTATTTTCTTATCCATAACCAAAATTTTATAACAAAAAAATGTTAAAACAATTTAATTATTTTTTTGTTTTCATAACAAGCGCAAATACAATGGCTATCATAAAACCAAGAATAATATTGCATGAGGAACAAATAAGGCAAATTGAAAATATTATTTTTGATTGAACATTTTTAATTCTTTGCGCCAAAATTGCATTTTTTATAGCTTCATAAGATGTAATAAACAAAATTGCTGAAATAGAGGCAATCGGAATAAAAGTTGATATTTTTTCAAAAAATATGACAAATAAAAGTAAAACAACAGCTTCAACAACGGTTAAAAACCTGTTTTTGCCGTTTTCGCTTTTTTTAGCCAATACGCCTGCAATTGAACCTGTTACAGAGGCAAAAAGGTTTGCAAGCCCAACCAAAAACACGGGCATTTTAGGGCTTTTTATTTCATTGTTTGTTTTTTTGGAAGCTCTTAAATTTAAAAGCGTTTCTGTTGTCATAATTAAAGAAAGAATAAGCCCTGAAATTAAAAGCCTTATAAAATGGCCAAAATCGGCCGTTGCAACAGGCGTAAAATTTTTAATTCCGATATAAATATTTTCCAAATTGAAATTGTAAAAATAATTTATAACACCCGCAATAATAACAGCCATAAAAGCGGGAGAAATAAATTTAATTTTAAACTTTTTAAGGTAGTAATAAATTGCAAAAGTTAAACAGGCAAAAACCAAAGAAATTTCATTTATTTGCGCAAAAATATGGCCTTTCGAGCTAAGCATTAAACCCAAAGTGCTGAATGTTTTTTGCCCGAAAATTAAAGGCAAAGACAAAATAAAAGCAGATAAAAAACAGCCTGTCATAAAGCCTTGTATAACAGGTTTTGGAACGGTTAAAACCGTTTTCCTGTGAATTTTTAAAATTGAAATTAAAATTGTAATCAAAGAAGAAACAAACAAAAGTGCAAACAATGTTTCGCTTCTGCCGCCCAAAGAAACGTTTAAAGAAGCCAAAACAGTTGCATAAACAATAGTTGGGGCAAAAATAAAAGAATATTTTTTGCCGAAAACAAAAAATACAAAAGAAATTATAAACCCGCCCACAATTGTTGTGTATGGGCCAAAGCCTGTTATAATTCCCAAAACAAAAATTATGGGAAGGTAATCTAAAACTTCTTTTAAACTCTCTAAAATTGAATTCTTTTCATAAACGGTTATATTTAGCACTTTGGTTTTCCCAAAAAAACATTTTCATATTATAATGCGATTATAGCAAAAATTTTGGAGTTTTTGAAAGTATGACAAAAGAAATGTACACAGGCGCAGAAATCTTGTTAAAATCGCTTGTAGAAGAAGGCGTTAAAGAAATTTTCGGATACCCCGGAGGCGTTATTCTTACTGTATATGAAGCTTTATATAACCAAAAAGATATTAAACATTATTTGGTAAGGCATGAACAAGCCGCAGTGCATGCTGCCGAAGGCTATGCAAGAGTGACGGGAAAACCGGGCGTTGCACTTGTAACATCAGGCCCCGGGGCATGCAACACAATAACAGGCATTGCAAATGCTTACTATGACGGCTACCCCATTGTTGTTTTCACAGGCCAAGTAGGTTTAGCACAAATCGGAAACGATGCATTCCAAGAAGCAGACGTTGTGGGCATTACCCGTTCTTGCTGCAAACATAACTATCTTGTAAAAGATGTTAAAGACTTGCAGAGAATAATTAAAGAAGCCTTTCATATTGCAACAACAGGAAAACCGGGGCCTGTTGTGGTTGACCTTCCGAAAGATATTTTAACTCAAAAAACAACTTTCGATTACCCAAAAACCGTTAAACTGGCGGGTTACAACCCAAATTATAAGGGGCACCCCATTCAAATTTCAAGAGCATTAAAAATGTTATCTGAAGCCCACAGGCCTGTTATAATCTCCGGCGGCGGCGTTTTAACATCAGGTGCCCACAGCGAACTTTTAAAAGTTGCAAATATGCTTCAAATTCCCGTTACTCACACTCTTATGGGAACAGGCACCTTCCCTTCAAATTCACCTTTAGATTTGGGAATGCTTGGCATGCACGGCAACTTCTGGGCAAACCATGCAGTTTCCCATGCTGATGTTATTTTTGCACTTGGAACAAGGTTTAACGATAGAATTACAGGCTGTCTTAAACGCTTTGCAAGAGATGCACACGTAATTCATGTTGATATTGACCCTTGTTCAATTTCAAAAAACGTTAAAGCAGATATTCCGATTGTGGGCGATATTAAAAATGTTTTAATCGGTTTAATTAATGATTTTGAAAAAACCAACCCGAATATATACAAAGAAGACAAAGAAAAATGGCTCAATCAAATTGACGAATGGCGCCAAAAAAGGGCAATTCCTGCTCCCGTTTCGGATAAACTTTCGGCGCTTACCGTTATCAGAAAGCTTTATGAATTAACAAAACAATATAACCCTATTGTTTGCACGGAAGTTGGGCAACACCAAATGTGGACTGCGCAATTGTTCAAATTTAATGAACCAAGAAAACTTGTAACATCGGGCGGCCTTGGTACAATGGGCTTTGGCTTTCCCGCTGCAATGGGCGCATGTGCAGCGCACCCCGAGCAATTGGTTTTAAACATAGCAGGTGACGGCTCAATTCAGATGAACATTCAAGAAATGGCCACTTGTGTTGATTACGGCTTTAAAGTCATAAATTGCATTATAGATAACGGCTACCTTGGCATGGTTCGCCAATGGCAAGAAAAGCTTTACCATAAGCACTATTCTGAAACCAAAATTTCTCATCCTGATTTTGTTAAACTGGCTGAAAGCTATGGAGCAGTTGGCATAAAGGTTGAGCATGAAGAAGAAATTGAACCTGCAATCAAAAAAGCATTGGAAGCTAAATCTCCCGTCATTATTGATTTTGTTACAGAATCAATGGAGATGGTTTACCCTTGGGTTTTAGCGGGCGAACCCTTAACAAAAGTGCTTTTATCAAACGATTGCTAATTAAAAGGAAAAAACAAAATGGAAAATTTTCATACAATATCAATATTGGTTACAAACGAATCAGGCGTATTATCAAGAATTGTAGACCTGTTTTCAGGAAGGGGCTATAACATTGAAAGCTTAACCGTTGCCCCCACTATAGACAGGCTTTATTCAAGAGTAACAATTATAACGGGCGGAGATGAAGCTGCGGTTGAGCAAATTACAAAACAATTAAACAGGCTTATTCCTGTTATTAAAGTGGCAGACCTGAACATTAACGAAGCGGTTGAAAGAGAAATTGCTTTAATTAAAATTCAAGTTAAAGACGAAGAAAAAAGTGATATTTTAAGAATTGCGGAAGCCACAAACGCAAAAATTATTGATATAACAGATAAAATATATATCCTGCAAGCCGTTGGCGATGAAAAACAAATTCAAGCGCTTGTTGAACTTGTTCGCCCATACAGCGTAAAAGAATTTGTTCGAAGCGGAAAAATTGCAATTTCAAGAAATAACCAATTTTCAAACATTAAAAATTTGTAATCTAAAAAATCTTATATGGCAAATATATTAAAAAACCCCTTAATTTAAGGGGTTTAAATATCAATGCAGTTATTCAGATAATTTATGACAGACATTTTTTTATCGTATAAATATTTCACAAAATTTAAAAACTGCGGAGAGCTTGAGCTTAAAGTCATATTAATTTCAAAACCTTCGGAACAAAAGGGCTCGTAATCATATACAACATAATTATTATATTTGCTTCTCCATTCTTTTTTAACAACTGCGCAATGATATTCATCTGCCAAATATTCAAGCCAAGGGATTGTTTCTTTTAAAACTCCTTTAAATTCTTGGCAAGCGTAGTTTTCATTCTCTCTATATCTTTTTTCAACTAGCATAAAAAGCTCCTTGGTTAATATCGTTTGTTTTTAGTTTAAATAATTTTCAATTAACTAAAAATACACAAAACGGTAATTGTTCTGCCTAGCTGAAAGTTGAATTACTTTTTCTTAAAAATTAACTTTTTCAAAAATAAAAGAAAACCAAGCTTTTTAATTGTTGTAAGACTTAATAAAAAAGTATATGTATCTATAATTTTTTTAACGGATAAAAGCGCATTTGCCACGTTTTTAAATTCTTTAATCGAACCTTTATATTTTTCATAAACTTGAAAACTAAGCGCAGTAAAGTTTAAAATTTGCGCTATTAATTCATACAAATTTTCAAATTTTTTAATTTTATAATTCAAATTGCAATTAATTGCATCAAGCCTTTTTGTTGCCTTTATTAAATAAAAAACCAAGGCAATTGTTAAAATAACTTCAACAAATGATATTAAAAAGTAAACAACTTGCATATAACTGTATTATAATTGTTTTATCAATTAAAAATATCGTAAGGTAGAAGTATTTTATATGCCAAAGTTTTTAGAGGCCGTTAAACTATCAAACAAAGTTTCAAAAGCGCTTAAATTTTTCAATTTTGAAGCAACAAGTTTCCCCGGGAAAGTTGTTCAAAAGTTTTACCCCAATTTTTTAACAGAATGCAGCGAATATATCGGCCACCCAAGGTTTGCAATAACCGGCACAAACGGCAAAACAACAACATCAGGAATTTTATCTGAAATTTTAGACAAAAAAGGCTTAAAAATTATAAACAACAAACTTGGCGCTAATATGCCAAACGGCGTTGTAACAGCAATTGCAAAAAGTTTATATGGGGGAGATAACAATGTCAGAAAAATGGACGGCGCCGTTTTAGAATGCGATGAAGCCTATTTTTCAACAGTTTCAAACAAATTTGTTTTTGATTATATTTTAATTACAAACCTTTTCCGTGATCAATTAGATAGATACGGCGAAATGGACATTGCAAGAAGAAAAATAATTAAAGGAATTGAACTAAACCCCGACATCAAAATTATTTTAAATGCAGATGACCCCTCGCTATCTGAAATAACTGAAAAATTAAACTATAACGATGATAAATTCATTTATTTCGGGTTTGAAAATATTGAATATATCAACTACGAAAAAACTTCAAACAGCCCGAAAGAAACAATTTCTTGCCCAAAATGCAATGAAAACATTTTATATACAAAAAGGTTTTATGCACAATTGGGCGCTTGGTATTGCAGGTGCGGCAACAAAAGAAAAACTCCCGATGTTAAGGCAAATGCAATTGTTTACCCCGATAAAACAATTTTAAATGTTACATATAAAAACGAAAAATTTGAATTCAAGGTTAATTTAAGCGGGTTATATAATGCCTACAATGCACTTGGCGCAATAGCAGCGGCTCTTGTATCGGGTGTTGAACAAAATATTATTGAAGAAGCCCTAAATTCTTATTCGCCCGTTTTTGGCCGCCATCAAAAAGTTAAATTGAATAACGGCGGGGTGATGACAATTCATTTAATTAAAAACCCTGTTGGCGCAAGCGAAGTTTTAAGAGGGTTAAAAAATTTAAAAAATTCAAGAATGGTTATTGCAATTAACGATAACTACGCAGACGGCAGGGACGTCAGCTGGCTTTGGGATGCAGACTTTGAAAGTTTATCCGATTTTTCAAATGTTATATATACAACAGGGATAAGGTCTTATGATATGTCATTAAGGCTAAAATATGCAAATGTTAACCCCATTTTAATTGAAACATTTGATTCAACAGACAAAGTTACAATAGGAATTGAAGCCGCCATAGAAGAATTGAACGAAAATGAGAACCTTGTTGTTTTAACCACCTATACAGGGCTTTTAGAAATTAATAAAAATATAAATAAATTAATTAAAAAATATGGCGCAAACTAAACTTATTGGTATTTTGAAGGAAGTATATTTTCAAATTTAAAAATATACTGCTTTTTGTCATCTTCTTTTTTGGCATACCCTAAAATTCTTTCTAAATCCGCCTTCAGGGCACCCAAATCTTCATATTTTTTAAGGCTGCCTGCAGTTGCAATTGAAACATCGCCCGTTTCTTCAGAAACCACAATGCAAGCACAATCTGAAATTTCAGTTATACCTATTGCTGCTCTATGGCGTGTTCCATATCTCCAGCTTAATTTTGGGTCTTCTGTTAGTGGCAATAATGCGCCTGCGTATATAATTTTATCTTTATCCAAAATAACTGCGCCATCATGAAGCGGAGTGTTGGGGTGGAAAATTGTAAGCAAAAGTTCTTGCGATAAATTTGCATCTAATTTAACACCGACGTCATTATGGTTTAAGGTTTCGCCTTTACTTTTTAAAACAATTAAAGCGCCCGTTTTTGTTCTTGATAAATATTTAATTGCTTCAATTAATTCTTTTACAACATTTATTTCATTGCTTGCAGTTTGTTCTGCATTTTTATTAAATAATATATTAACAATAAAATCGTTCTGGCCAATATAGCCCAAAAAGCGGCGCATTTCAGGCTGAAAAATAACAATCAAACTGACAGTTATAAATGTTACAAGCATTTTTAAAAACATGCCTATGATTTGAATATTGAATTTAATTAAAAGTTCAGATATCCCCCACAAAATTAAAAGAACAAATAAGCCTCTAACCAAGCTTTCAGAATGCGTTCCTCTGATATATTTTTTGTAGCAAAATATTAAAACACCTGCCAAAAAGAGAATTTCAAAGAAATTTACAATTGTTGCCGCACCATAATTTACACCAACAGTTTGTGTCATAAACTCATGGAAAGGCCTTAAAATATATTGATGTATAAATGTTGTAAATTCCACTTCTTCCCTTATATTTTATTAGTGCAGAACATCATTTTGCACAAGTTGCTCATATGTTTCTCTTTTTATAATAATATCAGATTGCGAGTTATTTACAAGTACCATGGCAGGTTTTAATACTCTGTTATAATTAGATGACATTGAATAACCGTAAGCGCCTGTATTATAAACGCATAAAATATCCCCTGTTTCAGGTGAATTTAATTCAATATCTTTAATTAAAATATCGCCTGATTCGCAGAACCTGCCTGCAACGGTTACTTTTTCAAAATTTTCATTTTCTTTTTTATTTGCAATTTCAGCCACATATTTTGCACCATACATTGAAGGCCTTGGGTTATCTGCCATACCGCCGTCAACTGCAATATATTTTCTTCCTTTCGGAACTTGTTTATATGAACCTATTGTATATAAAGTTACCCCTGAAGTGCCCACAATTGAGCGCCCCGGTTCAATATATAAAATGGGTTCATCAAAATTATATTTTGCACAATTTTCTTTAATAGATTTTAAAATAACATCTGCAAGTTCATAAACAGATGGCGGGCAATCTTCGTTTGTATAGGTAATTCCAAGGCCGCCACCTATGTTCATTTCATCTAAATTTAAGTTATGAACTTCATTAATTCTTTTTAATTCTTTAATTAAAACGCCGATTTCATCATAATAAACTTGTGTTTCAAAAATTTGAGAGCCTATATGAGCGTGCAAGCCTTTAATTTCAAGGTTTTTGCATTCGTTTTTAATTAAATTAACAGCTTCATCAATTTGGGTTAAATCAAACCCGAATTTTGAATCCAAATGCCCCGTTTGAATGTATTCATGGGTGTGGCATTCAATACCGGGGGTAATTCTTAATAATATTTTTTGAACTTTATTTTTCTTTTTTGCAATTTCATCTAAAAGTTTAATTTCATAGAAATTATCCACACTAATTCTTCCTACGTTAAGATTTAGCGCAAGTTCAATTTCATCATAGGTTTTGTTGTTGCCGTTAAAGGTTGCATAGTTCATATCAACTTTTGCATTATGAATTGTGAAAATTTCGCCGCCTGAAACAACATCAAAACCAAAACCTTCTTCGTGCAGAATTTTTGCAATTTGAGATGTCATTAAAGCCTTGCTTGCATACATCATATTAACTTTTTTATAGCTTGAAAAAGCATCTTTATATTCTCTTGCTATTTTTCTTAAAGTTACTTCATCCATAACATAAATGGGTGTTCCGTATTTTTTTGCAAGTTCAACTGCATCGCACCCTGAAATTTCAAGATTGCCTTTTTCATTTCTTTTTGTATTAAACGGTTTAATATTTTGGTTTATGGTATTGGGCATATCCTTCTTTCTCCTTGCTAAAATTCATTAATGATTGTAACATAAACTATATAATAATGGAGTTTAAAAATTTATGTTTACAAGCAATTTTTCAAATATGTATAAAACAACAATATTTGTAATTATGTTAATTTTGGCGCTTGTTTTTATAGGAAGCATTGTTGATATTGCAATAATGTTTTTTGGAGCATTTATAATTTCCGCTTCATTGTTGCCCATAATTGATAAACTTCAAAAATATATGCCGAGAACCTTAGCTGTAAGCTTGGTTTTATTAATGGTTTTAATTGGCATTTTGCTTGTTTTTATTCCGTTAACGATAATAACGGTGAACCAAGTGGCGCTTTTAATTGATAGCGCCCCAATACAGATGGATAAAATTAACCACATTTTAAATTTTAAAGTTTTTAATTATTCCTTGCTTGATTTTATTAATTCAAACGGTTTTGAAAACTTTGGCGCAATGCTGACATCTTTTGCAGGAAACATTTTAAGCCAAGGGCTATCTGCAGGAAAAGTTATTGCAAATTCAATAACATCTATTTTAATGGTAACAATTATGGTGTTTTACTTGTGCTCTGATACAGACCATATGAAAAAAGCTTATTTATCATTTTTCCCGCCAAAATTTAAAAGAAAAGCAAAAGAAATTTTAGACATTTTAACGGTGAAAGTTGGGGGGTATGTTGTTGCGCAATTATTATCAATGGTAGCAGTCGGTGTTTTCACGTTTATCGGCTTATTAATTATAAGGCACCCAAACCCGTTATTGGTTGGTTTTATAACCTTTATAACAGATTTAATCCCCGTTGTTGGTGCAACAATTGCAGTTGGCTTGGGTGTAATAACGGCATATGACGGCGGCATAGGCTATATGGTTTTAACATTGGTTATAATGCTTATTGCTCAATGGCTTCAAAACCAAATCACAAGGCCTTTATTGTTTGGCAAATTTATGGATATTCACCCGTTATTAATAATTGTTTCACTTTTAATCGGTGCAAAATTCCTTGGTTTTATAGGGGTTATCTTAGGGCCTGCATTTGCAAGCTTGGTTTGCGTTTTGGTTAATGAACTATATATTAAACAAATTAACAGTGGAAAGTAAATGAAAAAAGAAATTATAGCTGAAATATTAATATTGGTTTGTATTTTTGGTGCAGCCATATTGGGGTTTGGGCTGTTTAACCATTATAAGTTCGAAAAACCAAACACATATAATATTTTATTTAAAGATATAGATTCCATTGTAAAAGGTTCTCCCGTTCGTTTTATGGGAATGAACGTGGGGCATGTGGTTAAATTAAAAAGAAAAGATAAATATATTATCTGCAAAATAAGAATAACAAAAGAAAACGTTAAACTTCCCGATATGACAAGAGCAAAAGTGGCATTTAACGGGCTTGGGGGTTCAAAATCAATTGAGCTTCTTCCCCCAACTACAAATGACCCTGAAATTAAAGGAATAATTGCTGCAGAATCCATGAGAATTAATGATTTAGCCGGCATGGTGAAAGATTTGGTTGACGTTGCGGTTATCATTAATGATTTTGTTCAAGCAATTGACCCTGTAATGGTTTCAGTTACTCTAAAAGAATTTTCTAACCCCGAAATTATAAATAGGGTTGATTCAGATATGGAAAAAATAATCAAGCTTCAAAACGGCGTGAACAAAAAAACGGATGATACGATTAACAAAGAAGAAAGTGCCGTTGAATTAATAGACAACTTTAATAATTTAATTGAAGAAAATTCAAAATAGCTTTGCTTTTACAAAATAAAAACAGGGGGAAACATGAAAAGAAGAGAATTTATTATAAATTCTGCGATTTTAGCAGGCGGCGCCACACTTTTGGGGCTGCAACAAAAAAGAATTAATAAAATCCGAAAACCAAATAACAAGAAGAAAATATAAAGATATAACCGTTCCCCTTTTGGCTTTAGGGTGCATGAGGCTTCCTATGAGTGGAAATAATATCGATATGGAAGAATTAGACAAAATGGTTGAATATTGCATGCAAAAAGGCGCAAATTATTTTGATACAGCCTATATGTATGTAAATTCCCAATCTGAAATTGCAATGGGCAAGGTTTTAAAAAAATATAAAAGAGAAGATTTTATCTTAATTTAAAAAAGAAAATATTCTTCCTTTTTGCCTTTTAACAGCGTTTGTTTTTGCACTTCAAATGGTTAATTTTTCAATTCCATATACAGGTTCAAGCGGCCATATAATTGGTTCAACACTGCTTGCCATTTTGCTTGGGCCAAATTTAGCTTTTCTTTCAATCTCATTAATTTTAACCGTTCAAGCCTTATTTTTTAATGATGGCGGGCTTTTAGTCTTGGGGTGCAACATTTTTAATATGGGGGTTTTAGCTTGTTTTGTAATTTACCCATTCATCTATAAACCCTTAAAAGAAAGAAAAATGGAACTTTTAGGCGCATTTTTAGCTTCTATTTGTGCGCTTGAATTAGGTTCTATCGGCGTTTTAGCTGAAGGATACCTTTCAAATTCAACAGTAAACATTTTAAATTTTGCAAGCTTTATGTTATTCATTCACTTTGCAGTTGGAATTTTTGAGGGGCTATTTACAAGCCTTATGGTTTTTCTGGTTCAAAATTTGGCTTATCAAATAAAATTAAAGCTTCAATTTTTTCTTTAACTCTTATTTTATCTTTAATTATTTCAAATTATGCATCAATGAAGCCCGATGGCCTTGAATGGTCTTTAATTAAAATTTCAGATTCTTTTATAGAACAAACAAACGGAATTATTTATAATTTATCTGAAACTATTCAAGCAAAAACCGCAATTTTATTAAATTTGCCTGATATTTTAGCAAATTTATCGGGTATAATTTTAATTACATTATTTGCATTTTTATTATCTAAAATTCTAAACCTAAAAACCTTCAATAAGCCCTCTTTTCCTTGTCTTGCTTCAAGAATTCCATATAATGAGTTAATAGATAAAGAAAAAATTTTAATGGCAGATAGAGCTGAAAACATTTTATATGAAATGGGCTTTTTTCAATATAGGGTTAGAATTTTAGGGAAAACGGCAAAAATTGAAATTTTACCAAATGATTTTCAAAAATTAATTAATAAAAAAGATGAAATTTTAAAAAGCTTTTTTGATATTGGCTTTAAAGACGTTTTGCTTGACTTAAAAGGTTACAGGCAAGGCAGTTTAAATGAAGGCATTATAAATTAATTTTTTATTTTAATTCAAAATAAAATAGCTAAAATTAAGGTATGTTGCAAAAATTGTCCATATTAAATATGGAATTAAAAGCAAGCTTGCAATTTTTGATGTTGGGTAAAAATTTTTAATTGTTAAAATTA
>ULUL01067904.1_pt1 | contig 16959 bp, 12 predicted proteins | sample 1958481 | NCBI WGS metagenome assembly ULUL01 (sample SAMEA4835759, study PRJEB28245) | human gut metagenome | biome: gut microbiome; material: fecal sample | place: Denmark | collected 2008 | reverse complement strand
CCCGCAATTTTTGAAAAAATTGAGTAAACTTTTTTGCTTTTAGGAGGATAATTTAGCGTTAGCTAAATTTCAATGCCCAACCGACACTCCGCTAAACAACAATTTACCCCAACTTTTGATAAAGAACCATTTTTATTAAAGGCTTGGTGAATTACGGTTTAGCCATTGCTTTGCCAATTAATTATAAAAGTTTAGTCAACCTTTTCGACGGTTGAGGTTGTGGGCAAAGCCCACAAATACTTTCCGTTTATGCAATTTAACGATAGCCAAACAGCTTGCTGTTTGGCAGCCTAAACACAACGATGTTACCCTTTAAATGCGACAGCAACAAGAAAAGCCACTTGTTATATAATTTAAAAAACGACCGCTGTCCGATAATGACAGCGGCCGTTATGATTATATAATTTTATTACTTGCTTTCCTGCAAAGTTATGGTAACTTTATCTGTACTGCCGTTTGAGCTGCGGTAATATTCAAGCTCAATTGTATCGCCTGCTTTATGGCTTTCGAGTATATCATAGAACTCGGCGAAGTTGCTTACCTTTTTGCCGTCGGCACCTGTGATAATATCGTTTTCTTTAAGGTCTGTGTTTGCGCAAGGACCGTCCTCGTCAATGCTGTAAATCGCAATACCCGCAGGCGTGTTTCCACTGCTCTGTACATTTTCACCTGTAACGCCAATTTTTACTCTGCCCTGCACATAGCCGTATTTCATAATGTCATCTATAACATCTTTTACTGTGGCAGAAGGAATTGCAAAGCCCATACCCTCATAATCTGTAGCGGCTATTTTTGCGGATGAAACTCCGATTACCTGACCGTACATATTTACAAGAGCGCCGCCGGAATTGCCGGGGTTAATGGCTGCATCTGTCTGAATGAATTTTACATTTGTCGTAATACTGCTCTGCCTGTCAACTGCAGATACAATACCCTGAGTGATTGAGTTGTTATACTTAACTCCGCCGGGATTACCTATAGCTATTACACTTTCACCAAGTGAAACATCTTTGGAGTTACCGAAGTTTGCGACCTTAAGTCCGCTTGCATCGTCCATTTTCAAAAGAGCAAGGTCTGTGCGTGTATCGTAACCAACAACACCTGCTTTGTACTGCTTGCCGTCGGAAGTAACGACCTGTATAAGGTAGAGAGTTTTGCTGTTGCCAACTACATGAGCATTTGTAATCACATAACCGTCTGATGTAATTATAATTCCGCTGCCCTGCGAAGTGCACTGTGAATCATCTGTGATTTCGTCTGAATAGCAAAGAACGCCGACAATAGAATCTGTTACTTCGTTGCTTGCATATTCGGTGTTGTATTTGGAATCTTTGGCATCGCTCGGTTTAGCTTTTAAGTCAATTCCCTCATAAGAAGAATTTGTCTTGTTGCTGTAATCGGATTCATTATGCTCTTGAGCGCTTGAACTGTCATTGTTAAAGTACGGACTGTCACTCGGTAATGTAAATGTATAGCTGTTATTTGTATTATTTTTGTTGCCGTTTGAATTTGATGCAACATAGGCAATCATTCCGCAGATACTGCCTACACAAAGCAATGACAGCACAACTATTATTACAATTATGCCGGGTGTCATCTTTTTGCGTGGCATATTCGGCATTGGCGGTTGTGCGTATGTATTTGAATAATCAACAGGCGGCTTTTGCTGCGGTACATAAGGCTGTCCGTATGGCTGCTGATTAAAGCTTGGCTGTTGATAATTCTGCTGTCCGTACTGCGGTTGATATTGTTGATACTGAGGTGCGTACGGTTGAGAATATTGCTGCTGTGGATTAGCGTATTGTCCATACTGAGGCTGATACAGAGGTCTGCCGCCAGCCTGCGGATTGCCGTACGGCTGATATTGAGGCGGTTGCGGATTAAACGGCTGTTGATATTGCGGATTCGGATTGTACTGCTGATTAAAGTTTGGGTTGTATTGTCCGTTGCAGCCGTTGTTTTGATAATATCCGTTTTGCTGCGGCTGTTCAAAATTAGGTGTTTGAGGAGCAAAGTCATTTTGCGGTTGCTGAGGTTGAGAAAATCCATTTTCAAACGGTTTTTCAGGCTCAAAATTTCGATACTGCGGTGTTACCGATTGTTCGTTAGTCGTTTCTGCGTTGTTTTCTGTATTTTCGGTTTCAAAAACAGGCGCAGTCTGCGGCTCGGTCGGTTTTTCGGTAAAAGGCTTTTCAGGTTCAAACTGATTATTAGAATTGAAATTATTATCCATAAAAATATCTCCTTATTAGTAATGCATAATTCGTAATTGTATAAAATAATTAAGTCAAATAAGTCAAACTTATATGTTGCAAACTTTTTAATTATGAATTACTAATTTATAGCTTTCATAAGTATTATATATCTTTATTGTTTTAAAAGCAACAAAATTATATCACGCTTATGTGAGTATATATTGAAAATTAGGTGATTTTACAAGATTTTTCCTGTAATTTCTTCAAAAAACCAAAAAACTTTTGCAAAAGACTTTATATTTGAAATGATTTATTGTATAATAAAAGTAACTCGGAGCGACTATATTTTTTGTTCCGAAAATTTACTACAAAGGAAGATTAATATGCCATTAGTAAACGCTAAAGAAATGCTTACAAAAGCAAAAGCAGGCCACTATGCAGTTGGTCAGTTCAACATCAATAACCTTGAGTGGACAAAGTCAATTCTTTTAACTGCTCAGGAGCTTAACTCACCTGTAATTCTCGGTGTATCTGAGGGCGCAGGTAAATATATGTGCGGTTACAAGACAGTCGTTGGTATGGTAAACGGTATGCTCGAAGAGCTTAACATTACTGTTCCGGTTGCTCTCCACCTTGATCACGGTTCATACGAAGGCGCTAAGGCTTGCATTAAGGCAGGTTTCAGCTCAATTATGTTTGACGGTTCACACTACCCAATCGAAGAGAACATTGCTAAGACTAAGGAACTCGTAGCTGCTTGTAACATTCTCGGTCTTTCACTTGAGGCTGAAGTTGGTTCAATCGGCGGTGAGGAAGACGGCGTTATCGGTATGGGCGAGTGCGCAGATCCTAAGGAATGTAAAATGGTTGCTGACCTTGGCGTAACAATGCTCGCTGCAGGTATCGGTAACATTCACGGTAAGTATCCTGCAAACTGGAAGGGTCTTAGCTTTGAAACTCTTGATGCGATTCAGCAGCTTACAGGCGATATGCCACTCGTTCTCCACGGCGGTACAGGCATCCCTGCTGATATGATCAAGAAGGCTATTTCACTCGGTGTTTCAAAGATCAATGTAAATACAGAGTGCCAGCTCGCATTTGCTGATGCTACAAGAAAGTATGTTGAGGCAGGCAAGGACTTAGAGGGCAAGGGCTTTGACCCAAGAAAGCTCCTCGCTCCGGGCGCAGAGGCTATCAAGGCTACTGTTAAAGAGAAAATGGAACTCTTCGGTTCAGTTGGTAAGGCTTAATCGTATAGCTTAATATTTTCACAAATTTAAGGCTTCGTCTTTTGACGGAGCCTTTTTTGTGCGCAGACAATATTACACATAACCAATACTTTATCTATTGAAAATTTAACCAAAATGATGTATAATATAATATTAGTACGAAAGAATGTAGTACGCATTATTAATTAAAAAGGAAGTAATTTTATGGCTAAGAAAGAATTTAAATCAGAGTCAAAAAGACTTCTCGACCTGATGATTAATTCAATTTATACTCATAAGGAGATTTTCCTTAGAGAGCTTATTTCAAATGCAAGCGATGCTATTGATAAGCTTTGCTTTATTGCACTTACAGACGATAAGCTTAATATGAGCAGAGATGATTTTAAGATTTTTATAAAGCCCGACAAGGAAAACCGTACACTTACAATTACCGATAACGGTATCGGTATGGATAAAGACGACCTTGAAAACAACCTTGGCACAATCGCATCTTCGGGTTCATACAAGTTTAAGCAGGAAATGAGCGAAAAGCAGGACGATATTGACATTATCGGTCAGTTCGGCGTCGGCTTTTACTCCGCTTTTATGGTAGCAAAGAAAATTACCGTTGTTACTAAGAAATACGGCTGTGACACAGCTTACAAGTGGGAATCGGACGGTGCAGACGGTTACGAAATCACCGAAACAGAGAGGGACGAAATCGGTACAACAATTGTACTTGAAATTAAGGACAATACAGAGGAAGAAAACTATGATGAGTTCCTTGAGCAGTACAGAATCCAGGGACTTATCAAGAAGTATTCCGACTATATCCGCTATCCGATTATGATGGATATGACTCACAGCAGAGTTAAGGAAGAAACCAAGGACAGCGAAAAACCGGAGTATGAGGATTATACAGAAACCGAAACTCTTAACAGTATGCTCCCAATCTGGCAAAGAGCAAAGAAAGATGTTAAGCAGGAGGAGTACGATAATTTTTATCGTGAAAAGTTTATGGCTATGGACAAGCCTTTGCATACAATCGTAACTTCCGTAGAGGGTGTTGTTACATACAAGGCATTGCTTTTCATTCCGTCACAGGCACCTTACGATTACTATACAAAGGAATACAAAAAGGGACTTCAGCTTTATTCAAGCGGTGTTCTTATTATGGAAAACTGCGAGGAGCTTTTACCTGAACATTTCAGATTTGTAAAGGGTATTGTTGACAGTGCAGACCTTTCGCTTAACATTTCAAGAGAGATGCTCCAGCATGACCGTCACCTTATCACTATTGCACAGAACATTGAGAAGAAGATTAAGAACGAGCTTACTTCAATGCTTGCAAATGACAGAGAAAATTATGAAAAGTTCTTCAATGCCTTTGGCAGACAGCTTAAGTACGGAGTATCTGCCGACTACGGTATGCATAAAGAAGAATTACAAGACTTACTTATGTATTACTCTTCTACAGAGAAAAAACTTGTAACTCTTTCGGAATATGTTGACAGAATGAAAGAGGATCAGAAGTTTATTTACTTTGCAGTCGGCGAGAACATTTCTTCAATTGACAATCTCCCGCAGACAGAACTTTTGCGTTCAAAGGGTTACGAAATCCTCTATTGTACAGAAGAAATAGACGAGTTTTCACTCCAAACTCTTATTCAGTACAAGGACAAGCGTTTCTGTTCGGCTACAAACGATGACCTCGGTATTGAGAATGATGAAAACAAAGAGGAAGAAAAGGACAGCAGTGCAATCCTTACTTTTGTAAAAGAAACACTCGGCGATAAGGTAAGCGAAGTTGTTGCGTCTAAAAAGTTGGTTTCTCACCCTGTTTGCCTTACCGCAAAGGGAGGCATTTCATTTGAAATGGAAAAATACTTCAATGCGGTTCAGCCTGACAGCGGTATGAAAGCACAGAGAGTGCTTGAACTTAATATGAATCACTCGGCTGTAAAGGCAATGGAAAGCGCAGTGCAGACGGATATTGAAAAAGCAAAGAAGTACGCAGAGCTTCTCTACGATCAGGCTCTCCTCATTGCAGGCCTTCCGATTGAAAATCCCGGCGAATATGCAGATCTTGTTTGCAGTCTTATGGTGTAATTAAATAATTATCTTAAAGCGGTTGCATTAGTTGCATCCGCTTTTTTGTTGCAATTTTTGTGTGTGCGTGTTATTATAAAAACGGGTGATTTAATGAAAAAATCCGGAGTGTTTACATTCTTTTATAGGCTGTTGCTCACGCTTATGCTTATGGTCGGTATTAACGGCATTTTTCTTGCAGAGATGCTTGACAGGTGGTATTTGCCGCTTATCAGTGTTTTTGCGTTTGTTGCCGCAAATGTTTTTCCGTCCGGTGCAAAGGGCGGCTATCCGTCTTTTAAATTCAGAATGATTGCACACGGCAGTGAATTGCTCTTGCAATTTTTAATAACAACTCTGCTTTCAAGTGTGATTTATATTCAGTCGGCTTTTCAAATGTTACCTGACAATTGGGTAAAATGGGCGCTGTGCCTTGGAGGTGCTCTGCTTGCGGAGTTTATTTTGTTTTGGAACGGTATCATTTCCGTTTATTGCACATCGGTTCAACTTGGCATAAAGCATAGGTTTATCGGAATAATTTGCGGTTTTATTCCGATTGTAAATTTATTTTGTCTTGGCGTTATTATAAAAATAACTATCCAAGAGGTTAATTTTGAGATTGATAAAGCCAAACAAGACAGAAAAAGAATCAATGAGAAAATTTGCAAAACAAAATACCCTGTGTTACTTGTGCACGGTGTGTTTTTTCGTGACAGCGCATATTTCAATTATTGGGGCAGAGTGCCGGCAGAGCTTATTGCAAACGGCGCAGAAATTTACTACGGTAATCACGAATCAGCCGCATCTGTAGATGACAGCGCAAAAGAGATTGCCGAGAGAATTAAACAAATCGTTGCAGAAACAGGTTGTGAAAAGCTGAACATTATTGCTCATTCAAAGGGCGGGCTTGATTGCAGAAAGGCGATTGCCTGTTACGGCGTTGAAGATATGACAGCATCGCTCACCACAATAAACACTCCGCATCGTGGCTGCGGTTTTGCCGACTATCTTTTAACAAAAGTTTCGCCTAATGTTAAAAACAAAATTGCTTTTGCATACAATAACGCACTTTTAAAGTTTGGCGACAAAAATCCCGACTTCATCTCTGCCGTAACCGACCTTACGCAGGCAAATTGTACGAAACTTAACGCTGATGTATTTGACTCACCAAAGGTTTATTATCAGAGCTTTGGTTCAAAGCTGAACAGAGCGTCGGGAGGAAAATTTCCGCTTAACTTTTCATACAATCTTGTAAAATATTTTGACGGCGAGAATGACGGCTTGGTTTCAGAAAACTCCTTTGCCTGGGGCGAAAAATATACATACATTACTACAAAAGGTAAAAGAGGTATTTCTCACGGAGATATGATCGACCTTAACCGTGAAAATATTAAGGACTTTGACATAAGAGAATTTTATGTGCAGATACTTGCAGACTTGAAAAAATCAGGTTATTGATAAGGAGGATAAAGATAATATGAAGAGAAAAGACTATATTTCATGGGACGAATACTTTATGGGTGTGGCTATTCTTGCCTCAAAGCGCAGTAAAGACCCGAACACTCAAGTAGGTGCGTGTATTGTAGACAATAACAATATCATTCTTTCAACAGGTTACAACGGCTTTCCTTTCGGCTGTTCCGATGATGATTATCCGTGGTGCAGAGATGGTGAAGACACAAAGTACAGCTATGTGGTACACGCCGAGCTTAATGCTATACTTAATGCAAGAGGCAAAAATCTTAAGGGCGCAAGGCTGTATGTTGACCTTTTTCCTTGCAACGAATGTGCAAAAGCCATTATTCAGTCGGGTATAGCAGAGGTCGTTTATCTTTATGATAAATATGCCGACAGCGCCGCAACTGTTGCGTCTAAAAGAATGTTGCAGTCGGCAGGGGTAGCGTGCCGTAAATTTACTTCCGACAAAAAGAGCCTTTCAATTGATTTTGAAAAGTAATATTGAGAAAAATATATAGCCTTTGATTTGTTTTCGGTCAAAGGCTATAAGATTATTTGAGATAGCATTAATAAATTATGGTTTAGCAAATTGATTTTCCAAGCAATTAGAAAAGTTTGGTCAACCTTTTCTAATGCTGTGGGTGTGGGCAAAGCCCACAAATACTTTCCGCTTATGCAATGATGTGACCTTTTTGTGTTAAAGTTGACAAATAAAAAAATTTATATTTTTGATGATTGTATATGTAACTGAATTGCACAATTTTGTATTGACAGTAAATTTCATATTTGCTATTATTTTTATTGTATATTGAGAAGTATATAAAATATTTTGTCATAATGACAAGGAGAGAAAATAAATGAAAAAATTTTTAGCATCAATTATTGCTGTGGTTTTAGCTGTAAGCGGGTTATCTGTGATTTCAATTACAGCAAATGCGGCAACTATTTTTATAAGCGGTAACTATGAATATACTGTAAATTCAGATGATACCGTAAATATTGCGGGATATAAGGGTATAGCAACCGATATTACAATTCCGTCGCAAATTTTAAATAAAAATGTTGTAAAAATTTCTGCTAATTCTTTTTACAACAATAGCACATTAACTTCTGTTAAAATACCAAATACAATAAAAGTTGTCGGTTCAATGGCATTCTACGGTTGTAAAAATCTATCATCGGTAACTTTGCCAAATACTCTTACCGAAATCGGCTATAACGCATTTGACGGAACAACAGCGCTCACAACAATTACAATACCGAAGACTGTAACCAAAGCAGGCAGTGATGTGTTTGAAGATTCGGGACTAAAAACAGTCACAATCGAAAACGGCGCAACAACAGTAGCAGACAATCTTTTCAGTAACGCTAAAAATTTAACTAAAGTAACAATTCCGAATACAGTAAAGAAAGTAGGCTCAATGTCATTCTACGGTTGTAAAAGTCTATCATCGGTAACATTGCCAAATACTCTTACCGAAATCGGCTATAGCGCATTTAACGGAACAACAGCGCTCACAACAATTACAATACCGAAGACTGTAACCAAAGCAGGCATTGATGTATTTAACGGTTCGGCACTTAAAACAGCCACAATCGAAAACGGCGCAACATCAGTGCCGAATAATTTGTTTAGTAAAGCAACAAATCTGACACAGATAACCATTCCAAATACAGTTAAAAAAATAGGTTCAATGTCCTTTTATGACTGTACAAAATTATCCTCGGTAACTTTGCCGAATACTCTTACATCAATCGAAACATCTGCATTTGAAAATTGCCAAGCTATGAAATCTATTATTATTCCAAAGAATGTTACATATTTTGGTAGAACCGCAGTGGGCTATAGTGATGGCAGAGTTATTGACGGATTTATAATTTACGGCTATAAAAATACAAAGGCGCAGACATACGCAACCAAAAATAAAATTACATTCAAAGCATTGCAGGAGGAAACTGTACCTGTAGGTGATATAAATAATGACGGCAAAATAGATGTATCGGATGTTACATACTTACAGATGTATCTTTCGGGCAATTCATCATATGTAATTAAAAATACAAAGGCGGCAGACGCAAACGGCGACGGTAAAATTGATGTTGCCGATGTTACCAAGATTCAGACTATTATTGCTTCGTAATTAAAATTTAATATTAAAAGTACATTAAAGCTGTTCGGGCAAGAGTTACCGAACAGCTTTTTGCTTTTATAAATGATAAAATACGGGAATAAAAAGACAGTAATCGGGATAGAATATTTTTGAATAATCTTGACCGATTTATGGCTGAATTTGAATGACTTAAAAATGCAAAAGCAAAATCACTTGTTAAAACACACAAAATTATATGCGATTTTTGATATAAACTAACTGAATTTCAATTTTAATGAATTTTTTTGAAAGAATTTGCTTGACTTTAACAAAACAGGTGTTATAATGTAGTCAAGAGGTGAGGGAAATGCTTACTCAGGAAAGATACCAAACAATACTTCAAATATTAAGCGAGAAAAACACAGTCACGGTACAGGAGCTTACAAAGCTTTTGAATACATCGGAGTCAACCATAAGGCGTGACCTCACAACACTTGACGAGATGGGCAAGCTTAATAAAGTATTCGGAGGAGCAACCTCAATTCACCAGCTTTCGGGCGTATATGAGGCTGATGTGAAATCAAGAGAAGGTATAATGCTTGACGAAAAGAAAGCAATCGCAATCTATTGTGCAAAACTTATTAACGATACGGATTTTGTATATATAGACGCAGGCACAACCACTGATATTCTCACAGATTACATTACGAACAAAAACGCAACCTATGTTACAAACGGTATTACCCACGCAAAAAATCTTATAAGAAAGGGACTTACAACATACACAATCGGCGGCAGAATCAAACCTGCTACCGAGGCTATTATGGGCGCGGAAGGTTTAAGGTCGCTGAAAACCTTTAACTTTACAAAATCCTTTATGGGTACTAACGGAATTGAATTAAATGCAGGCTTTACCACTCCTGATATGGAAGAGGGCTTGATCAAAGAGGAAGTTATAAAAAGAAGTTATATGTCTTTTGTTCTTGCCGACAATACCAAATTCAGAAAGGTATTTCCGATTACCTTTGCAGAGCTTAAAGACTGCTGTATTATAACCGACAAACTCCCGTATAATGAGTTTTCGGAAAAAACAATAATCAAGGAGGTTATGAAGTGATTTACACAGTTACACTAAACCCGTCAATTGATTACATCGTTCGTCTTGATGAGCTTAAGACAGGCATTACAAACAGAACAACAAGTGAGGAATATTACATCGGCGGCAAGGGAATAAATGTTTCGTGCGTACTTGCCGAACTTGGTATCAAGAGCACAGCGCTTGGTTTTGTTGCAGGATTTACCGGAGAGGCTATTGAAAAAGGTCTTAAAAATCCCAAAATCACAGCAGATTTTATCACACTTAAAAGCGGAATTTCAAGAATAAACATCAAAATCAAGGCAGGCGAAGAAACCGAAATCAACTGTCAAGGACCGCACATAGATGAGGAAGAACTTTTGAATCTGTTTGATAAAATCGACAATATTCAGAGTGGTGATACACTTATCATTGCAGGAAATATTCCAAATACATTGCCTGACGATGTTTATGAAAGAATCATCGAAAAACTTGACGGAAAAGATGTAAGAATTGTAGTTGACGCAACTAAAAAGTTGCTTGTTAATTCACTAAAATACAAACCGTTTTTAATCAAACCGAACCGTCAGGAGCTTTCAGAAATTTTTGACACAACAGTAAAGACAGAAAGCGATGTTGTCAAATATGCGCAGGAATTGCAGAAAATGGGTGCAAAAAATGTTCTCGTTTCTCTGGGCGGCGACGGTGCATTACTTGTTGACGAATTTGGAAAAGTTCATAAAGAGGGCGTTATTAAAGGTCACAAGGTACTGAATACAGTAGGCTCGGGTGACTCGATGGTAGCAGGCTTTGTAGCCGGCTGCATTGACAAAAACGATTACGCCTATGCGTTAAAGCTCGGCAGTGCCTGCGGAAATGCAACAGCATTTTTAAACGGACTTGCCACAAAAGATAAAATTGATGAATTGCTCGCTCAATTCTGAGTGGGTAGAAATAAATAAACTAAAAAGGAGAAGAATTTATGCGTATTACTGATTTATTAAAACAAAGTGCCATAGAGCTTAATGTATCAGTGGCATCAAAACAGGCAGCAATCGACAAGCTCGTTTCATTGCACGACAAGAGTGGAAACCTTGTAAACGCAGCCGAGTATAAGAAAGGAATCCTCGCAAGAGAGGAAATGGGAACAACAGCAGTCGGTATGGAGGTTGCCATTCCGCACGCAAAGAGCACGGCAGTTAAAGCTCCTGCACTTGCTGCAATTACAGTTCCTAACGGTGTAGATTATGAGGCTCCGGACGGACAGCCTTGCAAACTTATTTTTATGATAGCGGCTACAACAGACGGCGATGTTCACCTTGAGGTTCTCGCAAGACTTATGCAGCTTTTAATGCATGAAGATTTTACAGCGAAACTTAAAGCCGCAAAAACTCCAAAAGAATTTATCTCGATTATTGACGCAAAAGAAACAGAGAAGTTCCCCGATGAACCAAAGGCAGAAGTTCCTGCAAAGAAGGGTTACAGAGTTCTTGCTATCACAGCTTGTCCAACAGGTATTGCTCATACTTATATGGCGGCTGAATCACTCCAGAAAGCCGGCGACAGCCTTAACATTCCGATTAAGGTTGAAACAAACGGTTCGGGCGGTGCAAAGAATGTGCTTACCGAAGAAGAAATTGCAAATTGTGACGGTATCATCATTGCCGCTGACATCACAATAAATCTTGCCCGTTTTGACGGCAAGCCCGTTTTACAGTGTGCCGTTTCAGACGGTATTCATAAGCCGGAAGAGCTTATCAACAAGATTGTAAACAAAGAAGTTCCCGTATATCATCACAAAGGCGGTTCTGCAGATGCTCCAAAGAAGAGAGGCGGCACTTACGGTCACCTTATGAACGGTGTATCACATATGCTCCCGTTCGTTGTAGCAGGCGGTATCTTCATTGCAATTGCATTCCTCATTGATATTGCATGCGGTGTTAACGCACAGGAGGCTGGCAGTACATTCGGTACGGTAACTCCTGCAGCCGCATGGTTTAAGACACTCGGCGGTGTGGCATTTAACCTTATGGTTCCTATTCTTTCCGGCTTTATCGCAATGTCAATTGCAGACCGTCCCGGCCTTCTCGTTGGTCTTGTAGGCGGTTTCCTTGCAACATCAGGCGCAACCTTTGCAGATCCGGGTGCTGTTAACACAGTTCCGTCAGGCTTCCTCGGTGGATTGCTTGCAGGTTTCGCAGGCGGTTACTTAATGCTTGCTATTGAAAAAATGTGCGATAAGATGCCTAAGGCTCTTGAGGGTATCAAGCCCGTTCTCATCTATCCGCTTCTCGGACTCGGCGGTATTCTTGTTGTAATGTGCGCAGTCAACCCGTTCATGGGTATGATTAACTCAGGTATGTCAGACGGCCTTAACGCTATTGCCTCTAACCCTGCAATGATGGTTCCGCTCTGTGCGCTCCTCGCAGGTATGATGTCTATCGACATGGGTGGTCCTTTCAACAAGGCAGCTTATGCATTCGCAACACTTAACCTTGCAAACGCAGACGATCAGGCATACATCATTATGGCAGCAGTTATGATCGGCGGTATGGTTCCTCCAATCGCAATCGCTCTTTCAAACACATTCTTCAAGAATCGTTGGACAGACGAAGAAAGAAAGAATGCTCCCGTAAACTATGTAATGGGACTTTCATTCATCTCAGAAGGTGCAATTCCTTACGCAGCAGGTCATCCGCTTCAGGTTATCCCTTCATGTATCGTTGGTTCTGCAGTAGCAGGCGCACTTTCAGCTCTCTTTGGCTGTAAGCTTATGGCTCCTCACGGCGGTATCTTCGTATTCGCAACAATGCAGGGTACATGGTATTTCTACCTCCTTGCTCTTGCAATCGGTGCGGTAATCGGTATGTTTATGCTTGCACTTCTTAAAAAACCTCTTAACAAAGAGATTAAAAAAGTTAAATAAATTTCACAAAAAATCTTCCATTCTTTCTTAAAATATGATAAAATAAACTTAATTCAGACAGGGAGTAGCTCTCCCTGTCTGACACAAAACTATTATAAAGGGGTTTTATATTATGGTATCAAAAAAACTTACATTAAATAATGCATCAGGTTTTCATATGCGTCCCGCATCAGTATTTGCAACAGCAATGGCAAAGTTCCAGAGTGATGTTACAATTGATTTCAACTCAAACAAAATCAATGCAAAAAGTCTTTTAAATATTATTGCAGCTTGTATTAAGTGCGGCAGCGAGTTTGTAGTAGAATGTAACGGTCCTGACGAAGAAGAGGCTCTTGCAAAGGCAGTAGAGCTTATTGAAGGCGGACTTGGTGAATAAAACGGGAGCGTGTCTTTTGGCACGCTTTCTTTCTAAAATTTGAAAGCAGGTGAGATTATGTTACACGGAACACCCGCTTCCGAGGGTATCGGACTCGGAAGAGTAATGATTGTAGAAGAAGCAAAACTTGAATATAATAATGTAACTGTTACGGATACCGAGGCAGAGGTTGAGCGTTTCAGAAATGCGGTTAAAATATTTTGCGACAATACTGCGGCACAGGCAGATGCGCTGAAAGCGTCGGCAGGTAAAAAAGAGGCAGAAATTCTTGAGGGTCACATTCAGATGATGAAAGACCCGTATATGTGCGGCGAAATCGAAAAGTTGATTGATAACGGTCAGTGCGCCGAGGCTGCACTTGAGTATATGTGCGATATGTTCATCTCTATGTTTTCTGCCACAGATGACGAACTTACACAGCAGAGGGCGGCAGATGTAAAAGACTTAAAAACAAGTATGCTAAGCATTTTGCTCGGAGTAAAAGAAGTAAAACTTTCGGCAGCGCCAAAGGGCACGGTAGTTGTCGCAAAAGAACTTACTCCGTCCATGACAGCAGGCATCAATAAAGAAAATATTGTCGGAATTATTACCGAAACAGGCGGCAAAACGTCTCATTCGGCTATCCTTGCAAGGGCACTTGAAATTCCCGCCGTGCTAAGCGTAAACGGTGCGGTTTCAAAACTTTCGGCCGGTGCTTATGTAATCGTTGACGGCAGTGAGGGCGTAGTAATTGATGAGCCGGATGACGCTGTTATTCAGGAGTACAATACAAAGAGAATTAATTTTCTTAAAGAGCGCAAAGAACTTGAAAATTTCAGAGGCAAGGCAACTAAAGCTTTAAGCGGTGAGGAATACGAGCTTTTCTGCAATATCGGCAAGCCGGAGGACGCAATAAAGGCAGTTGATGCAGACGGCGAGGGCGTTGGTTTGTTCAGAACTGAATTTTTATTTATGGACAGAACCGCTTTGCCTACAGAGGACGAGCAGTTTGACGCTTACAAAAAGGCGGCACTTACATTAAAGGGAAAGCCTGTAATTATCAGAACTCTTGACATCGGCGGCGACAAGGAAATTCCTTATCTCGGACTTAAAAAAGAGGAAAATCCTTTCTTGGGCTTCAGAGCAATCAGATATTGCTTAAAGCATAAAGATTTGTTCAAAACACAGCTCCGTGCAATTGTAAGAGCAAGCGCTTTTGGCGATGTAAGAATTATGTTCCCGCTTATTACAGCCGTTGAAGAACTTAGAGAGGGCAAGGCTCTTGTTGAAGAGGTTAAGGCTGAACTTAGGGAACAGGGAGTAGAATTTAACGAAAATATCCCTGTAGGCATTATGACAGAAACCTCGGCGGCAGTTATGATTGCTGATATTCTTGCAAAAGAATCCGACTTTTTCAGCATCGGTACAAATGACCTTACGGGTTATACAATGGCTTGCGACAGAGGAAATGACGATGTTGCATATCTGTATTCTCCGTTACAGCCAAGTGTATTAAGGGGCATTAAGTATATTATTGATTGCGCAAACAAGAATAATATTTCTGTAGGTATGTGCGGCGAGGCAGCGGCTAACCCGATGATGGTGCCGTTACTTATGTCATTCGGACTTACCGAGTTCAGTGTATCCGCACCGTCGGTACTAAAGGTAAGAAAAACAATTTCTACATGGTCAAAGGCAGAGGCAGACAAGGTTGCCGAAAAGGTACTTGCAATGACTACCGAAAAAGAGATAAGCGACTATCTTAAAACTCTTTTATAATTAATCAGATAACAAGTTTCATAATCAAACTCTAAATAATAGTTTGCGAAGGGCAGTGTTCGTTTGAGCACTGCCCAAAGCCTTTTCTGAGGTTCTTTATCAAAATTGGTTTAATTTATGGTTTAGCGGTGTACATCTGCAAAACCGTGATTAAACAATATTCCTTTTTCCGACAAGATATGTTATAATATCTGCGGATAGGTGATTTATGTGAATAATGATTATTTAGTTAAGAAAAAGCCGATGTATGCGCTTTTTGTGTTTGCTCTGCCTATTATTATAGGTAATATTTTTCAGCAGACATACACTATGGCGGACTCGGCTATTGTAGGAAGATTTGTAAGTGAAAAGGCTTTGGCGGCGGTAGGTGCGTCATATTCGCTTACAAATATTTTTATTTGTGTGGCAATCGGCGGCGGAATAGGTGCGTCGGTAATAGTCAGTCGGTATTTTGGCGCCAAGGAATATAAAAAGACAAAAACGGCAGTGTACACTGCGCTGATTGCTTTTACCGCACTTAGTGTTTTGCTTGGAATTATCGGTCTTGTGTTCAGCCGTCTTATTCTTATTGCGCTCAATACTCCGTCTGATGTACTTGATCTGGCGGTCGATTATCTGAACATTTACTTTGCGGGTTTGCCGTTTTTATTTATGTATAATGTGCTTTCCGCAATGTTCAATGCACTCGGAAAATCTAAAATACCGCTTTATTTTTTGATTTTCTCATCGGTGTTCAATGTTGCGCTCGACCTTTTGCTCGTAAAAAATTTCAGAATGGGTGTAACGGGCGTTGCCTGGGCAACACTTATTGCACAAGGAATTTCGGTTGTATTATCATTCATAGTGCTTGTGTGGGAGTTTAAAAAGCTCAACATAGGTCGTGCAAAATTTTTTGAAAAGAGTGAGCTTTTGCCTATGGCAAAAATTGCTTTTCCGTCAATTATTCAGCAGTCAACGGTATCAATCGGAATGATGCTTGTGCAGTCGGTGGTAAACGGCTTTGGTTCGGAGGCTCTCGCAGGATATTCTGCCGCAATAAGAGTGGAATCGCTTTGCATAGTTCCCTTTAACAGTATAAACAATGCTGTGTCTTCGTACACTGCGCAAAATTTGGGTGCAAAGAATGAAAAGCGTGTTGTAGAGGGTTACCATGCCGCAAACATTCTTGTGGCAGCATTTTCTATTTTACTTATTCTGCTTATAGAACCTTTTAACAGTTTGATTATATCAATGTTTCTCGGTGATGATGGCACAATAACCGCAATGAATACGGGCTGCGGATACCTTAGCTTTATGGGGTGGTTCTTCTGCTTTATCGGATTTAAAATGGCGGTTGACGGACTTTTGCGAGGTGCTGGAGATATGAAAATGTTTACAGTCGCAAACTTTGTAAATCTGTTTATCCGTGTGTTTGTCGCAATGGCTTTTGCTCCGATTTTCGGCTTGCAAATGGTATGGATTGCAGTTCCTATAGGCTGGTTTTCAAATTGGATTATATCGTTTTTGGAGTATCGGACAGGCAAGTGGAAACGCATATATAAAGGATAGCTATATAAGTAATAAAAATATTATATAAAATATAGGCATATGATTTATTAAATAAGTCATATGCCTTGCTTTTTTGTTCAAAAATCATTTATACTTTTTGGTCAAGTAAACAAAATTGTTTTTTTATTGTTGTAAATAAAATTAGGTAATGATATAATTTTAAATAAAGTTTGAATTTAGGAGTTGATTTTTTATGAAAACAAGCAAAAAAATTATAAGTTTGTTGCTTAGTGCAGC
>ULUL01026175.1_pt1 | contig 16976 bp, 14 predicted proteins | sample 1958481 | NCBI WGS metagenome assembly ULUL01 (sample SAMEA4835759, study PRJEB28245) | human gut metagenome | biome: gut microbiome; material: fecal sample | place: Denmark | collected 2008 | reverse complement strand
GCGTCCACAGCAGATGAAGCGTAAGGGCAATGTACATACCCCGCACGGCGGGCACGATCCGTGCCACGGGGCGCGAAAAAAGATTTGGAAATATGGATTTTACTTCCTATCTTTGTCTATGCAATAGCAACGGGGTTCTGGCCTTTTCGGGTCAGGATTCTTATTTTTTACGTTTTATTCGGTTTTTGGAATTTCCGGCTTCCGGCGGGAGATTCCGGAGAGTTATTGGATTATGGCACAAGAGATTATTTATCTGACAGCGGAGGGCTACAAGAAAATCAAGGACGAACTCGAACACATGCGTTCCGTCGAGCGTCCGGCGATTTCGGCGGCGATCGCCGAAGCGCGCGACAAGGGCGACCTTTCGGAGAATGCGGAGTACGATGCCGCCCGTGAGGCACAGGGGCTGCTGGAGATGCGTATCGCCAAACTGGAGGATACGATGGCCAACGCCCGCGTGATCGACGAGTCGAAGATCGACAAGAGCAAAGTGCAGATTTTGAGCAAGGTGACGCTTCTGAACCACAACAATCAGAAGCAGATGACCTACACGATCGTCGCCGAGCACGAGGCGAATCTGCGCGAAGGCAAGCTGGCGATCGGCACGCCTATCGCGAAGGCGCTGCTGGGCCGCAAGAAGGGCGACCGTGTGGACGTGGAGGTTCCGGCCGGCACGATCCATTTCGAGATCCTCGACATCAGCATTTGAACCGCCCGGCTTTTTCCGGGGGTGTCCGCTTCCCCCGGGGAGTGCCGGACAGGACATACACCCTCATTTGTAGGTATTTTTGCAGGGGCCGCTTGTCGCGGTCCCTTTTTTTCGTATCTTCGCCACCGTGAAGACAATGCACCTCCGCCTCAAACAATGCCTCGCGGCCTTTATGCTGGCCGTTCTGCTCGCAGCCCATGCGGGTCAGAAGGTGCATATCTATTTGGAGGACCATGCCCATTTCGCGGCTTTCAGCGGCGATCTGGTTCCCGACAACGGCGCTGCCGAACAGGTCGTCGAATTCTGTGTCGTCGACGATTTCTATTTCTTCCCCTACCTGGCCGAGACCCAGCCTCCGCATGAATTCTACGCCGAGGTGCTGGCCGTGCTGCAACCCGAAGCCACGCGCTGCAAATGTGCGGTCGAGGTCCGGCGTTTCTCCCTGCGGGTGCCTCCGGCGGCGTAATTGCGTTTCGTAATATCGGCATGTCCGGCTGCATCGCGACAACTGCGGCGACAGGCGAGGGCCGACGATTTATCGTTTGCCGAGCCGTCAAAGCGGAAGCGGCGTGTGTTTTTACGCCGTAAGTCCCTTCCGAGGAGGGGATTCAGGGGTGGACCGGATTTGTAAACGCGGCCGGAAGCCGCAATCATCCGCATGCCGGAGCGGACTTACTTTCACCATTATTCAATACTTTCGTATGAAACGATATATTTTGTTGGCGCTGTCCGTGTGCCAGAGCCTTGTCGTGCTCGCGGCCGAAGCGCCGCGCAAAAGCACGGACGCGAATCTTTTCGGCCACGTCGTGGACCGTGAAACCCATGAACACATTCCCTACGCCTCGGTGGCCGTCGTCGGCACGGCTTTCGGTACGACGACCGACGCTTCGGGCCACTATTTCCTGAAAAACCTCCCTGTCGGCGAACTGACGCTCGAAGTCCGTGCGCTGGGCTATGCCTCCGGTCGGATGACCGTCGCTCTCGAACGGGGCGAGACCCGGGAACTCAACTTCGAGGTGGCGCAGAGCGGCATTTCGATGGACGAAGTGGTCGTCTCGGCCAGCCGTTCGGAGACGCTGCGGCGCGAAGCTCCGGCGCTGGTGAGCGTGCTGGACGCCGGCCTGTTCGAACGGGCCAACGCCTCGTGCCTGGCCCAGGGCCTTTCGTTCCAGCCCGGGGTGCGCGTCGAGGACGACTGCCAGAACTGCGGCTTCACGCAGGTCCGCATCAACGGTCTCGACGGCCACTATTCGCAGATTCTGGTCGACTCGCATCCGGTTTTCTCCTCCCTGACGGGTGTCTACGGGCTGGAGCAGATTCCGGCCAATATGATCGAGCGGGTCGAGGTGCTGCGCGGCGGCGGGTCGGCGCTCTACGGCTCGTCGGCCATCGGCGCACGATCAACATCATCACCCGTGAGCCGACGCGCAGTTCGGCTCAGCTGTCGCATACGCTGACCTCGCTCGGAGGCAGCAACTCCTACGACAACAACACGATGCTCAACGCTTCGATCGTCTCCGAAAGCGGCCGTGCGGGCATCAGCATCTTCGGCCAGAGCCGCCACCGTTCGGGCTACGACCACGACGGCGACGGATTCACCGAACTGCCCGTCATCAGCAGCCAGTCCGTGGGCATGCGCTCGTTCTTCCGCACGGGGGCCTATTCGCGCATCACGGCGCAGTACCACCACATCGACGAGTACCGCCGGGGCGGCGACCTGCTGAAGCAGCCGCCCCACGAAGCCTTCGTCGCCGAGCAGACCGACCATGCCATCGACGGCGGAAGCCTTTCGTTCGACATCTCGTCGGCCGACCGCAGCAACCACTTCAATGCCTACGCCTCGTTCCAGAACACGGCCCGCAAGAGTTATTACGGCAGCAAGCAGGACCTCGACGCCTACGGCACGACGCACGATCTGACCCTCGCCGCGGGCATGCAGTATGTCCATGCCTTCCGCAAACTGCTCTTCATGCCCTCGGAGCTGACGCTCGGCACGGAGTACAGCTACGACGACCTTTCGGACCGTTCGATCGGCTATGACATCCGCACCGACCAGACGGTGCACATCGTCGGGGCCTATCTCCAGAACGAATGGAAGACCCGGAAATGGTCGCTGCTCATCGGCGGCCGCCTCGACAAGCACAGCCTCGTGGACCATGCGATCTTCAGCCCCCGGGCCAATGTCCGCTTCAATCCTTCGGAGTCGGTGAACCTGCGTGTGAGCTATGCCGGGGGCTACCGCGCCCCGCAGGCCTTCGACGAGGACATGCACATCGCCATCGTGGGCGGCAAGCGGGTCCGCATCCGGCTTGCCGACGATCTGAAGGAGGAACGCTCGCACAGCGTGAGCCTCTCGGCCGACCTCTACCACACTTTCGGCCGGGTGCAGACCAACCTGCTCGTCGAGGGATTCTACACCCGTCTCGACGACGTGTTCGCCCTGCGCGACATCGAGGACACGGCCGACGGCGGCAAAATCAAGGAGCGTTACAACGGTTCGGGCGCCACGGTGAGGGGCCTGAACGCCGAAGGCCGGGCGGTTTTCACCCGCTGGTTCGAGTTGCAGGCGGGCGTGACGTGGCAGCGGAGCCGCTATGTCGAGCCTGAATACTGGAGCGAGGACAAAACGGTGCCTCCCGTGCGCCGGATGTTTCGCACGCCCGATCTGTACGGTTATTTCACGGCGTCGCTGAAGCCCTTGCGCAATTTCACGGCCGACGTGACGGGAACCTGCACGGGCGAGATGCTCGTGCAGCACATGGCCGGATCGGGCGTGGAGCGGGATGTGGCCGTCACGACGCCTGCGTTCTGCGACGTGAACCTGCGTCTGGCCTACGACCTGCGGGTCTACAAGGAGATCACCCTCCAGCTTTACGGCGGCGTGCAGAATCTGTTCAACGCTTACCAGAAGGATTTCGACAAGGGCGTGGACCGCGACTCGGGCTACATTTACGGACCTTCGTTGCCCCGCAGCTGGTTCATCGGCGCGAAGGTCAGCTTCTGATAGACGCTCCTTTCCGGATACGAAAAAGCCGCTCCGAATCGTCGGAGCGGCTTTTGTAAAGGAGTTCCCTGGGTTTTGCGGGACAGGCTTTCCGTATTCCGGTCCGCCACCCACCCCCGGTTTAGAGCGCCTTGATCTCGTGCAGGATGTTGTTCGTCTTGCGGACGGCCTCGGCCGAAGCGGCGAACTTCTCGGCCTCTTCCTTCGTGAGGTCGATCTTCACGATCTTCTCGATGCCCTTGCGGCCGATGATCGCGGGAACGCCGATGCAGATGTCCTTCTGGCCGTACTCGCCGTCGAGGTAGCAGCAGCAGGGAACCATCTTCTTCTGGTCGTTGAGGATAGCCTCGACCATCATCGCTGCGCCTGCGCCGGGAGCGTACCATGCCGAAGTGCCGATGAGTTTGGTCAGCGTGGCTCCGCCGACCATCGTGTTGGCGACAGCCTCTTCGAGTTTCTTCTTCGAAGCGAACTGCGAAACGGGAACGCCGTTGACCGTGGCTTTCGATACGAGCGGAATCATCGTCGTGTCGCCGTGGCCGCCGATGACCATGCCGTCGACGTTGTTGATGTTAGCGCCCGTGGCCTTGGCCAGGTAGCACTTGAAGCGGGCCGAGTCCAATGCGCCGCCCATGCCGATGATGCGGTTCTTCGGAAGTCCCGAAGCCTTCAGGGCCAGGTAGGTCAGCGTGTCCATCGGGTTGGCAACCACGATGATGATGGCGCGGGGCGAGTACTTGATGACGTTCTCGATCACGCCCTTCATGATGCCGGCGTTCGTGCCGATCAGCTCCTCGCGGGTCATGCCCGGCTTGCGGGGAATGCCCGAGGTGATGACCACCACGTCCGAATTGGCCGTCGTCTTGTAGTCGTTGGTTGCGCCTACGACCTTCGTGTCGAAATCCATCAGCGTCGAGCACTGGTACATGTCCAGCATCTTGCCTTCCGAGAGACCCTCCTTGATGTCGATGAGGACCACTTCGCTCGCCACCTCGCGGCAAGCCATCACGTTTGCACAGGTTGCACCTACGGCGCCTGCACCTACGACAGTAACTTTTGACATAACAGTAAGTATTTTGTGTTAATTGTTCGTTTTGCTTCTCTTGGATGGTTCCATTCGCGGCGTTCCGCCGCGTTTGCAAATTGGACCCACCCCTAAATCCCCGCCTTGGCGGGGACTTTATCCGAAAGCTCCTTGTTTATTTTCGCCTGCGGCCGGATTTTCGACCGGAAAACGGACGGATAAACCGAAATGAAAAACTAATTTTTAATTCTTAATTTTTCATTTTTAATTCTCCTTCGGACTATCCGATCAGTTTCTCGTAGTCGGCGGCGCCGAGCAGGGCATCGTATTCGGCCGGGTTCGACATTTTGACCTTCACGAGCCAGCCTTCGCCGTAGGCGTCGCGGTTGACGACGGCGGGATCGGCGTCCACGGCCTCGTTGAATTCCACGATCTCGCCGCCCACCGGAAGGAACGCGTCGCTCACGGTCTTCACGGCCTCGATCGAGCCGAAAACCTCGCCTGCGGCGAGCGTCTCGCCCACGGTCGGAACATCGACGAAAACGATGTCGCCCAACTGGCTCTGGGCAAAGTCGGTGATGCCGATAACGGCCGTGTCACCCTCGATGCGGCACCACTCGTGGTCGCTGGAGTATTTCAGATTTGCAGGTACGTTCATAATATCCTTAAAATTTGATTTGAATTAGGCTGTTTTACGATGCAAATATAACTGTTATTTCTGTAACAGCAAGAGGTTTCGGTTATTATTTCTGTACTTTTCGTCTGATTTTGCGCCCCGGATTTGGTGCGGCGGAGAATATCCGTTATCTTGTGTTGTCCAAAGGTGTGTTTGCGATGAAAAAACGGGTTGCTCTGCTGGTTGCATTGTGCATCTGGAAGGTTGTTGCGGCGCAGACTCCGTACGGAGAGATGCCGGAGCGCTTCCGGCCGGACGCGCTGCCGTGCCGGCTGGGCGGCGGCGTATGCTTCGGAATGGATGGGCTTGACGCGGCGATACCCCGGGGCGGGGGAGCCTCCTCCTGCCGCGATCCCCGGGTCGTGTTTGTCGCCGGCGATACGCTGATAACGTTCATCTCCGTTGCCGGAGTCGCGGATACGGCGCTCGGGGACCCTGTCTGCCGGTTTTACGGCAGGAACGTGGCGCGCGTCGTTTCCCGGACGCGCAGAATGACGGGCGGACGGATGGGCGCGGCCGACAACGATTTTCCGGACGATCCGGATTTTGCGGAGTTGCAGGGAGTCGTGATTGATAATCAGAGGTATCCCTGGGAATCGTATGCCGCAGGCGATTCCGCCTACCGGCTGCCTGTGGCCCGGAGTCTCGTCGGGGGAAAGGAGGACCCTCTTCTGGGATCGGATATGCGCCGCCGGTATGTTCGGTTGCTGACCGAAGTCTCCGTTGAATTGAAAGCGGGCGGGACGCGGCCTTTCGTGCACGTCGTCTACCTGCTGCCGGACCCCTGACGGGCTATTTCCCGGCAATCACGAATTCGATCTCCTTGAACAGATATTCCCGGAGCGTGCCGTCGGCGTGCCGCAGCAGCAATTCGCCCGTGGGGCGCACGCCCTCGATCGAGGCCTCGGTCGGCGTGCCGTCGGGGTAGCGGAACGTATGCCGTTCGCCCAGTCGGTACATCCGTTCGCGGTAGTCGCGCTGGAGGGTTTCCCGTTCGTCCAGCTCGAGCTGGGCGTAGCGGATGCCGATGTGGCGGCGGAAGGCTTCGAGCACCTCGCCGCGGTCGAACGTGCGTCCCGCGACCATGGCCATCGACACGGGGTTCGGAAGCGCGGGGTCGAACTCCGTCTGGTTGACGTTGATGCCGATTCCGACGATCGTGCGGGCGAGCGTCTGCCCGGAGTAGCTGTGTTCGATCAGGATGCCGACCAGCTTTTTGTCCCCGGCATAGATGTCGTTGGTCCACTTGATGCGCGCCGCGATGCCGAACTGCGCGAAGGTGTCGGTGAGAGCGAGGGCCACGGCCTCGTTGAGCAGGAACTGTTCGCCGGCGGGCAGGAACCGGGGTTCGAGCACCAGCGAGAAGGTGAGGTTCAGACCCTCGGCGCTCGACCATTTATGGCCCCGCTGGCCGCGGCCGGCGGTCTGGCGTTCGGCCCAGACGATGTCGCCGTGGCGGTATTTCGCGTCGCGGGCGTCGTCGTTGGTCGAGGTGGTCTCTTCGATGCGGTGAATCATGCCTATACCGATACGCCGAAGTCGCGCAGGGCGTCGTTCAGCGAGGTTTTCTTGTCGGTGGATTCCTTGCGCCGGCCGATGATCAGCGCGCACGTGACGCTGTATTCTCCCGCCGGGAACTGTTTGCGGTAGCTGCCCGGGACGACCACCGAGCGGGGCGGCACGTAGCCCTTGTAGGTGACGGGTTCAGGCCCCGTGACGTCGATGATGTGCGTCGAGCCGGTGATCACGGTGTTCGAGCCGAGCACCGCTTCGCGGCAGACGTGCGCACCCTCGACCACGATGCAGCGCGAGCCGATGAAGCAGCTGTCCTCGATGATCACGGGCGCGGCCTGCACGGGTTCGAGCACGCCGCCGATGCCCACGCCGCCCGAGAGGTGGACGTGTTTGCCGATCTGGGCGCAGGAACCCACCGTGGCCCACGTGTCGACCATCGTGCCGGTGTCGACATAGGCGCCGATGTTCACGTACGAAGGCATCAGGATGGCTCCCGGGGCGATGTAGGCGCCGTAGCGCGCCACGGCCTGGGGCACGACCCGCACGCCCAGCTCCCCGTAGCCGTGCTTGAGTTCCATCTTGTCGTACCACTCCAGTTCGCCGGCCTCCATCTTGCGCATGGGCTGGATCGGGAAGTAGAGGATCACGGCCTTCTTGACCCACTCGTTGACCTTCCATTCGCTTTTGGCCGGGTCGACGGGTTCCGCCGTGCGGAGTTCGCCCTTGTCCACCAGTTCGACGACCTGTCGTACGGCCTGCTGCACGGCGGGGTCCTGAAGCAGCGCGCGGTTTTCCCACGCCTGCTCGATTATCGTTTTGAGTTCGTTGTGCATAGTCTGTTGTTTTCAATAGGCAAAATTACTGAAAATATTGAATTTTTCATAACTTTGTCCCGATCATTACCCAAACGGTTCAATTATGAAGCATTTATCCATCAAAGCCGCCCTTCTGCTCGGTGCAGCGGCGGCGGCAGGTTGCGGCAATATGAAACAGATAAAACACCAGCCTTACCCCGAGACCGTGCGCGGCGACGTGGTGGACAACTATTTCGGCACGGAGGTTCCCGATCCCTACCGCTGGCTCGAGGACGACAACTCGGAGGCCACGGCCGCGTGGGTCGCCGCCGAGAACGCCGTGACGCAGGACTACCTCTCGCAAATTCCGTTCCGCGGGGCCATCCGCGAGCGGCTGACCGAAGTGTGGAACTACGCCAAGGAGAGCGCCCCGCGCAAGCACGGCGACTGGTGGTACTACACTTATAACGACGGTTTGCAAAACCAGTCGGTGATCTACCGCACGAAGGAGCCGGGCGAGGCCGGCGAGGTGTTCCTCGACCCCAATAAGCTCTCCGACGACGGGACGGTGGCCCTGACCGACATGTCCTTCTCGAAGGACGGCCGCTGGTTTGCCTATTCGGCCGCCGCGTCGGGTTCGGACTGGGTGGAGATCCGCGTGATGGACGCCGCCGACAAGTCGCTCGCTGCCGACAAGATCGAGTGGGTGAAATTCTCGGGCGCACGGTGGGCGCCCGATTCCAAGGGATTCTATTACAGCGCCTACGATGCCCCGAAGCAAAACGCCTACTCTTCCAAGAACGAGTTCCAGAAGGTTTATTACCATGCGCTGGGTACGCCCCAGTCGGCCGACAAGCTCATTTACGAGGACCGGGAACATCCGCTGCGTTACTTCTCGGCATGGCCTTCGGAGGACGGCAAATGGCTCTTCGTCATAGCTTCGGAGGGCACGTCGGGAATGGAGGTCCTCTATAAAAGGGTGTCGGACCCGAAATTCCGCGTCCTGCTGCCGGGCTTCGATGCCGATTATTCGCCCGTCGACTGCAAGGACGACCGGCTTTATTACGTGACCAACAGGGATGCGTCGAACTACGCGCTGATGAAGGTCGATCTGAACCGTCCCGGGATGATCGAAACGGTGATTCCCGAGAGTGAAAGGAACCTGCTCGAAGGCGTGGGCACGGCGGGCGGCAGCCTGTTCGCCTACTACCTGCAGGATGCGCAGAGCCGGATTTACCAGTACGACTACGCCGGCAAGCAGGTGCGCGAAGTGGCGCTTCCGGCCATCGGCTCGGTCGACGGATTCGACGGCCGGGAGGAGGACTCGGAACTTTACTATACGCTGGTCAACTACACGGCTCCGGCCACGATCTACAAATACGACATCGCTTCGGGCGAATCGACGCTCTACAAGGCTCCGGAGGTGAATTTCGATCCCGAACTGTTCACGACCGAGCAGGTGTTCTACTCCTCGAAGGACGGCACGAAGGTCCCGATGTTCATCACCCGCCGCAAGGACATGAAGCGCGACGGCAAGAATCCCTGCCTGCTTTACGCTTACGGCGGTTTTCAGATCAACCTCACGCCCGGCTTCAACCCCTCGGCGCTGATGTTCGTCGAGCAGGGCGGCATCTACTGCGTCGCCAACCTGCGCGGCGGCTCGGAGTACGGCGAGGAGTGGCACAAGGCCGGCATGCTCGAGAACAAGCAGAACGTCTTCGACGACTTCATCGCCGCCGCCGAGTACCTGATCGCCGGAAAATACACGTCGACGGACAAGCTGGCCATCCACGGCGGCTCGAACGGCGGACTGCTGGTCGGCGCCTGCGAGGTGCAGCGTCCGGACCTCTATGCCGTGTGCCTTCCGGCCGTGGGCGTGATGGACATGCTCCGCTACCACAAGTTCACCATCGGCTGGGGCTGGGCCGTGGAGTACGGTTCGTCGGAGGACGAGGAGCAGTTTTCCTATATTTACAAGTATTCTCCGCTGCACAATATAAAGGAGGGCGTGAAATACCCCGCGACGCTGGTGACTACCGCGGACCACGACGACCGCGTCGTCCCGGCCCACTCGTTCAAGTTCGCCGCCGCGATGCAGCATGCCCAGGCGGGCGACGCCCCGATCCTGATCCGCATCGAGTCGAAAGCGGGCCACGGCGCCGGCAAACCCACTTCGAAGCGTATCGACGAGGCGGCCGACATGTACGCGTTCCTGTTCCAGAACATCGGCGTTCCGTATCGGGAAATTGAGAATTAAAAATTGGTTTTTCATTTCGGGATATCCGGTTGTAAATCCGGTCGAAATCCCGGTCGAAATCCCGGTTGCGTCGCGACAAGCCCCTCCCGCGGGAGGGGTTTGGGGTGGGGTAGATTTGTAAACGCGGCCATCGGCCGCGAGAGTACAGCGGTCAACTGTGCAAAAGGTAAAGGAAGGTACGTTAGGTTAATAAGCGAAATAACATGAAAGTCTATAAATTCGGAGGTGCGTCGGTGCGGAATGCCGACGGAGTGAGGAATCTGCGCAAGATCATCGACGACGAGCAGAACCTGTTCATCATCGTTTCGGCGATGGGCAAAACGACCAATGCCCTGGAAAAGGTGTTCGAGGGGCTTCAGAAAGGCGATAAACAGCTCTCGCTGGAGCATGTCGAGTCGCTGCGGAAGTACCATGCGGAGATCATCGACGAGCTGTGGCACGAGCCGAAGCGGCTGCCGGCGGTCGACGCGCTGTTCGGCGAACTGGAAAAGGTCGCGACGGAGACCGTCTACAAACCCGGCGACGCCGAACTGTGGTACGACACGATCGTGGCCTACGGCGAGCTGGTCTCGACGACGATTATCTCCGAGTACCTGAACTACGCCGGGGTGTCGAACCGCTGGATCGACATGCGCCGCTGTTTTCTCACCGAGCAGCGCCACAAGGACGCCGGGGTGAACATCGAGGCTTCGGCTTCGCTGCTGAAAAACGCGCTGGGCAAATGCGTCGAGAACATCTTCATCGGACAGGGCTTCATCGGCGGCGCGCCCGACGGCACGACCACGACCCTGGGGCGCGAAGGCTCGGACTACTCGGCGGCCGTGGTGGCCAACATTCTCGACGCCGAGTCGATGTCGGTGTGGAAGGATGTGGACGGCGTGATGAACGCCGATCCGAAAGCATTCCCCGATGCCGTGCAGATCGCCGAGCTGAACTACCTCGACACCATCGAACTGGCTTACAGCGGCGCGCAGATCATCCATCCGAAGACGATCAAGCCGCTTCAGAACAAGAATATTCCGCTTTACGTGCGGCCCTTCGGCGACAAGCGCAAACCCGGCACGGTGATCCGAGGCATGTCGGCCCCGGTCGACGTTCCGATCCTGATCCTCAAGAAGGACCAGGTGCTGCTGACCATCCGGTCGCGGGATTTCTCCTTCGTGCTGGAAGAGAAGTTCGCCACGATCTTCTCGTTGCTGGAGCGTTTCCGCATCAAGGCCAACCTGATCCACAATTCGGCCGTGAACCTGAGCCTGTGCGTCGACAACTCGTGGCATATCGACGAGGCCATCGAGGCGCTGCGCGAGGCGGGTTTCGACGTGATGAAAGCCGAGAACATGGAGCTGCTCACGGTGCGCGGCTATACCGACGAGCTGTGGCGGCGTTACGCCCGCGGTCCGCAGGTCTTCGTGCGGCAGGCCACGCAGTCCACCGTGCGCGTGGTCCGCAAACGGGAATAACCGGTCCCAAGGGCCGGATTCATGGGCGGGAGTCGCCGGATGCGTTTCGAGCGTGTCCGCGTTCCCGCCCCTCTTTTTTCCGTTATTGCTGTCCGGTGCGGAGTTTGTGGATAATGCCGATCATCGACGTGTCGCGGATTTCGCCGTTGCGCTTCATGTTCCAGATCGTGCGGGCGATATACCGCTCGATGTCGCGTTCCAACCGTTTGTAAAGCGGGCTTTTGGTGTAGTTTTCGTTGTCGAGCAGCACGTCGCGGATCGAGCGCAGCGAGTTGGTGTAGTTCGACATCTCGTTCTTGAGCGCCACGCCCTGTTTCTTCGAGGCGGTGATCTTGGCGATCGACATGGCCCGCAGCTTCTCGCACACGGTGTTGAGCATGATCAGCACCACGTTGTCCATCAGCGTGTGGCCGTGCATGAACAGGTAGGCGTTTTCGGGCGTCAGGCCGCGCCCGCGGAGCTGCACCTCGAACTCCTTCATGGGTTCGATCATCCGCGGGTTGCGCTGGCGGAGCAGGTTCTCGCGCTTCGAGACGTTGCGCCGCAGCCACTCGATCGTCTTCGAGCCGTTGTCCTCGATGTCGAGGTAGCCGATGCGCACCGACTGCTTGAAGTCGATCAGCGGAAAGACGTTCTCCGTGGCCAGCTGCGCCGAGTAGGCGTACCAGAGGAACAGCGGGTAGATCGTGCACGAATATTCGTGCATGAAACGCACGAAGTCGAAGATGCGCGTGTCGTTCTTGGTGGCCTTGACGCAGACGTTGTGCAGCGAGGGGGCGTAGCAGAGGTAGTTCTCGGTGGCGTAGGCGTAGGTGTGGAACATGAATTTGGCCTCGGCGACCTCCTTCGACTGGGGCGTTCGCCCGGCGAAGAGGTAGTCGAAGTCGGAGTCGACGCAGAGGAGCAGTTCCTCCGACGAACGGGGGATCATGCCCATGAGGACCTTCTTGCCCTTGGGCAGGTCGCCGCGGTCGGGGACCGAGATTTCGAAACGCAGGTAGGGATTCTGGAAATGGTCGAAGATGCCGCGCCAGAAGGCCACGTCTTCGTAGCCTTCGACATAGACCTTTACCAGCCGCTGGTCGGGGTTGGCCGGCAGCGGTTTGGGCAGTTCGTCGAGCGTCATCGGACGCGTGAAGGGGTTGAACTTGCGCAGTTTTTCGCGGAACTTCTTTGCCATGCGTTAACAAAGATAAATATTTTGCTAATTTTGCGCAATAAATGACGCCGCTTTCGGCGTTTAATTTCAACCATTCGAACAACTATGGCCGACAACGACTGGAAATCACGGCTCGGGATGGTCTATTCGACCGACCCGGGTTTCAACTACGAAACGGACGACGAACCCGAAGCCGAGACGCTGCCTGCGGGGCAGCAGGACCTGCGCGTGTGGCTCGACCGCAAACAGCGGGCGGGCAAGGTCGTGACCCTCGTCAAAGGTTTCGTGGGCCGAGATGCCGACCTTCAGGAGCTGGCGCGCATGCTGAAATCCAGGTGCGGCGTCGGCGGTTCGGCGAAGGCGGGCGAAATCATCATCCAGGGCGACCACCGCGACCGTGTGGCCGAACTGCTCATCCGCAGCGGCTACCGCTGCAAAAAAGCCGGTTCGTAACGTGCGCCGGCAGCTTCTCCTCTTGGCGTTGCTGTGCGCGCTGTGCGGCGCCGAACGCGCCGCGGCCCAGTATTACACCTGGGGTTCGGACCCTCCGCAGAAGTGGTCGGCGATCCGCACGCCCGACGTGCGGATGATCTATCCCGATACGGTCGCCGGCATCGCCCGGCGCACGCTGTTCTACATCCGCTCGGTCCGGCCCGACATCGGTTACGGATTCCGCCACGGCCCGATGCGCATTCCCTTCGTCATGCATCCCGAGAATTTCCAGTCGAACGGACTGGTGATGTACCTTCCCAAGCGCGTGGAATTCCTCACCTCGCCCGCCGTCGACAGCTATTCGATGCCGTGGTACAAGCAGCTCGTGGCCCACGAGTACCGCCACGCCGTGCAGTACAACAACCTCGACCGGGGCGTCATCCGCGCCTTGAGTTACGTGCTCGGGCAGCAGGGGTCGACCATCGGCCTGCTGTGCATGCCGATCTGGGCCATGGAGGGCGACGCCGTGATGTCCGAAACGATGCACTCGTCGTTCGGCCGCGGTCTCCAGCCTTCGTTTTCGATGGCCTACCGCGCCATGGGCAGCGTCGGCCGCGACCGCCGCAACATCGACCGCTGGTTCTGCGGCTCCTACCGCGACTACATTCCCGACCACTACGAGCTGGGCTATCAGATATGCTCCTACGCCTGGGAACGCTACGGCGAGAACATCTGGGACAAGGTCGCGTGGTACGGGTCGCGCAACCCCTACGTGCTGGCCACCACGCGCGTGGCGCTGGGCAAATTCTACAAGACCAACGTCATAAAGCTCTTCCGCGAAACCTTCGACGAACTGGAACGCTACTGGGATTCGCTGCCGGAAACCGGGGACAGCGCCGTGCCGCTCACCGCGCTGCCCGAAAAGAACCACACGACCTACCAGTGGCCCCTGCCGCTGGGCGACACGGCCGTCGTGGCGCTGAAAACCGACCTCGACCGCGTTTCGCGTTTCGTCGTGATCGACCGCCGTACGGGCGGGGAACGGACGGTCTGTCATACGGGGCTGGTCTCGACCCGTCCGTCGATGGCCGACGGCCGCGTCTGGTGGACCGAGTACCGCCGTTCCACGCTTTTCGAACAGCGCGTCAACTCGCAACTGTGTTACATGGACCTCGCCGACGGTGTGCCCCGCACGGCGGAACGGCTGCGAAACACGCTCTATCCCACGGCTTCGGGCGAGGAGTTCGGATGGGTCGAGTACAATCCCGACGGCCGTTATACGGTCGTGGTGCGGCACGGCGAGGGTCCCGAACGGCGGTTCGAAACGCCCGTCCGGTCGGAGATTCACGGATTGGCGTGGGACGATCGTACGGTGGCGTGGTACGTCCTCGTCACGGACGACAGCGGCATGTGGATCGGCCGCATCGATTCCGACGGCCTGCACCCGATTACCGAGGGGGCTTACATCACCCTTTCGAACCTGCGGGCCGGGGGCGGCAAGCTCTATTACGGCTCGATCGCCTCGGGCCGCGACGAGGCCCATTGTTACGACCTGATGGCCCGCCGCGAATACCGCATCACCACCTCGGCCTACGGCTCCTTCGCGCCCGCCCCGGCGGACGGAGGGGTGCTGTTGACGACCTACGACCGCCTCGGCTACCGCGTCGCGGAGCAGCGGGTCGCCGCCGATGACAGCCTGCTGATTCCCGTCACGCCTTCGCGGCTGCCCGTTAACCTGGTGAACCCGCCCCGCAAACGCTGGGACGTGGTGAACCTCGACACGGTGCGCTATACGCGCGCCGATTCGGTCGGACAGTCCGGCGAGTTCCGCGCGAAGCGGTATCGCAAGGTGCCCAATCTGGTGAACGCCCACAGCTGGATGCCCGTGGCGTTCAACCCCTTTGCGGCGGTCGACGAACACGTGATCGACCTCAATGTGGGCCTTACGCTGATCTCGCAGAACCTGCTTTCGAGCGCCGAGGCCTACGCCTCCTACGGCTGGAACCGGCACGAAGGCTCGCTCGTGAATCTGGGCGTGCGCTATTTCGGACTGGGCGTGCGTTTCGACCTGGACGCCTCCTACGGCGGCAACCAGCTCTTCTACTCGCTGGCCGGCCGCGACGGGCAGGGCAATCCGGTCTACCAAAGCCGTCCTGCTCCCGACAAATATTACTCCGTGGGGCTGTCGGCCACGCTGCCGCTCTATTTCCAGCGGGGGTATCACACGCGCCAGCTCTCCCTCTCGGCGGGCTGGAACTACTCCAACGGCATGGTTGCCGATCTGGGCAAGATCGAATGGGAGAACGGCAGCATCTCCAACATTCAGCGGGTCGGTTTCCGCGAGGGGCTGCACAAGGTTTCGTTCGGAGCCGGATTCTCCGACCAGGTGCGCATGGCGCACCGCGACATCGCGCCCCGCTGGGGCTACACCTTCAGCGCGAACTACACGTTCAACCCCGAGAACACCCATTTCAGCGACCTGATTTCGTTCTACGGACAGGCTTATCTGCCGGGATTCGCGCCCCACAACTCGGTGCTGGTGGCCGCGACCTACCAGACCTCGATCGGCGGCTACAAATTTCCGTCGGGATATGCTCCGTTGAGCTACAAATCCACGCGGCTGGTTCCGCGCGGGTTCACCTCCGCGGACATCGTGTCGAACAACTACACGGCTTTTCAGGCCAACTACCAGCTGCCGGTGTGGTATCCCGAGGGCGGCATCGGCTCGGTGATCTACATCAAGCGCATCCGGCTCAACGCCGGAGGCGACTACGCGCAGTTCCGCGACGTGGGCCGCGGAGGAATGACGTGGCGGCGGATCTGGTCGGTGGGCGGAGACATCGTTTTCGACTTCAACGCCTTCCGGCAGCCGGCGTCGGCCACTTCGACCTTCAAGCTGTCGTGCTACCATCCGTCGAGCGGCGGGGTGTACGTCGCAGCGTCGGTGGGACTGCCGTTTTAAGGTGAAAGGTTAAAGGTTAAAAGTGAAAGGTGAAAGGTGAACTTTGCGGTTAAGCGAGGGCAGAGACCGCTTGCGGGCTATGCCGAGCGTGAGCAAAGTCGAGCCGCTTCAGGCGGATTAAAGTGAAAGGTTAAAAGTAAAAGGTGAAAATTTCGTATCTTTGTCGCAAATATCGTCGTATGGGACAGAAAAAAAAGACGGGTGTCAGCCCGAAAACGATAAAATGGATCTGGTACGCGGCTTTCGCACCCTTTGCGCTCGTGGCGCTGATGCTGGTGCTCACGGTCTTCGGCGTGTTCGGCCGCATGCCCTCGTTCGAGGAGCTGGAGAATCCCCGCAGCAACCTCGCCACGGAGATCTACTCCGAGGACGGCAAGGTGATCGGAACCTTCTTCGTGCAGAACCGCTCCTATGTGCAGTACGCCGACCTCTATCCGTCGGATTCGACGCTTCACATCCGGCTGGCCGGGCATGAGGTTCCGCCCATCGTCGCGGCGCTCATTGCGACCGAGGACGTCCGTTTCCGCACCCACTCGGGCATCGACATTCCTTCGCTGGCGCGTGTGGCCGTGAAGACCCTGCTGTTGCAGAACACCTCGCAGGGCGGCGGCTCGACCATCACGCAGCAGCTGGCCAAGAACCTCTTTCCGCGCGATACGGTCCGCAACCGCGGCGCCGTCGTCCGCAAGGCCAAACTCGTGACCTCGAAGTTCAAGGAGTGGATCACGGCCCTCAAACTCGAATACAACTACACCAAGGAGGAGATCGCCGCCATGTACCTCAATACGGTGGAGTTCGGCTCGAACGCCTTCGGCATCAAGTCGGCGGCCCACACCTTCTTCAACAAGGAGCCGGACGAACTCAACGTGCAGGAGGCGGCCGTGCTGGTGGGGGTGGTGAACGCCCCGACGCGCTATTCGCCCATCCTGAATCCCAAGAACGCCCTCGTGCGCCGCAACCTCGTGCTTTCACGCATGGAGGAGG
>ULUL01052901.1_pt1 | contig 17133 bp, 14 predicted proteins | sample 1958481 | NCBI WGS metagenome assembly ULUL01 (sample SAMEA4835759, study PRJEB28245) | human gut metagenome | biome: gut microbiome; material: fecal sample | place: Denmark | collected 2008 | reverse complement strand
ACTTGTTTGTGCCTTGAGCGAAGCGAAAGGAATGACAAAAATTATGAAATATGTAGGATGGGTTTTACTCGGAATACTTCTGATCATCATTTTATTGTTACTGATTGCAATAATCCGGACACTTCTGATGCCGGACAAAACTTCCGATTATCAGCCGGAAGCAGATGAAAAAGAGGCACTTCGCCTTGCCGAAAAGCTTTCCAGGATGGTACAGTGTGACACGACCTCACATGCCGGAGAGGCGGAAGTAGAGAAATATCTTGGATTTCATAAGGTTTTAGAGGAGCTTTTCCCATTGGTACATAAAGAGCTTCAGAAAACCGAAATAGATGGAAACCTGTTATATTACTGGAAGGGAAAATCGTCCGAAAAGCCAATCCTTCTGATGAGTCATCAGGATGTCGTTCCGGCAGAGGGAGAATGGATTCATGCTCCTTTTTCCGGAGATATTGCGGATGGTAAGGTATGGGGACGAGGCACGGCAGATACGAAGTGTACGGTAATGGCTTTTCTGGAGGCAGTGGAAGAACTGCTTGCGGAAGGCTTTGTGCCGCCGACGGATGTGTATCTGGCATCCTCCTGTACCGAAGAATGGGCAGGAGACGGAGCACCGAAGCTTGTAAAGGAACTGCAGAGAAGAGGAATCCGGCTGTTCCTTCTGTGTGACGAGGGTGGAGCCATCATTACGGAACCCATTGGAGGAATTCATGGAAACTTTGCAATGGTGGGTGTCTTTGAGAAGGGGAAAGCCGACGTGAAGTTTACTGCAAAAAGTAATGGAGGACACGCCAGTGCACCGTCTAAGGGAACACCAATTGCACGCCTCTGTGCTTTTGTAACCGAAGTAGAGAAGCATTCACCGTTCCAAAAGAAGATGCTTCCGGAGGTTTCTGCCATGTTTACTTCTCTGGCACCATATGCCTCTTTCGGGTTAAAGCTGGTGCTTGGAAATATGTGGCTGTTTAAACCGCTCTTAAAAGCAGTACTTCCGAAGATCAGTGCGCAGGCAGGAGCTATGCTGCAGACGACAATTGCATTTACCATGCAACACGGCTCCGATGCCTATAATGTGATTCCTCAGGAAGCAACCCTTGGAGCCAATATGCGTTTTATTCCCCATCAGGGAGAAAAGGAAAGTCTTGAAATTATTAGGAATCTGGCTTCCAAATACGGTTTAGAGACAGAAATTATCCATTCCAATGACTATACAAAGCCCGTAGATATCCATGGTGAGGGCTATCGTCTGATGGAACAGGTGATTGCACAGACCTTTCCGGGACTGCCATCCAGCCCTTATGTAATGACCGGGGCTACTGATGCACAGTTCTATAGTCCGGTATGTGACAACTGCATCCGCTTTGCACCTGTGGTTTTCGGACCGGAGCAGATGAAGGGCATGCATGGCCTGAACGAGTGCATTGAATATAACTGCCTGCCCGGCGCGGTTCAGTTCTATAAAAATCTGATCCGTGCGGAGAAGTAGTGAAGCTTATATTTGTTTTTGCCATAGTCTTCAGCAAGGTCTTCATGACTGACTTTTTTGAGGTTATGAAGATAATAAGGGCATTTCGGATTCACGCATTTATGAACAATAAAGTGGCTGTGGTCTTTCTTGGGAATGATATTTTTTTCTTAGCGTAACTGTGCATTGTACGGAGGGAACCTTTATCAGAAATTTTCCTTTTTCATGGTCCGATAAGTATTGGGCGTGACTCCTGTATATTTTTTGAAAAATCTGGAGAAGCTGTAGCTGCTGTTATACCCAACCTTCTCTGCTACCGCTTCTATGGTATCCTCCGTATCCGTCAATAATTCCCTTGCTTTTTCCAATCTCACCATATCCACATATTCCTTAAAGCTGCAACCGCTCTTTTCTTTAAACAGCGTGCTGAACCAGGCTGGCGACATACCGATATGGGCAGATACATCCGTCAGGGATAAAGAACTTTCTGCTGCATGCATTTCTATATAAAGCCTTACCTGGCTCATCCATTCAGACTCCTTTTCCTCCTTTTTGGTACTTTCCATCTCAAACAGGGTATAGCATTTTTTGATGATCTCTCCCATCTGTACAGATGACAGCTGTTTTGTCAGCAGTGCCGAAACACCACCATTTTCTTTTTCCAGCCTTTTGAATATTTCCTCTTTCTCTGCGAAAATATTCACCACGTTATAAAAAAGCGCACGGGTATAATAAGGGGAAACTTCCTTTACCTGTATCATATACAATATCTGCCCAATACTAGTCTTTGTCTCCTCGATCTTTCCCATTCTGACTGAAAATGCCAGGGTATCAATTAATTCCAGGGGATAGGTGTGCCCCCTGAAAACCGTATCCGGAAGCTCCCAATAACAGACTGGCTCCTGCACAATGGAATTAAGCATTGCATAATCCAATGCTGCGCAGGCCTGGGAATAGGACACGGATAGCTGTGTTAATTCCTCTACGGTCTTTCCGATTCCAATTTGAATTTTATTTTCAAATTCCTCTGCCAGCATCATCTCTTTTAATTTGTCCTGTAAACACTCTCCTCCGGTGAGTACAAAAACCTCACTGCTTTCACTTTTTCCCGAAAACAGGAGCCTTCCTTCCCTATTCTGTGTATCAATGACAACATACTTTTCCAACAGCGCCGTTTTTTCCGGATTTTCCAGATGAACCACTGCCACGCAATAGTTTTCTGCAATGACCTCCGGGGCTATTTCCTCTAATTCCCTCTGTATCTCTTTTTTATCTACGGAAAAGGAACCCGACAATATTTCTTCCAACATATGCTTCTTCATTTTGGGCGCCGTCTGGCTGAGATTCTTTTCCATTCTTTCATTATCTGACTGCAGGATCCGGATAGCCTGTTCAATCTCACGATAATATTCCTCTACCACTCTTCCTTTTTCTTTTTTCCCTGCCTGTACCAGCATATCTCTGATCTGTTGTATGGGTCTGAAATTTATTTGTATAAAATAATGTCCCAAAATACTCAGCCCCAATGCCAGAAACAGAATAATCAGAATGAACTTCATCTCCAACTCATGCAGTTGCTTCAGCATAATGGACAGATCCGATACCTTTATCAAAATCCAGCCTGCGGTACCGGATTGCACTGCATTAATAAGAGTATTCTCCTTCCACCTGAATGAGCTCTTTTCCAGAAGCTGTTCTGCTCCCATCTGCTGCACTTTTTCACAAATTTCTTCTTCCACCCCTTCCGAACGGTATAAGAGTTTCATATCAGAATCATATAAAAGGTATCCTTCTCTTTCCACAGTTCTTTCCAAGCTTTTTCCCACCAATTCATCACCGTCTATCAAGACCATCACTGTCCACTGCGCAAATTGGTTATGTTGCGGCACGGAAGAAATATAGGTTATCACATTCTTCTGTTCTTTTCCCATTAAAGTAACATTTTCAGCAGGACGCCAACAGGATTTCTTCACCTGGTCTAAATCCTCCACCACCTGCTCAAACGCCCAGTCCTCATAGCAGAATCCGATTTTTCCCCTATACTTTTCCATAGTATCCCCTGTTATATTTCCTTCGTAACCACTAATAAAATACGTCTTGTCACGGATATAAAGAAAACAATCCTTGATATTATTATTTGTTGCGATCATATTGCGGATCTCTACATATACCCTCAGGTTCTCCTGGGGCTGCTCCAGATCCATCCGCCTGATATTTTGATTTTCATAAAGCAGATTTGGGATATTATTCACAATCTGAATCTGTCTGTCAATATCCTCTGCTGCGCTTTCCGCCTGATAAACAGCTTCCTTGCTGGCCTGCTGCGCAATTCTCCTGCGGATCTGCGGATAGAAAAAGAGACTGCACACCGTAATGGGAATCACCGCCATTAATACATAGGATATAAAAAAGGTGCTGCTAACCTGTAACTGTTTTACTTTTTTCATATACTTTCCCACTCTTTCCCTCTCTTATCTATTCGTGTTCTCTTTCCCCTTATGTTCTTATTTGTCAGAATTTATCAAACGACAGAAAGCTTCTGCCGTTGTAAAATGTGAGCTGTTCATGCCCAGCCACATTATAACAAATGCAAAAGCTTCTGTGTAGCCTTCCTTTTATGCAACATTTATTTCGTCTGCGCAGCCCATTCTTCATAAGCTTCCTGATAAATTTCTCTCATCCTGTCAAGCCCCATCTTGTTAAGCTGCTCAAGGTAGTCATCCCATTCTTCATCGATTCCTCCATTGACTGCCCATTCTGCTGCCTTCTGATCCACCAGCTTATCAATATCTGTTTTTAGATAAGTCAGCTCCTCTGTCGCTTCATTGCCGAATTTGACAGCCGGATAGATCTGATCCTGGGACGGTCTCTGATCTGCATATACATTGTCCTGATCCAGTCTGGCCTGCAACTCCTTGGGCAAAACAGTTCTTGCCTGCTGATCCTCTGAAGTATAACAGGGAGCCCTGTTTACCATTGCATTTTTGAGCTTTTGCTCCTCGATGGTTCCGCTTTCCGGTTCTTTGATGATCCAGGTTCCATCCTCCCTCTTTTCCACAAATTCAGGAGAGGATCCATAGTATTCCTGCAATGCAAAATCTTCACTGTAAAGCTCATTGATCACCTGCATTGCCCGTTCAGGATATTTGCAGGATTTGGTAAGTACACAAGCCACTGCTACATTGACACGATCCTTAGGTCCGCATGCCCACATTTCATTTGTGATACTATCGTCAGCCTTTAACTGCGGCAAAACCACATATTCATCCGCAAACTTTCCGGTACGGCTTTCAATAGACCAGCCAAAGGTAAAGCCGACTCTCGCCACATCGCCCTCGCTGCTGAGTGCATTGGCTACCTGATAATCGGTGGTGGTATAAACCTCCGGATTGATCAGGCCTTCCTGATACAGCTTGTTTAAATATTTTGTGACATTTTTCCAAGCATCCGTGGTATATAGGAAATCCACCTTTCCATCCTGTAAGGTAATCTTATTTTTGTCATCTACTACACCGTAAGAACCGGTCAGCACATAGGGACCATGTCCATATTCACAGGGCCAGTCCATGGGGATTTCATCTGCTTTGCCATTTCCATTGGGATCCTGCTCCTTAAACGCCTTTAATACGGTTTCCAGTTCGTCAAAGGTAGTAGGCAATTCCAGACTCAACTTATCAAGCCAGGTTTTATTAATCATCATTACCTCCCAGCTTTGAGGATTAAATCCTGTTACCTGGGGTAAAGAAAGGATTCCTTCTTCTCCATAGGTACTGATGTATTTCGTCAACGGCACCTCTTCAAACATTTTCTGAACATTAGGAGCATACTCTAAAAGCCCAGTCAGATCCACAAAGAGTTCCGGATTAGCCACAATATCGTCTTCTGTCAGCCCTGCGAAGAAAATATCCGGCAGATCGTTGCTGGCCAATACTACCGCTTTCTTTTCACTATAGCCTGATTCTACGGTATCCCAGACCAGATCCACATTGTATTTTTCCTCAATTCTCTGGTATACCGGCAGCGTATCTAGATCCAGTCCTGTCTGTGCCATGATCCTTAATTCAATTTTTTCACTGGTGTCCACTCCTGCGCTATCCTCTGCGGAAGCGCTCTCGGCTTTACTTTCTGCGGACACGGCCGTTCCCGCTGTATCCGTTTTCCCATTCCCGTTTTGTGTGTTTCCACATCCTGCAAGCGAGCTTATGCCCATCGCTGCAATCAATCCCATTGCTATTGTTCTTCGTTTCAACATTTCTGCCTCCTCCATACTCTAAACTTTTTATCCTTTTACTGCGCCTATCATAACCCCTTTTTCAAAATATTTTTGCAAAAAGGGATACAATATCATCATTGGCAACGTTGCGACTACAATGGACGAATACCGGATCAGATTGGCCTTTTTACTGGCTTCCAGACCGGCTGCACCCATATTGGCACCGCTAAATGCCTCATTCTGAATTAAAATATCTCTTAAAACAATCTGTAACGGAACCAGATCATCATTTCTGATATAAATCAATGCTGTAAAATATTCATTCCACTTTCCCACTACATTGTATAAGATAATGACCGATAAAACCGCTTTGGATAAGGGTATCACCACCTGCAGAAGGTATCTAGTATAGGAACACCCGTCTAGCTGTGCTGCTTCCCAAAGCTCCTGTGGGAGACTGCTTTCAAAAAAGCTTCTCATAATGATCATATTGTAGACATTCAGGCAAAAGGGAATGATCATAACCCAGATGCTGTTATCCATATGAAGTCCCTGGGAGATCACCAGGTAAGTAGGGATCAGTCCTCCGTTAAAGAACATGGTAAACATAAAATACAGCATAATGGGTTTCCGAAGCTTTAACTCCTTTACGGACACTGCATACGCCGCAGGAACTGTCACAAACATACTGACAGCGGTTCCTGCTATGGTATAAAAGAAAGTGTTTCGATAACCTGTCCATATCCTCCTTACCCCGAAGAGCTCCCTATAGCCTGTCAGGTTCAGTTTCCTGGGAAATAACCATACTTCTCCATTTAAGACCATTCCCGGATCCGATATGGACGCAATGATAATAAAATACAGCGGGTATGCCACAATCAGTAGCAAAAGAATTCCAACAATATACAACGGCAAATTTGACAATCTTGTTTTCATGCCTGCCTCCTTTATAGGGAAGGTATAGTCCAGGAATACCCACTCTTGATCGTATCCTCCTGCATTATCTTGTAATTTGTCCTCTTGGGCTGTCCCTTTAATACCGTCTGGCAAAAGTCCAACATAATGCTCCAGTCTTCCCTGTTATATTCATGGCCCCCTTCTCTGTAATGAATACCGCATTTATCCGATATTCCCAGGAACCGATATACCTCTGCAGTTGCAAGCCATGCTGTCTGCGTTCCATAAGGATTGATCCAGTTATCATCTAATCCTTCCATCAAGATCAATCCTCTCGGTGCAATGCAGGCTCCCAGAATATTGGCATCGAAGGGAAGCTCATTTTCCCGATACCTTGTCAGTCCATCAGCGGTTCCATATTCTGCAACACTGTCCAAAAGCCAGTAATAGAAATTTTCCTTTCCAAGCATCACACCGATCCGTTCTGCCCTTCCGATGCCTTCTCCCAGCCTACTTCCATTTAACCGAAGGCTAGCCATTCCTCCACAGCCTGAACCTGCAGGTGCGGTCACTGCAACGCGATCATCATAAATGCCGCAGCACATTGCCATTTTGCCCATTCTTGAATGTCCTGTCACAACAAACTTTTGCGTATCGGCGAAGTCCTGATTTTCCAGCCAGTCAATGACCCTGCTGGCCAGCCACGCCCACATGGCCAGTGCACGCCAGGTATATTCAGGATATGTCCTTCCACAGCCCCCGCAATTCCATTTTTCTCTGTCATCCGGTGCGGCTTCTTTAATTTCATAGCTTGCCACTACAATATCCTGCGCTATCGCCATCTGCATCAGATTTTCGTCCAGTCTGTCCCCTGCCGGAATGACTACGCAGATCTTTTTTCCTTCTGTCCCAGGCCGATATACATGCACCGTAAATTTCACCCCATCGTTTACTCCAGTTACAAGTCTTACTTTTTCATAGAATACCTGCCCTTCCTGTATAACCGTGGTTTCCCTTTTTTCTTCCTTTACTTCTTCTGGTTTGGGAGGCATCTTGCCATAGAATTGCTCTTCCAGCATCCTTTTAAAATACTGCTTTTGCTCCTCCCACTCTTCTTTGCTTCCGATGCGGCTGCCATCTTCCTTCCCAAAGGGATCCGGCAACTCCCAATTTTTCTCCCGATACATCTTCCCATCCTCCTTATCTATAGATCCATCCTTCGTCTCTCTGCTAATCCGATTCTACTGTTACTTCTTCCGGTTATTCTTTCGTGTTATTCTTTTTTTCTTTGCCTTACCTCCATCATTTGTCCACACAGCCTACCACAGACCTGCGCCGCTTACCTTTTTGCTTATTTTATTGAATGTTATGATCAAGATCACATTGATTACAGCGTTAAATACGCCGATTGCTGCAGAATAGCTGTATTGAGGTGTTCCTGTCAATCCAACCTTATATACATAGGTTGCAATGATTTCAGATGTTGCAAGATTCAGATTATTCTGCATTAGATACGCCTTCTCAAATCCCATGGACATAATATTTCCCAGGCGTAAAATCAGCAGGATAATGGAAGTCTCCTTTAACGCAGGCAGTTCTATATACCAGATTTTTTTCATTCTGCCCGCACCATCTACATTGGCGGCATCATACAAGTCCTGATTGATCGCAGACAATGCTGCCAGGTAAATAATGGAATCCCATCCTGTATGCTGCCAAATATCGGAAAGAATGTAGATTGGCCGAAACATACCGGCGTCACCCATGATATTCTTCGGATCTCCTCCCAAAAGCCTTACAATCGTTCCATACAGACCTGATGACGGGCTTAAGAACAACAGCACCATACCTACCATTACAACGGTAGAAATAAAGTGGGGCGCATAAGATACGGTCTGCAAAAGCCTTCTGAATTTCCCTTCTTTATACTGATTTACGATCAATGCAAATAAGATCGGTATTGGGAAGGAACAGATCAGCAAAAGTACGCTGAGCAGTACCGTGTTGCTTAAAACCTCCGTAAACTGATAACCTGAAAAAAATCTTTCAAACCATTTTAAGCCCACCCATTTGCTCCCCAGGATTCCTTTTGCCGGTTTGAAATCCTTAAAGGCAATCTGGATCCCATACATAGGCAAGTAACTGAAAATAAAGACGGACACCACTGCTGGGATCAAAAAAAGATAGAGCTCATAATTTTTTTGTAGATCCCTTTTCCAGGTGTAAGCAGATGTACTAAAACAACCTTCTTTATTTTGTGCCTGGATTTTTTGTTTCTTATGTACACTCATTGCCAGTGCTTTTCCTCCTCTCCGAGTTTGTAGCCAAAGTATACATTGCCCTATCAGCTTCTGTAAATAAACAAGATTTTGTGACACCCACAAAACCGAAAGTCAACAAAAGCTTTCCTACCCACATTTCTTTTGTTAAGCTACAAAACTACTGTTATACCCTTATTTTCTCTCTTTTTCACAAGGAAAAAGACCTTGCATGCTGCCTGGCGCCTTGCCAGCAGTTCTACACCTTGAGCGTTACTCTGTATCTTGCATACAACTTTACACTTTGAACATAGCTCCATGCCTTGAATACAGCTCTGCATACAAAAGAAAAGCACTGCAAGCGCCGGTTTCTTCCGGCATAGTTGCAGTGCTCTGTTCCGAATTCTTTTGTTCCAAATTCTTTTGTTCTAAGTTCTTTTGTCCTAAGCTCTTTGTTCTTTTCCAAAACTATCTGGTCTGTCTTACTTTAACCGTTATTTTTCTGCTTCCGCTTCGCATCCACCGCGATCCATTCATCCAGAGTCAGCGGCTCGTAATCGGAATATTTGCAGAAGCAGTTGATCATATTGCAAGGGATGGGGCGTTTGGTGCCTTCTGCGGTAACAGTTTCCGTATGCCTTACAATCTCCTGGAACTGCTCTAGCAGCCGTTCATCCATGGTATCATGGACATGACCGTAGAGCATATAGGTTTTGGGGTTTCCCTCCTTGTCTAAGCGGTACTGTCCGTTATAACACATAATGGGATAATGGCACAGAACCACCTTGCGCCTGTCATCGGAAAGCTCCTCGTAGGGTTTGATCCAGCCAAAGCGCTCCACATGTACGGTTCGCTGTTTGACGAATTTGTCATGATTTCCTGTGATGAGGAACAGCTTGCCCTTCAGTCGCTCCAAAATTTCATTGGTCTGCTTCGCTGTTCCCCAGGAAAAGTCTCCCAGGATCACCACCTCGTCATTTTTCCGCACCTTTTTGTTCCATTTTTCGATCATGTATTCGTTCATTTCCTCCACAGTGGCAAAGCCACGGCAGTCCATCTTCTGATTGATGGCCGCATGGTAGAAATGCAGGTCAGAGATATAATATCGCATTTATGCCCTCTTTCTTATATACTTGTTTCCTTTTCCATTGACAGTTTTTGACTGCTCTTTCCGACTGGATTGGATGGCCTTTAAACAGCGCATCCTTCTTGCCTTTCCAGGTATCAATTCAGTCCTCGGAAGCCCTTACCGATGATCTCACTGCTGTTGGTGATGGCTATAAAGGCGGAGGGCTGGGTAGCGTGGATGAAATTACGCAGCTCCACTGCCTGGCTGCGCTTCATAACGGACATGACCACATACCGCTTATTATGCTGGTAAGCACCTTCCGCCTGATAGATAGTGGCGCTCCGATTCAGCTTCTTTGTGATAAAATTGCAAATAGGCTCCGGTTCATTGCACACAATGGTAAAGTACTTGCACAGATTAATGTTCTCGATCACGCCGTCCACCACCAAAGACTTGGCCAGAAGGCCGCACAGGGAGAACAGACCCGTCTGTACGTCAAATACCAGGCAGGAGGCCAGCACAATCAGAACGTCCACTAAAAACAGCGCTGTCCCGATATTTAATTTGGTGTATTTCTTTAAGATCATAGCGATAATATCTGTACCACCGCCGGAAGCTCCTACATTAAACAGAATAGCTGAGCTTGCCGCAGGCAGCACAATGGCATAAATAAGCTCCAATACCGGCTGATTCGTCAAAGGGCCGGACATGGGGAACAGCTTTTCTGCTGCACTTAGGGCCACAGATGTCAGGACGCTGACATAAACCGTTTTGATTCCGGTCTCTTTTCCCAGAAAAATAAATCCCAGCACTAAAAACGCCATATTGATCACGAAGTTAATGCTTCCCGGCGATATTGGCATGACTGCGCTTAGTACCACCGAAATACCTGTCACTCCACCAAAGGAGAAATCATTGGGGAACTTAAATACATATACCCCCACTACCAGGAACATGGTTGCTATGGTCAAGATAAAATACTCCGTAATCGCCTGCTTTATTTTTGCTCTTTTTCCTAACATCTTTCCATCCTCTTATCTTTTTTCTGGGTTTTTATCGGGTATTTCCCGCTCTGCCCTTATTTTTCCTTTTTCCCTTTTTTTCTAAACGTATTATAGCTCATTTATCACTATATTGGGAACACAAAAATTTACTTAAGGGATTCCTCAATAGGTTTTTATAGAATCCCCATTTGAATCAGCCTATCCCCCCCAAAAAAACAAAAGGAGCGGCATGAATCCTGCAACCAGGACTCATGCCGTTCTTTTTACTTCGCTTCTTTTTCTTGGTAATGCCTATGCTTAACTTCTTATGTTACTTAGTTTCTGTTTTCTTTGCAATGCTTGATTTCTTGTACTGCTTAGTTTCCGCACTCTACGCTGATCTTATTGAAGGTGCCCATAATATCCTCTGTGGAAAGGAGTTTTTTCTCCTCGCCGGATTTGTCTATGATGGCTTCGCCCTGGTGCATCATGATCAGGCGGTTTCCGTATTCTACGGCATAGCGCAGGTTGTGGGTTACCATGATGGTTGTCACTTTCTTTTCCTTTACGATCTGGTCGGTCAGCTCCATGATCAGATCTGCGGTCTTAGGATCCAGTGCTGCTGTATGCTCATCCAGAATCAAAAACTCAATGGGCGTCATGGTGGACATTAAAAGTGCCAGGGCCTGGCGCTGTCCGCCGGATAAGGAGCCCACCTGGGTATGCAGCTTATCCTCAAGCCCCAGGTTCAGCTTTCTTAAAAGTTCTCTGTAGCCTTCAATCTTTGCCTTATTTACACCCTTTCCCAGATTATAGGGCTTACCCTTATTGTCCGCAAGGGAAAGGTTTTCCAGGATAGTCATGGAAGGACAAGTTCCTTTGGAAGGATCCTGGTATACACGGCCTATGGTCTTATGACGCTGGAAATCCTTCCTGCCTGTGATGGAGGTTCCGTTTACGATAATATCCCCGGAATCAATGGGAATCGTGCCGCAGACAATATTCAAAAGGGATGTCTTACCTGAGCCGTTACTTCCCACTACGGAAATGAAATCCCCGTCCGGAATCTCCAGGGAGAAATTCTGAAACAGGCACAGCTCGTTTACGGAGCCGGGATTATAATATTTATGGATATTTTTTAACTCGATCATGCTCTGCTTCCTCCCTTCTTTTCGGTTTCTTCCACTGTCTTAATCTTCGCACCTTTGTTTCTGTCCATGCTCACAACCAGGATCAAGAGGAATAATGCTGCTGTGATCAGCTTTAAGTCTGTAGAAGGCAGTCCCAGCCTAAGCGCCAGGGCCACGCAGCCTTTATAGATGATGGAGCCGATCACTACACTGCTTGTCACCCGTATAAAGGTAACTTTTTTGAATAAGCTGGTGCCGATGATTACGCTGGCAAGACCGATGACCACCGTACCTGTTCCCATGGAAACGTCGAAGTATCTTTGCTGTTGAGCGTAGACACAGCCACCTAAAGAAACCAGACCGTTTGCAATGGCCAGTCCTACGATCTTTACCAGACCCTTGTCCACCCCAAGGCTTGTTACGATCATATCGTTATCGCCTACAGCCCGAAGTAAAAAGCCTGACTTGGTACGCAGGTAAGCGTCCAGCAGATATTTTACCAGAATCGTCAGGATCAAAATAATAATCACTGTCTGGTAGGGGTGCAGGGCCTCCGGGAAGATCCCGTTTACCAGGGCATTGTCGAAGATGGTTTCGTTATTGTAGATAGGGAGATTGGCACGTCCCGCAATCCTTAAGTTCACCGTATACAGGGCTGTCATCATGATGATGCCGGAAAGCAGATCCCTTACCTTTAATTTTACATGGATCACACCGGTTAAGATACCCACGATCACGCCTGCTGCAAAGCTGATAAACAATGTCAGGATAGGATTCATTCCTTTTGAGATCAGGATGCAGGTGATGGCGGCCCCCATAGGAAAGCTTCCATCCACGGTAAGATCCGGAAAATCCAGTATTTTGTAGGTGATATATACTCCCAATGCCATGATCGCATAAATCATACCCTGTTCCAATACACTTAATAATAGCGACACGTTTCTTCCTCCTGCTTCCTTTGACCCATGAATCCTTTTCAAAGGTATTTTTGTTGTCAGTATGTACAAATTGCATACGGCATCCCAAGTTCAAAAGCCTTATCATGCAAGCATGAACGGCTTTTTGACCTTTTGACCCTGGTATCATTTTATTACTCTACAACGATCTCGTCAAACCTCTCATAAGCGCCTGCCACAAAATCATCTGCCAGTGTGAGATTCACCTTTGCAGCTGCTGCGGTATTTACATACAAGCTGGGCTCTGTGATGGTTTCGTACTTTAAATCAGACGCCTTTGCCTCTCCCTTTAACACCTTTGCTGCCATATGACCGGTCTGCTTGCCAAGCTCTATATACTCAAGTCCCATAGAAGCCACGCAGCCTGCCTTGACCTGCTCTACCTCGGAGCCGAATACCGGGATACCTGCATCAGTTGCCTTTGCGATCACAGTCTGCAGAGCGGATACTACGGTATTGTCTGTTAAGTTGGTAATGCAGTCCACCTTTGCTGCCAGATCAGCTGCTGCTAAGTCTACATCAGCAATGGTATTGATACCGGAATCTACGATTTCAAAGCCATAATTGCCTGCGATCTCCTTGTACTGTGCAACGGTACTTACGGAGTTTGCCTCGCTTGTGGTATAGAGGATACCTACTGTCTTAGCATCCGGAAGGATCTCACGGATCATCTTAAGCTGTGCGTCTACAGCCAGTGCATCGCAGGTTCCTGTGATATTTCCTACAGGAGTACCGTCCTCATTGGCCAGGCCTGCACCTACGGGATCGGATACTGCGGTGTAGATTACCGGGATGTCAGTATTTAATGCGGAATTGTATGCGCTCATTGCGCTGGGTGTTGCAATGGCACAGATCAAATCTACCTTCTTGGATACATAATTATCAGAGATCGTGCTTGCGGTTCCTGTATCTGCCTGGGCATTGTCAAACAATACGGTAAGGTTTTCTCCCTCTACAATGCCTTCCTCTGCCAATCCTGCCAAGAATCCCTCTCTGCAGTTGTCCAAAGAGCCGTGCTCTGCAAACTGGGAAATACCAATGGTGTAGGATACTCCTGAATCAGCCGCTGCACTGCTGCCTGCTACAGATCCTGTCTGGGAAGAAGCGGTATTGCCGCATCCTGCCATTCCTAAAATCATTGCTGTGGAAAGAATTGCTGCGAATAACTGTTTTTTCATAATAAAGCTCCTCTCTACGCCTATGTTTGCTCTTTTCTATGCTGTCCTGTAAGGCGTCTTCAAAAATAATGATGAATTAGTTTCTGATAGCTTTGAGAGATTCCATTACTTATCCTTTTTTCTGAAAATGGAAATGGAACGAAGCGTTATTATAATCAAAAAACGCCTCAAGGGGGATTCCCTTGAGGCGTCAATTATCATTTAACGCGGTGCCACTCAATTTCGATGAAACCAGCCAGCTCTTTGCTCTTTCTCTTTTCCGCCTGAGCCATTTAAGCTTATAAATGTTTCATCCTTTTCTCCATGCACTATCATACATGTCGCCATGATAACGGGTGCGAGTCCCGCCGGTGCCTACTCCTTATCACTTTTCATCGTTTCGGACCGTCCTCGAAAGTCCATTCAGCTAATCTGCTATACTGCCTTCCACCAACCGGCAGTTCTCTGTGATAGTTCCAAAAGCTTACTCCTCTTTCTCATAGGTTTGAAGCACTATTTACTTGTTGTTAAACACAATAAACCTTTTTGGGTAAATTGTCAACCTTTATTTTAAAATTTCAGTTCACACATTAAAGCCTTCGTCAGAAGGCTTTACGAATGGCGCGGGCGAACGTCCCTTAGTAGTTCTCTGCGTGTACCTCGAAGTAGCTCTGGGGATGGGCGCATACGGGGCATACCTCGGGAGCCTTGGTTCCTACTACGATATGACCGCAGTTACGGCACTCCCATACCTTAACCTCGCTCTTTTCAAATACCTGTGCAGTCTCGATATTCTTTAATAGGGCGCGGTATCTTTCCTCGTGATGCTTTTCAATCTCTCCTACCATCCTGAACTTGGCAGCAAGCTCCGGGAAACCTTCCTCCTCTGCGGTCTTGGCAAAGCCATCATACATATCTGTCCACTCGTAATTCTCGCCCTCTGCGGCTGCTGCCAGGTTTGCCTTGGTATCACCGATTCCGGCGAGCTCCTTAAACCACATCTTGGCATGCTCTTTTTCGTTGTCCGCTGTCTTTAAGAACAAATCAGACATCTGCTCATAGCCTTCCTTCTTTGCCACAGATGCGAAGTAGGTATACTTATTTCTTGCCTGGGATTCTCCTGCAAATGCCTCCTGCAGATTCTTCTCTGTCTGTGTTCCTGCATACTTGTTTGCTGCCACTTCTTTTTCCTCCACTTTCTTTGTGATCTTCTCAAAATCAGACGCCGGATGCTTACAGATCGGGCAGATGAAGTTCTCTGGTAACTCCTCTCCCACATACTCATAACCACAGATGGTGCAGCGCCAGATTGTCTCGCCTCTTTCTGTCTTTCCTACCGCCTTGGGCGCAGGTTTAATGTGATCCAGGTAGTAAGCGTAGGTCACAGAAGGATACTCGCTTAACACCTCCATGTCTGTGACTTCTCCGATAAACATGGTATGGGAACCTAGATCCTCTGTCTTTGTAACCTTCACGGACAGGTACGCATTCGTTCCTTCTGTGACATAATAAATGCCATTTGCGCCTCTTTCACACTTCTCATAAGCTTCAAACTTATTGACCTCTTTGCCCGACTGAAAGCCAAAGTGGGTAAACAGCTCAAAGCCTGCTCGCCCGCTGATCACAGATACGGTAAATTCTCCCGTTCTCTTTATCATGTCATGGGTGTAATTGGCCTTGTTGACGCAGACGCTTAACTGATTGGGAGCAGAAGCCGCCTGAATCGCCGTATTGACAATACAGCCGTTATCCTTGTCCCCTTCTCTTGCTGTCAGCACGAACAAGCCATAGCTTAGCTTATACATTGCTTTTTTGTCCATTTGTCATCCTCCTGTTATGATCCAGTCTTCTTAATTTATCGTTTTTTATTCTTTCTTTGTGATCTGTCAGTCAAATGCGGTAGGTGTTTCCGGATGTTCTGCGCTGTCAAAGCACATTAATATCTGCTCTTATTCTGCGTCAAAATCGATCAAAAATTCCCCTTCCGGCGCACGGATGGTCAGAATCCCTAAATTGAAATTCTCGTCATAGATTGTAATCTGGTATTCAAAAACCACACCATCCTCATGCTTGGAAATGAGAAGATAGGTTCCGTTTTCCTTGCCCTCTATCTGGTCGCAAATATCGTCATATACCTCTCTCCCAGAAATGATCCTGCAATAACCGGACGCTTTTATTTTGTTCTCAATTGCCTCATAAAATTCGTTCATACCTGTCTCCGTTTCTTTTCGTACCTGTACCATTTTTCTTATGCCCAATGTAGCTTGGGAAGGGCCTATGGCTCGGCTTTTCTCTCTCCTTACTATACCATTTTCCAGTCTCTTTTTCAACTCATGTCCGCTTCCTACGCATGGTTGTCACAGTTCACTCGTACATTTTCTTTTGGAGTTGCCAATGGGATATCAATCGTTATGTGATATGAAATATCTGCATTGCCCCATAGGTGCGGGGCAGAGACTGGGGAGTCTTTCTTCTGGAGGGGCAGGAAAAATTTTTACACTCTGCGCAGGTATCACATACCTGCTTCACATCCTTTTGCGGCTTTTCCTCTAATTGTAAAATAAGTGCCGCTGTTTTAAGGGGCTTTAGCATCTGTCCTTCTGTTAGACAGATGGTATCAGGCATAAGACGTTGAAACATTCGGGGAAGAAGTGTAACCGGATAAGTATCTCCCAGAAAGGTTAATTTAGAAAGGTATAGGCCCTTCTTTTTTTCTACCTCATGCGCCAGCTCTTCATAGGCACTTGACAAAAGCAGCAGGCTGATACAATCCACAATGTAAGCCTCCTGCAGTTTTTCATGCTCCAGATATAGTTCTGCCAGCTCGTCCACGCCCTTTCCCAGGGTCACAAGTCCATAAGCATAGTGAGGAAGTACAATTCGCTCCATATCCTGTTCCAGAGAGTAATACGCATATGCCTCTACCAAGGGAAGCATTGCTGTATAAATCCCCTGGATAGTGGGAAGTTCCTCCTTAGGAAAATGGAAACGGCTGCAAAAGCCTTCCC
>ULUL01051444.1_pt1 | contig 17163 bp, 12 predicted proteins | sample 1958481 | NCBI WGS metagenome assembly ULUL01 (sample SAMEA4835759, study PRJEB28245) | human gut metagenome | biome: gut microbiome; material: fecal sample | place: Denmark | collected 2008 | reverse complement strand
TATTGTGGCACATACATCCAGTACAACGGCTGGAAAATCCCCGACGATTACACATTCAAAGTCAGGTATTAACTTACTTTATGACCTCTAAAAACTCATAATCCTGCAAATACGGCATATGCTTTTCTGTAATCAATTCTCCCGGAAGCAAAACAGCAATTCCCGGCGGGCATTCGGCGATTACTTCTGCGCAAATGCGTCCGACAGCCTGGCTTTTCGGAATGGTTTCTTTAGGTGAATAAAAGCTGTCGCGAAGGCTCATTTTAATAATAGGCGTGAGCATAGGCATGTGCTTTTTGTTTTCAAGGTAGCAAATGTCGCTGTAATTAGTCTTGTCAATTGTATTTAAGCAGTCAACAAGATATTTTATGTCCGCACGGGTGTTTCCGAGGTTGCAAAGTACCAAAAGCCCTGCATCAGATGCACTTTCGACTTCTATATTAAAGTCGATTTCGAGAATAGATTCAAGGCGCTTGCCTGAAAGTCCGTCGGCTTTAATAAAGACTTTAGTAATATCTGTTTTATAGCCAAAATCTGGTTTTAAATGGTGAATATGCTCCATTTTATCGATTTCGCGGCGGAGGAATTTAGCGTTTTCAACTGCCCGCGAAAGCTGCTTACGGCCGCGCTGGCTGTCAAGGTTTGCGCGGGCAGCGTCGAGACTTGCCAGCAGCAAAAGGGATGGACTTGTTGTATGAAGCAGTTTCAAGGATTTTTCAATTGCGTTAACATCGAGCATAGAATTCTCTGCAATGTGCAGCATTGAGCTTTGGCTCATAGAGCCGCCGGTTTTGTGAAGCGAATGCACAACCGCATCAGCGCCAAGCTGTAATGCCGGGGTCGGAAGGTGTTTATTGAAATTCCAAAGGCAGGCGTGGGCTTCATCGACAATAAGCGGAACGCGGTGTTTTTTGCAAACCGCAGAAATTGATTTGATATCAGAAACAACGCCTTCGTAAGTCGGGTTTGTAATCCATACCATAGCTATATCATCGTGAAGTTTTAATTGAGCTTCAACGCTTTCCGGGCTGACATTTCCCCAGACACCCCAGTCTTCAAACCTGTTAGGAATAAGCCAGAGCGGTTCGGCGCCTGAGATTATCATACCGGTTAAAACTGAGCGGTGGCAGTTTCTGTTTGTTAAAATTCTTTGGCCTTTCTTTGTCAAACCCATTGCCAGCGCAAGGTTTCCGGCAGTTGAACCGTTGAGAAGAAAGAAAGTCTTTTTTGCCCCAAAAGCTTCTGCGGCAAGTTCTTGCGCCTCTTTAATCGGGCCCGTTGCAGGGTGAAGCGTGCCAAGCCCGTCGAATTCGTCAGTCGTATCAAGCGAAAGTGCTTTTTTGCCTATCAATTTCCTAAAATCGGGCAGAACACCATTGCCTTTTGTGTGGCCCGGGATGTGAAATTGATAAGTGGGGTTTTCGTACGCACATTTCAATGCTTCTACAATTGGGGCTTTTATCTTTGAATACTTTTCGTTTCTTGTTACATTTGTCATAATAAAAATATACAACAAAAAAATAATGAATTACAATATTTTTTATGATATAATTAATATTTGTGAACAGGATTTTTGGAATAGCTTTGATAACTTTGTTTTTGACCTCCTTTACCTATGCCCCGGCGGAGGCAAAAACCGTTAAAAAAGAAAAGAAGCAGGATGTCATAATTCTTGATGTTGAGAAAAATGAAACACTTTTTAAAAAAGACGATGACGATGACAAAGATACCGTCAATGATAACGTAGATGTTGAATTTTCGATTTTCGACAATTTGATTGATAAAGACAAACAGTCAGACCATCCTTTCAAAATTGAGGAAGAATCGCTTTTTGGCAGAATTTACAAAAAGAAGTTAGAGCGGACTTCAATCCCTTCGTATCTTTTGCAGGATGAACTTACATTTAAATATAAGAAAGGTCCTATTGATAAAATACAATTTTACGGTGCATTTCAGGGGAATTTCAACAGTTTTTTTCAAGGAAGCGACTATGATACAGAATATGATTTGAATGTTTTAGAAGCCGGTGTAGTCGGTGATTTCAGAGATAAAAACACTGATTTTAAACTGCAATTTAATTTCAAACCTGTGCCTGGCAAAACATTTTTGCAAGGGCTTGTAACTGATGCATACATAATGAATACGGCAATTCCGCATCATAAAATCATTGTCGGAAACTCGCGTAACCAGGTTGGGGTTGACGGGGGTGCAAGCACTTATACACTGCCTTTTGCAGCGCGCTCGCAGATTGCAAGAAACTTTGGAAATACACGTGCATTGGGGGTTCGTGTGGTTGGGAATTACTCTCTTGCGGACTACAGTCTGGCATTAAACAGTTCTGACAGATATTTCCAAGAATTTTTCCCTGGCGCAGAATTCACCGGGTGGTTGAACTTTAAACCTCTTGGCAGAACAGATGGCAAATACGGCCATTTAGTTTTAGGCGGCGGGCTGAACGCGGGGCGTAATGACTACAATTACACAGTTGGCGGTGCATACGCGGGTTATACTTACAAGAAATTTCACGCAAACTTTGAATATGCGATTGCGGACGGCTATAACGGCCGCGTTCAAAGTGCAAATAAAGCCACAGGTTTTTATTCGACGGTTTCCTACAGGTTAACCAAGCGGCTGCATGTGCTTGCAAGATATGACCAATTTGATCCAAACCGCGACATAGCAAACGATTTGCGGCGGGAATACACTGCCGGTTTAAATTACTTTATAAAGGGCCAGGCGCTCAGGCTTATCCTTAATTACGTATTCTGCGACAACGAGAACACCGAAGACAGCCACAGAATTATTTTAGGCACGCAGATTTTGCTCTAGCATCTTGAAAAATTTTGCAGAATAGGGTATAATGATAACAGTTAAAAAGTTAAAGATTTCAAAAGTTTAAAAGGAGGCAAAAGGCATGAATAGTACCTAATCCTGGGGGGGGGGGGGCTCGCGGGTTTTCACCGCTTAAAGGAAAAAATTCTTTTACATTAGCGGAAGTATTGATAACCCTCGGTATAATCGGCATTGTGGCGGCCCTGACGCTTCCAACTTTAATCCAAAAGCACACCAACAAAGTTGTCGAAACACGCTTAATGAAATTCTACTCCGCAATAAACCAGGCGATAACCTTAGCGGAAGTGGATTATGGCGACAGAGAGTATTGGTATGCAAAGTACGACGATCTTGACACCGACATAAAAGGCCGCCCAGTCAAAGGCAAAACTAATCCAGAAAAATGGGTGAACAAATACCTTGCCCCATATATGAAAATTACTAAAAGAAAATATACATCAGATAATTATGTTTTATTTTCCCTTGCCGATGGCGGAATGTTCGCAAACGCGGGCGGCTCCAGTCCGAACTCTTTAACGGATTGGTATTTTTATACCATGGATTATTCAAAGTGCGAGGCATTAAAGATTAAAGAAGGTGTTTGCAGATTTTCATTTAATTACATATCAAGAGCTGGCATCCTTAACTCTACCCGTACATTTGAACCATATCAGTACGCTTGGGACGGGACATTAGAGGGAATTACGAGTGGTACCCCGGCGCCTGACTTGTCTGGCAGAACACGAGGATGCAGCAATACAGATCAGTCCTATTGTACCTTATGGATTCAGTACAACGGCTGGAAAATTCCGAAAGATTACCCGTTCAAAGTCAGGTATTAAACTTATTTTTTCAAATAAGCTTCGATGTATGCTTTGGGGTTTCTGAGGATGAATGAGATGTCTTCCGGATCTTGAATGTACTTGTAAACCGTTGGTTTTTCATCAATTTCGGATTCAATAATCAGGTGCCCGTAATTGCAAAGTTTGCCCAGATAGCTTCTTCTCATATGGATTAAGTTGATTTTATCTAACTTAATGCTTGTTTCGGTGAAGTCAACCACGCCCTGCTGCGTGTGCAGGTGAGAGGTTGTTATAACAGCTCTGTCAGAGTAATACCGCAAAATCGGATATACAATAGGAATTAAAAATAAAAGCCCTATTAAAAATCCGATGAAGCTGTCAATATGTATATAAATATTCCAGAAATAGAAAAGGCACAGCGGCGAAAACACCAACGGCCAAAAAAGAGCCATCCAATGTTTTTTGATTTCGTAAACTACAATTTCTTCGTCTTCACTCTCGTCTTTGAACTCCTCTGTCATGGACGCTGTTTGCACGATTAAAGGAATTTCAACTGCTTTTTCTTGATTAGTGCTCTCGCGAAAAGGAATTACATTTTCGTTGTCATTTTCTATGTAAGACTCTTCGCGCAAATCGCGTCCGCAGAATTTGCAAAAGTTATCGTAATCATTTATTTTTTTACCGCAGTTTGGACAGAACATATTTCACCCTTTTTTTAAGTATAATTCTAGCATACATTTGAAAACCCGTCAATCAAATTTGTTGACTGGAATAATTTTTCAAATTAAAATAGATAAGGACTTGAAGGGAGCCGAAGTATGACAACAGCGGAAAAATTAACAAAAAAAGAATTATTAGATTTGTATAACAAAGACTTGGACGAGCTTTTGGATATTTCATCGAAGCTTATGTCAGATAAAATTGAGTTTTGTTCGCTTGTGAACGCAAGGAACGGGAAATGTTCACAAAATTGCAAATACTGTGCGCAAAGCTCTCATTATCGAACAGATATAGAGACATACCCGCTGATTGAAAAGGAAAAGGTTCAAAAAGCCGCCTTGGAGGCTAAATCATATCACGCAAGTCGCTTTGCGGTGGTAACGTCGGGCAAGTCGCCGGATGAAAGCGATACAGACGGTATAATTGATTTGATAAAAGAGATTAACAAGATTGACGGGCTTAAAAGCTGCGCGTCTATTGGAATTCTTAACGAAGAACAGGCAAAATCACTTAAAGAAGCAGGATTGACAAGATTTCATCACAATATAAACACCTGCCGCTCTTATTATAGCAGTGTTTGCACAACTCACACGTACGATGACAGAATAAATACGTGCCGGTTGGTTAAAAAATACGGCATGGAACTTTGCTGCGGCGTAATCTTGGGGATGGGTGAAACTGTAGAACAGCGTATTGAAATGGCAATGGAACTTGCAGAAATCCAGCCTGAGTCAATTCCTATAAATATTTTGATGCCCATACCGCAAACACCTTTTGAAAACTATCATGACAAAATCGATGAGGAAAATATTTTGCGGACTTTGGCTGTTTTCAAAATCGCTAATCCAAAGTCAGTGTTAAGATTTTGCGGCGGACGCATGAGGCTGTCTGAAGAAAACCAAATTCGTGCATTAAAAACATCAGTCGAAGGAATTTTAACGGGCAATTATTTGACAACAACGGGTAAATCCCCAAAGGATGATATAGCAGTTGTTTCAGCTTTGCATAAAATATTAGACTAACTCTTTATTGTGAATTATTATTAAAATAATACTTAACATTGTTTACAAAGTTTTATTTCTTATTTATAATTTTAATACTTGGAATATAAATATAAGTAATAGGTGGATTATGAGGAAAAATTTAAAGGCGGCAATTATTGTCGCGGGAGTGCTTTCGGCTTTTTCTATACCAGCCGGCAGCGCTAATGAAATTTCAAGCTTTGCAGACTTGCAAGGTGCAATGACGTCGGGCGGCTCGCACAATGTTAATGCGAACATTGATATGACTGACGCAATTACTAACACCGGCTCAAATGCTTTGAGCGGAACAGCAGTGAATACAACCATTGATATTTCAAATAACGGCACTACTTCAGCATTTACAAACCAAGGTGAATTGACTATTAATAATATCAATTTTACGGGTGGCGAAAATGCAGAAGCATATGTTATTAACAACCTCACAGGCGGTACTGTTAATTTTCAGGGTGATATAAAGTTTGAAAATAATGGCGGTTTTGAATATAACGCAATCGCAAATGCCGTAGGAGGTGTTATAAAATCCGATGAATCCTCCAATCTTACCTTTACAACAAACCAAGCCGGGATTGTACCTGTAATTGACAATTACGGCGAACTTAATCTGGCAGGTAAAAACACATTTAGCGAAAACTCTTCTATGGCCGGTGCCATTGGAAACTCGCATACCGGTACCGCAAATATCGGAAAAGATGCTGTTTTTAATAACAATGAAGGTGAAATGGGCGGTGCCATTTATAACCAAGGTGAATTTACCGTTCAAGAAGGTGCAGAATTTAGCACTAATATCAGCACAATGGGCGGCGGCGCAATTTATAACAGTAAATCTAACGACAACGGCGTAACCACTGTTCCTGATATGAATGTAGACTCTGCAACATTTACCGGCAACTATGTCGAAACGTCTGCAACACAAACAGGAGGCTCAACATCAGGCGATATGGGCTCAGGTTTTGCAACAGGCGGCGCTATTTACAACAATCAGGCTCAAGTAACTGTTTCTAATTCAACTTTCGACGGTAATCAGGCAATTTCACATTTTGATTCAGACAACCCTTCCTCTGCCGGAATTGGCGGCCAAGCGCAAGGTGGGGCGATTTATTCCGTCGACGGTACCGTAACTATCAACGGCGGCGAAAACGCTGTGTTTAAAAACAACGCTGCAACAAGCGATGGTACAGGCCGTAAAAATACTCAAGGCGGCGCAATTTATGGCAAGAATTCGACAATAAACCTTGATTCTACAACAGGAAATATTGTTTTTGAAAGTTCAAACTCTGCGGATTTAGGCAAAGACTTGTACCTTGACGGAACAACTGTTGCAAATATTAACGGCACAAATTCGGATTATTATGTAGAATTCACAGGCGATAACTCTATTCGTGGGTCAATTGAATCAGAAATACTGAAATCCGGCGATGGCGGGTTGAAACTTTCAAACGGCGACTTTTCAACTTATGAAGGCCAATTCACCCAAACCGGCGGAAAAACAGAATTGAATGACGCGACTTTGTTTGCAAATTCAGACATTCAAGGCGGCCAGCTTAGCCTTAACGGAGCTTCAAACATAAGTTCTACAGGAAATTTTAAGGCAAATAATTCAACAATTGCGTTTGCTGATAATTCAAATACCTCATCAATTCTAGGCGCAATGAGCGCAAATGATAATGTTAAAAATAACGATTTAGTAATTTCAAACGACGCTTCCCAACCGACTTTGACAGTGGATACGGACATTTCTGTCGGAACAGACGAAACCGGTAACTCTTTAACAATTAATGATAACGTGAATTACAGCGGAGATATTACAGTTACTGACGGAACAGTGAATGCAAACGCGGAAAACGCTGATTTAACAATAAGCGGTGCACTTTCTAATAACGGAACGTTAAATATTAACTCTTCTGCCGGTCAAAAAGTTATCCAAAGCGGCAGTGTTACAGGCACAGGCACAATCAGCAAAACAGGAGAAGGTGATTATACAGTAACATCTGACGGCTCAGGTTTCAGCGGACAGTTCACTCAATCTGCCGGCAGCACAATTTTTGATGGTGCAGGCTCAAAAACTTACCAAAATATAACAATTAATGACGGCGGACTTACTATTACAAACGGCGCACAAGCGCAAACCGGTAATATAACAATTAACAATTCATCATCACAATTCACTGTAAGCGGTTCAGGGACTGTCATAGAAGATACGGTTAACCTTGCACTTGGCGGTGTAACAAATGTTTCCGCCGGAGCTGAGATTAACTTAAATACAGGCGACAGCCTGAGCGGCGTTTTCACAAATGACGGCGGTGTTGTGAATATTAATAACTTCACAAATAAAACGGGTTCATACACCCAAAACACCGGTGAAACAACAGTTACAGGTAATTTTGCGATTAATAATGACGCTGATAGTATCACCGGCGGGAAATTAAACATAGGAACAGACGCTAAAACGGGTACTGTAAACCAGTCAGCCGGAACTATTAGTGCAGGGGCAGAAGTTGATATTACAGCTAACGGAACATTAAACATAAGCGGCGGCTCCACAAGCTTAAATACGGGCGATAAATGGGAAGGCACAGTTAATCTTTCAGGCGGCTCACTTTCTGTAAGTGATATTACAAACGGCGGTAAGCTTGACGCGACCGGGGGCAACTTGACCTTAGATTCAACTGGTACACTGAACATCGGCACAGGCAGCCAAATAACAAATGCCGTTAACGCAGATTTGAGCGGTAAAGTGAATATCGACGGCGGTTCCGTATCCTTAAATACCGGCGACACTTGGGCAGGTGATACGACTTTAACTTCCGGATCATTAACAGTAAACAATATTACAAACAGCGGCAAACTCGATGCAACGGGTGGCAACTTGACTTTAGGCTCAACCGGAACATTAAACATCGGCACAGGCAGCCAGATTACAGATGCCGTTAACGCAAATTTGAGCGGTAAAGTAAATATCGACGGCGGCTCCGTATCCTTAAATACTGGCGACACTTGGGCAGGTGATACGACTCTAAGCTCCGGATCATTAACAGTAAACAATATTACAAACAGCGGCAAACTCGATGCAACGGGTGGCAACTTGACTTTAGGCTCAACCGGTACACTGAATATAGGCACAGGCAGCCAGATTACAGATGCCGTCAACGCAGATTTGAGCGGTAAAGTAAATATAAACGGTGGTTCCGTATCCTTAAATACCGGCGATACCTGGGCAGGTGATACAACTCTAAGCTCCGGATCATTAACAGTAAACAATATTACAAACAGCGGCAAGCTGAATGCAACAGGTGGCGATTTAACACTAGGTTCAAGCGGAACATTAAACATCGGTACCGGCAGCCAAATAGCTGCTGCTGTTAATGCGGACTTGAGCGGCAAAGTGGATATCGACGGCGGTTCCGTATCCTTAAATACCGGCGACACCTGGTCTGGTGATACGACTTTAACTTCTGGATCATTAACAGTAAATGACATTTCAAACAGCGGCAAACTCGATGCAACGGGTGGCAACTTGACCTTGGGCTCAACCGGAACATTAAACATTGGCACAGGCAGCCAGGTTACAGATGCCGTAAAAGCTAATATTGGTGGCAGTGTATACATCGACGGTGGTTCGGTATCCTTAAACAGCGGCGACACCTGGACAGGCAAAATTTCTTTAAGCAACGGTTCCTTGACAGTAAACGACATTACAAACAGTGGCACACTTGACGCAACAGGCGGCGATTTAACACTTGGCGCTACCGGCACGTTAAACATCGGCACAGGAAGCCAAATAGCAAACGCTGTTAATGCGGATTTGAGCGGTAAAGTTAATATAAACGGCGGTTCAGTATTTGTAAACACCGGCGACAACTGGTCTGGCGATACAACCCTATCATCCGGCTCATTAACAGTAAGCGACAACACAAATGGTGGTAAATTGAATGCTACCGGCGGAAATTTAACATTAGATTCAACCGGTACGTTAAACATTGGTGCGGGTAGTGCTATTGCAGGGGCTGTCAAGGCAGAGATTAACGGCAATGTAGATATTACAAACGGGGGCTCCGTAACCTTAAATCGAGGAGACACGCTCGGCGGAACAATTGGTCTGGGCGATGGCGGTATCTTTACAGTTGATGGAATTGCCCTTGACGCTTCAGGCGGTAAAGTTACTCAAACCGGCGGTGCTTTGAACATTAACAATGGCGCTAAATTTACTACTGATAATTCGCTTACAGGCGGAACAGTTACAGTAAATTCTTCTTCTGAATTAGAATTGTCTAATACAGGTAATATCGATATTACATCAACAATTTCAAGCGCGGACGGCACATCAAAAATTACTCAATCCGGCTCTGGCACAACAACTTATGCTAATGATGTTTCTTCATTCGTCGGTCAATATGTTCAAACGGATGGCGTGGCTGAGTTTTCTAACGCATTCTTTGGCGGCAATTCTACACTTGAAAACGGCACAATTAACCTGAATGAAGGTTCATCAATGGTTAATTCTGCGGTTCTTGCCCTCGGAAATACTGCTTCTGTAAATATTTCTGTTGCAGACGGCGATAACAAAAACTTCAATAATTTTACAGACATTGCCGGCATGACTTCACCATCAGGCGCTGTGATAAATGCCGGCGGTGATGGAACAATGATTTTAAGCGGCGACAACAGCGGCTATACCGGCCAATTTATTTACAATGGTAAAATCTTAGAAGTTGCTGAAAATACAAAACTTTTTGGCACTGACAGTATTACAGATATTCAGTCAGGAGAAATGAATATTAACAATTACGTTTCGACTTCTGAAGGTTCTACATTGAAAATTGCTTCAGGAGCGAATGTTAATATTAACAATTCCACAGGAATATTTGATTTGAAATCAGACCTTGAAGGCGACGGCGATATTAACAAAAATCAAGACGGCGATTTAATTTTCTCCGGCGACCACTCACAGTTTAACGGTAATACAAATATCAATTCATCAGGTAATATTACATTTGTGAACGGTATGTTCGGCAACTTGAACTTCAACGATGTTGAGGGCAAAACCATTGGAATTATTGCTGATAATATTCAGGGAGCAATTAATCAAACCAAAAATGCAACTGTTAGTTACACAACAATTAACGATATTGACTTAATTTTTAACAATGAAGTCAACGTTTCTGCCGGAACATTTAACGCAATTGCAAAAGCAGGCCGTGATGTTTACTTCAATGATGATGTTGAAGTTACTGGCGGTACAATGGGCGTTTACGGAAACAACGCAAACTTTGAAAGCTCAGCCGTTGTTGAAAATGCCTCTTTGTATTCATTTGCGCAGTCGACAAAATTCAATGAACTCGGTATTGATAAAGGTAATTTAATTATTGCCAATAACGGTTTCAGCGTTGCAAATACCATGGCATCAACAGGTACAGTTGATATTATGAATGGCGTTATAGCCAACAACACAATTGGCGGCGACTTTTACACAATCGGCGGTGAAACATCTAACTTCAAAATTGATATTTCGCCTCGTAACAAAACTTCAGATACAACAACCATTGACGGTAGTATCTTGAATTACGGAACACTTCAAGGTACAATTAATATCTCAGACTTCCAATTTATTGGAAAAGCCCCGATTGACCGTAACATCGGCTTAACCCTTTTCAAAACATCAAACCCTATTGATGATAATGTGTTGTTCTCAGCAACAAATAAAGAGATATTTACACCGATAGGGTACTATAGATTGTTCTCAATGGGCGGGGGCGACTTCAACGCAAAACTTGTGAGATACAATCCTCAAGTCTTCAGAGGTCAAGTTGCTACAGTGGCAAATTACGCAAACCAACTTGCTATAAATAACGTCTTGTTTGATCACGTAAACCTTGTCTCACAACGCTTGCTCAGAGAAAGCAGTGCAAGTCCTAACAAATACGCTGCAATTCTGCCTGAATTCGCGCCATACCAATACACCAGAGAAACCGGCGGATTATGGGTTAAAGCTTACGGAAACTTTGAAAAAATCGGCATGACTCAAGGTTTAAACGTCGGTAACAACGCGTACGGAACATTAATCGGTGCTGACTTACCGGTTGTTGATTTGAAAAACGGCTGGTCATTCCTTCCGACTGCTTATATCGGCTATAACGGTGCTCACCAAACTTTCGATTACGTTGGCATGTATCAAAACGGCGGCCAAGGCGGCTTTATGGGTACATTCATGAAGAATGATTTCATCGGATCAGTTTTGGCTTATGCCGGCGGGTATGCAAATGAAATGAACGTGGCAGGTTTCACTGATACCAACGGAAACTGGTTCGCTGGTACTGCTGCAAAAGCTGCATACAACTTCCATCCTTCAAAGAATTTCATAATTCAACCGACATTGCTTGCTTCATACAACTACTTTGGGCGTCAAACCTGGCATACTGATTTCGGTGATATGGGCATGAGAACCGGTATGCTTAACGGTATTAACATCGCGCCTGGTGTAAACTTTATCTATGGCCGTGAAACCTGGAGCATATACGCAACAATTCAGTATATGTACAATATTATGGGATATGTCGGAGGTAAAGCCGGAAACGTTGACCTTGAAGGTATTAAGATGCGCCACGGCTACATCGAATACGGCCTTGGGGTTACGAAAACCTGGAAAGACCGACTTGACGGATATCTTCAAATCACGTTCAGAAACGGCGGAAGAACCGGTATCGGTTTCCAAGGCGGTATGACTTTCAGATTCTAATTTAATACAACTCCTTTCATTAATGAAAATCCGTCAGATATTTGGCGGATTTTTTTAATTAAAGTTTTTCCATCAGGCTGCCGTAAAAATTTTTGTAGAGGTAAAATTTATGACAGATATTGACAAAATTTCAGCAAACACAAACGTCCCCCTTAAAAATGCGGGCAATCCACAAGAGCAAAAGCCTCAGAAAGAAACTCTTTTCGGGTACAAACCGGGAATTATGAATGATTTTTACCCGGAGTTCAAGACAAAACCTATTTCAGAAGAGGCGAAAAAGCTTAAAAATGATTGGGTCAAAATAGTTCCTGATTTTTCGGAGGAATTTGCGCAAAAGATTGTAGACGCTTCTAAAAACATAAAATGTGATACAGAGGATTTGGCGGCATTGCTTTTTAAGGAATCAAGGTTTAACCCCAAAGCGGGCAAAGGTTCATACAAAGGCATAGGGCAGATGAACAGGCGCTCGCTTAACGCGGCAATCGAATATGCTCTCAAAAATGGTTATGAAAATCTTGATCCTGATATGGATATGAAAAAGTTCAAAAATCTAACCCGCGAAGAACAGCTTCCATATGTTGAATGCTATATTCTTGCAATGAAAAAAATGGCAAAGTTTAAAGATAAGGAAAAACTTGATGCCGGGCGCCTTTATGGGCTTGTATACACCCCGTCCAATGCGAAGAAAAAAGTGTATTCAAGCGCATTTTCACCTGATACAGCAAAATATTATCATGCTAACAGAGGCCTAGACTTTGACGGAGACGGCAAAATTACACCGCAGGATTTGGAAAACGTTGTTGCAAAAGTAAAAAAAATTCCGAAACAAGTTCCGGATATTTCAAATACTTTTATTTTCCGACCGCCTGAAGGCACCGCATAAAAAACTATTTTGCAATAAAATGATAAATAAAATAATATATTCCTGCTGATAAAACCATGCAGGCTGGTATTGTCAGAACCCAAGCTGTTACAATATTTCCAACAATTCTCCACTTAACAGCGTGCGCATGCATTGTTGAGCCAACGCCCATGATAGCTGTAGAGATTACGTGAGTTGTGGAAAGCGGAATTCCAAAGTGAGACGCTGTGAGAATAATTCCCGCAGCAGAAGTTTCTGCTGCAAAACCGTGAATTGGCTTTAGTCGAATAATTTTGTGCCCCATTGTCTTGATAATTTTCCAGCCGCCGTTCATCGTGCCGGCAGCCATTGTGAATGCGCAAATAAGAATTACATAAATCGGGATTTCAAAATCACCGCTTGGGCTTTTGTGTAGAACTCCGCCTGCTAACAGTGCAAGAGTAATAATCCCCATTGTTTTTTGAGCGTCGTTAGAGCCGTGGCTGAGCGCCATAAGCCCTGAAGATATAAGCTGAAGTTTACGGAATTTTTTATTAACAGTTTCCGGATGTGCTTTTAAAATAATCATTAACCATATAAGCAGAAACATCATCATAAATCCGGCCGCAAACCCGATTACGGGAGATGTAAACATTGGTATAATAACTTTGTCCAAAAGCGTGTGGATATGGATTGAAGAAATGCCTGCCTTAACGATTGCCGCGCCCAAAAGTCCGCCTATCAATGCGTGGGAAGAACTTGACGGAAGCCCGAGATACCAGGTAAAAAGATTCCACAACACTGCGGACAAAAGCGCACAGAAAATTACTGTTAATGTAACCATATCCGCATTTACAATACCTGCGCCGATAGTTTTTGCAACGTGCGTGCCGGTTAATGCCCCGATAAATTCCAGACTGGCACCGAAAAGCACCGCCTGTTTTGGCGAAAGCACCTTTGTCGAAACAACTGTTGCAATTGCGTTTGCACAGTCATGAAACCCGTTTATATATTCAAACGCCAATGCTGTAAGAATTACAGCTAATAAAATCAGTAACGTAATTGTCATGGCTGTTTCCCTTTAATTTTGTTTTAAAACTACATTCAAAATCGTATCGGATATGTAAAAACATGCATCGAGGGCATTTTCAATTTCCTTGTACATATCGCGAAGTTTAATAACATCAAGCGCGTCATATTTTCCTGAAAACAACTCATTCATAGCTTTGTGATGGATTTCATCACCGTGAGATTCAAGCTCTTTCATTGCAATATTTGCTTTAGTGATTTCTTCAAGATCAGAAACTTTCTTGAATTTTTTGATAATATCACCGAGCTGTTCTGTTGCAGAAAGGAGTGTCTGCGCCTGTTCTTTCATTTCGTTTGTGTAAGTTGTTAACCTGTAAACTTCGAGATTAAGAATGGCTTTAACGATTTTTTTGTTAATTTTGTTAAGCTGAACGGCGATATACTGAATATCTTCGCGCTCAATAGGGGTAATGAAACTTTTGTTTAACTGTTTAAGAATGAGTTTATAAGCGAGCTTTCCTTTTTTTCTGTTAGCGAGTGCTTTTTCTTTCTGCTCCGGAGTGATTTCAGCGTGGAGCAGTTCTTCGTAAAGCTTTGCAGACTTTTTGCAAATTTCGGCGCTGTCAGAAAACATTGTAAAAAACATTTTGTCCTCAGGCGGCATAATATAAGACATTAAATTAAATTTTGGCATAATTCACCTCATTTTCATACACACGACAAGCGTAACAAAAAAGTGTTTTTTTGTATAGGGGGTATAAAATTTTTGTAATGTTGCAAAATAGTAAAAATCTTGGGGTAGAAACTCCAATCTACAAGGGAATAACTTTATTTCCTAATCTTGTTACAGTATTCCTACCTACGTACTATAACCCTGCACTTGCCCACGATAACCGTGAGAAGACAGGCATTGGACTTTAGATCCTAATCCTGTTACAATATTTCTACCTACGTACTATAACCCTGCACTTGCCCACGATAACCGTGAGAAGACAGGCATTGGACTTTAGATCCTAATCCTGTTACAATATTTCTACCTACGTAGTAGCTACCTGCGTAGTAGGCGGAGCTTTCGGTGGTAAGTTATTGCGAAACGGTGGGCTTCGTCGCGTATGCGCTGGAACAAAAACAGCGCGCTCGAATTCGCCGGAAGTATTACGGGCTTTGATTGTCCGGGCAGGAAAACCTCTTCATGCTTTTTGGCCAAACTTACGACATCTATGCCTTCTATACCAAGCTCTTTAATTATTTGCATAACACTGGAAAGCTGGCCTTTGCCGCCGTCAATTATGATTAAATCAGGCTTTGCCCATTTTTCTTCATCGCCAAGATGCTTGAGGCGGCGGGTCAGAACTTCTTTCATTGACATAAAATCATCGGGCTTACCTTCTGTTGTGCGGATTTTAAAGCGCTTGTATTCGGACTTTTTCATCTGTCCGTTGATGAACGTAACCATAGAGGCAACGGTGTTTGTCCCTTGAATATGCGAGATATCATAGCACTCAATTCTGTGAGGAAAGTTTTTCAGCCGTAATTTTTCAGCCAAATACGAGCCGATTTCGTTGAAATCCTCGCGAATTTTTGACATTTTAGAAAGCTTTGCATTTTCTAAAACGACCTTTGCGTTTTTGTCGGCAAGCATTTGTAACTCGCGGCCTTGAGTGGATTTGCCGTAACTTATCTTAACTTTTTTCTTCGCTAAAATTTCCAGCCACTCTTCGTATAAAACTTTTTCCCCAACGGCTTCAAGCTCGTTGGAAACGATTTTGTCCGGAAAACCGAGCGTCAAAGAGTTGTAATATTCTTTGAAAAAAGTTGCGAAAAACTCGGTTCTGTCTTCGTCTTCAACTTCATATACGAAATCTTTTTTGTCAATCAAGCGGCCTTCTCTGACCATAAGAATTACGATTGCGAAAATTCCGTCGCTTGAAAGGAATGAAATTATGTCTTCGTTGAGCTTGGTATTTTCGTAAACTACTTTTTGTTTTTCGAGAGTTTTTTTCAAATCCAGGTAGCTGTCGCGAAGGCGGGCGGCTTTTTCAAACTGCTGGGCGGCGGCAAATTTTTCCATCTGTTCTTTAAGCTGAACCATTAATTCCGACTGCTTGCCGGCGAGGAAAAGCTCGACCTGATGAACGAGTGCTTTGTATTCTTCGCTTGTAACCATTTGCTGACAAGGTGCCAGACACCGGCCTATGTGGTAATACAGGCACGGGCGGTCTTTGAATTTAGGGTTTTTGCACTGCTTGAGCGGAAAGAGTTTTTTAAGAAAATCAAGCGTTGAATACATTGCCCTCACATCCGTATAAGGCCCGTAATAGCGGCCTTTTTCGGGGTTCATGTTCTTTTTTCTGACAACAGATATGCGCGGAAAGTCTTCATCCGTAATCAGGAAGTACGGATATTTTTTATCGTCTTTCAAAAGCACATTGTAGCGGGGTTTGTGTTTTTTGATTAAGTGGCTTTCGAGAATAAGAGCCTCGACTTCAGTGTTTGTAATTATGTATTCAAGGCGTTCGATTTGTGAAACAAGCACTTGGACTTTCACGCTGTCATGGTGTTTTTTGTTGAAATAGCTCAAAACACGGCGTTTAAGGATTTTTGCCTTACCGACGTAAATAATTTCGTTATCTTTGTTATAATAGAGATAACACCCCGGAAGCGACGGAAGAAGTTTTAGACTTTGTTTCAAATTCTCGTTCATCAACCATATTATAACACGAGATTGTTAATAAAAAAAAGAAGGGTGTGGGTGCCCCTTCATTTTGTCTTGAAAAAATGTTTAATCAGGATGTGTTAACTTATATTGGTATATAAACATATTATATGGGGATTTAAATAATTTGTCAAGAAATTTATCATTAAGTTATATGCTGTACGAAGAATTTTTAAAACATATCGGGTTAAAGATAAAATACTATAGGCTGTTGAAAAACTACAGTCAGGCTTACATATCTGAAAAAGCAGATATAAAAGAGTCTTACATAAGCGATATTGAAAACGGAAAACGAAACATTACATTAAAAACTTTTTACAAAATCGCGGAAATCCTTGATGTTGAATATAACAAATTTTTTAAGATAGACGATTAGTTGAAGTATTTTAATTTTGGCCTGGTTTTATTTAATTAAAAAAAGGGCGTTTTGCCCTAAAGATTTTCTA
>ULUL01054790.1_pt1 | contig 17205 bp, 13 predicted proteins | sample 1958481 | NCBI WGS metagenome assembly ULUL01 (sample SAMEA4835759, study PRJEB28245) | human gut metagenome | biome: gut microbiome; material: fecal sample | place: Denmark | collected 2008 | reverse complement strand
CCTGCCACAAGCTTTTCCTTCTCCACAAAGAGCCTGCTTTTCTGTCCGCTTATCCACCGCTTTCCGGAAATATCCACGGAAATCCTTGCTGTCAGGCTCTCCTCCTCTTTCCTTGTCCCCTCTTTGATGTCCTCTCCCAGAATACGCAGTCTGCATTCCAGTTTTTCTGTCGGGGCCGCAAAACCCACATTTTCTATTTCGATCTCAAGCCCTCTTCTGTCAAGTCTGGCATTCCGTAAGACAAAGCGGTATCCCAAATGCCTTTCCAGATATTCATAGCCGCTAAGCCCCTGATACGGTCCGGGCTCCGTCACTTTCTCCTGCTTCCACTTTTCCAAGATTTCCGGCTGGTAGCTGCTGTTTAGATAGCTTAGGTGCATCCGCTTAAAATCTGCCGCTGCCTGCTCAAAGCCGATTAAGCCGCCATCCAGGCAATTTAGCGCCTCTCCTCCCACAAATTTTCCTTCCATTTCCTTTTCCAGGAAAGAAAGGGCAGCTTCTCTGTTTTCATAGGTGCCCAGATCCGTTTCGGAACCGAAAATCCCATCATCAAAGAGCATCAGTCTCCTTCCCTTTTTTGCTCCAAGAGCCTTCTGCAACATCGTAAGCTGCGTCAGTGTTCTCACCGCCAGCGGACAATTCTCTCCAATGGCAGTAAGCATAGTGTCTGTAAGAAGCGCCAGGTTAGCGTCTGTCAAAAAACGGGAGCCGTGCATTTCTCCCCAGTTTCCCACGAAAACACCCTGCACTGCCAGCACGCTGCCTTGGAACCTGCGAACTACTTCCCCGGTCTGTCTCATATGTAGCAGAACGTTTTTTAAAAGCGCAGGTTCCTTCTCCGATACTTTTCCTTCCGTATCATATACAAAACGAAGGATCATTTCCCTTCCGCTTTCCCGGAAAAGTGAAAAAATCCGCTCTATCTGGCAAAGCCCTTCTGCAGAAATTTCTCCCTCCCTGAAAGCGCTGATATCTATCCGTACAAGAGCTAAAACTTCCTCTCTATCCAGGAAAATTTCTTCCTTTTCACCCTTGATCATAAAGGAATAAATATGATACCAGCCCCTGCCCGGGTTTGTAAGCTTCCTGCTGCTTTCCAGAAATTTCGTCTGCTCCCATTTCTTCTTAAACACTCTCTAAGCCGATCCCTTCATCCATTTTCAATACCTTGCACCGAAATACCACTGCCAGCACGCTGAACACCATGCGGAACATATAAAAGATGGGCTTTAATCCTGAATGCATGCTTTCCCCTGCGGTCCTGGCGTGCATCACTGCGGGGATCTCCACCACCTTAAACTGCAAAAGGATCATCTGCATGATCATATTGGTATCCGGATATTTATCATCAAACTGGTTGTAACGGGAATAATAAAGCAGCGCCTTCCTGCTTAAGCCCTGCAGGCCTGTAGTAGGATCTGCAAAGCTTTTTCCGGTAAAAAGCTTCATCAGGGAACGAAATAGATACACCGCCGCCTTCTTTGCGCCTTTTAAAGGAAATTCGCCGCTCCCCTCCATGAACCGGGAACCCAGCACGATATCCGGGTATCTGCCGTCCTCGTCCTTTGTTTTCAGCCTTTCATAGAGTTTGGGAATATTGCATACATCATGCTGTCCGTCTCCGTCCATCTGGATCACATACCGGTAACCTCTTCGTATGGCATATTTATACCCCAGCTGCAGTGCGCTTCCGTAGCCCAGATTGTACACATGAGTGACAATGGCATGCCCTTTCCTTTTTACAATTTGGTTCGTTGCATCCGAGGAAGCATCATTAACCACCAGAATATCCGCCACCTTACTGATGCTATTTTTCTCAATATCCTCCAACACTCCGGCAATATTGCTTTCTTCATTGTAAGCCGGTATGATCACCAATACCTCTTTCTGTTTCATCGTACTCCTCTTTTCTTACCGGATCTTTTTCTGCTTTCATCCGGGATACTTCCCCCAAAACTCTGTACTCCCTGTCATTTTCTTACTCTTTCGGAAGCTACTCTTCCAGAAGCCCAAGAAGGCCCTCCATGTCCTCCTTGTAGACCACCCGCTTCTTAGCCGCGGCCTCCCCAAGCCTCTTACAAAGATCAGTATTATCCATCAGCTTAAGTACGCTTTTCTGAATGGCTTCTGCATCCAGCTCACACAAAATACCGTCCACACCGTCCACTATCTGCTCCTTGTTTCCATTGCTGTCAGAGGCAAGGATCGCACAGCCCAAAACCTGGGCCTCCTGGATGGCAATACTCTTTCCTTCAAAACGTGTGGCATGGACATACAGATCCGTCTGCCGATACCAGGGATAGGGATTTTTCACAGCTCCCGGCAGGAAAAAGGCGTCCTCTAAGGAAAGCTCCTCCCTCTTCTTTTCTAAGGCTGCTCTTTCCGGCCCTTCCCCCAGGATATACCAGCTCACCTGCCTGCCTTGCTTTCTTAAAAGATACAGGGCGTCCAGGGCGATATCATAGGCCTTCTGGTGGGTCAGCCGCCCTACGGTAAGAAGCTTAAAACCCTTCTCCTCCTTTGGAAAGCCACCGGGAAGCATGCTCTTTTCCCGGATTTCCTCCGGATCCAAGATATTCCGAAACACCCATACCTTTTCCTTCCACTCCGGATAAAATTCTGCAAACAGCTCCTTTGTTTCCTCCGATACAGCAAAAATGCGGTCCATCCCGGCATAGCAATCCTGATCCATCTGCCTGGTATAGCCGCTACTTCCATAATCGATATGTACAAAGGCAGCCGACTTCTTCGCCTTCACATGATCCGCCACATAATAGGTAGCGCCGCCTTCCAAGTAAGCCACCGCCAGGTCATAGGTATCCTCAAACCTTTCTGCGCCATCGGAGATTACACGCCATAAAAGCTTATCCTGGGCGATTTTACCCTGCTTTAACATCTGTCCTAAAATTTTCAGGGTATAAACAACCTTCCGGAACAGTCCTCCATTGGAAAAATAGCTTTTCAGGACTGTCCTGATCATGCGCCTGTGCCCTTCCTTAGTCAGCACGGATTCCTGTACATAGTGCTTATTTAAGACCCGCACATAGGAGGGCACCTGTCCGATCATCTCTCCCTGTCCCATAAGCACATACAGAGAAATCTCATATTCCTCCGGATCCAGACTCTTTAACAGACGAATCAGCGCTGTTTCCGCCCCAGCCTGTCCCATGGTATTGATCACAAACAATAGCTTCTTCATATTTCCTGCCTGCTTTTCCCTGTCATATTTTCAAGTTCTGTCAGGATCCTGTCATTTTCCTGATTCAATAAGGATACCTGCATGGCAAGTTCCCTGTTGCGCAGGGTCAGTTTGGAAATGATCAGGCTGAACTGAAAGCACCCCCACAGTACCAAAAGTCCTACGCCAAACATTGCCAGAGCTGTCCCCCTGTCTAAGAAATTACACCACTTGGAAAAAAAGGGCACCACACCGGTCAAAATCGTCGCAAACCCTAAAAATTCCCATACCACCGCCAGATTCACGGCCATTTTCTTCTCCGCATGGAGCAAAAATGTCATTCCCATCACAAGCAGGCCTACACCTACCAGTCCTATTCTGATCTCTGTTGCAACACTCATGCTGCCTCCCGCCTTTCCTATTTTTCTTTGCAGCTTTTTGCCGCTGTCTTTTCTTGCCTTTTCTTGATTGCTTTTCCTTACTTCTTTCTCAAAGTTCCCTTTTTCTTTGTCTTTTACGTTTCTTACACCTCTACATCTGTATTCTGTTCTTTGGCTTTCCTGCTTTTTTCTATCCTCTGCTTTCTTAAGTACAAGGCTCTGTCATACACCTTTCCGGAGGGCTGCTTTCCTTTTCCGTAAGGAATCAGGTCGCCCTGGCAGAAGATATGGGGTTCCATATTTCTTTCCACAAAACGTAGCCTAAAATATGCCACTGTCCATCCTGTAAAGGAACCTGCCACCACTCCAAGCCCATACCACACCGCAGGAAGGCGGGTAGAAAGGATACTTCCTATAAAGGTTACTGCACAAAAGCTTACCGATGTCAGCATAGCTCCGTTCAGATCATTGAAATAATATAGGAAAATAATCGCTGCATACATCAAAAACAAAATAAAATATCCTGCTGCCAAAGAAGGGTAAATTTTCATGGTAAGCCCGGAAAAGCCTATCTGAGGCAGGAAGATCACACACAGAAGATAAATGGTCACGGAAATGATAAACTGCAGCCTGGTAAGGGTCATAAGCTCGCTGGAAAGCTGCCTGAACATCTGCCGTTTGGTCTTTTGGATGTCGGAGCCCCTTCCGCCGATCACCGCTTCGGAATAGCGCTTATACTTCTCATGGAAGTGCATCTCCACTCTTGCAATAAACAGAATAGAAGCAGAAATATTGGTAAACATGGCAATACAGGACGCCATATCATAAGGCTGGTTACAGACAAAGGAGTCCACTACCACCATCCGCATATCTGTGTTCCAGAATACAAAGTTATGAATATACAACCCAAGTATATAAAAAAAGTTAGTCGCTATCAACTGCCAGTATTGCCTAAAATATTTTAAAACAGGGCGAAAGCGATTGCTGTTTTTCACAAAATACCGCTTTACTAAGGACAACTCCAGCACCGCCGTCAGGAAAAATCCGGTCATCAGGGAAAAGAGCATGCTCCTTGTCACCTCCCATCCCCACCAGAAGTGCAGGATCAGGGACAAAACAAAGGCCTCCGCCATTCCCAGAAAGAAAAACCAGGAAATTTTCTCATAGTCCTTACAGATGGACAGATAGATCATGGAATAAAATACCAGCACCAGGGCAATATACCCGCAAAAGCCGGTAAAGACATAGGCTACGGACACTCCTCCCACAAAGTGCTCCCACAGGCAAAAAGGGATCCCAAGAAGGACACTTAGCAAAATATTTAAAAAAAGTCCCACATAATAGCAGGGCAGGATATCCTGATAACGCTCCTCGTAGATCACATCCGACATATACCTTGACAATACCGCATTGAAGGGGGAGGCTGTAAGCAGCGCAAAGATAAAGATATACAGCACCGTACAGGAAAAAAGCTCCCTGTCCGTATAGCCTACCTTGTTAAAGCCCAGGAACCATCCCATTAAAAGGATATTCAAGATCACCACCAGCATAGGGGCTATGGTCACTACCACACTGTAGCCAAAGCCCAGAATGTGAGTGGTCAATGTATTCTTTTCAAAGATTTTATTCAGCTTAATCCCGATTCCCGCCATATCTTTCTCAAACCTTTCTGTAATCTGTCGCTGTGCCCTTCATTTCCCTTATCACTGATCCTAGCGTCCGGTTCTCTTCCAAAACCGCCTCTTCCTTTGTCTGTCCTTTTACTATTGGAAGTCTTACCGGATCCTCCTTAAAGGGCACCCCACAGCTTTCTGCAAAATCCCTGTAAATGTGCCAGTAGGTGTCCTGCATAAATTCCACTCTGTAGCGGGCCATCAGCCTGTGATAGCCGTTTTCTCCCATCTGAAGCCTTAAATTGGTTTCCCGTCCCAGTTTTACCATGGCTTCGGCTATCTCCTCTACATTCATGATGTGGGTCACGATCCCCGCATCCCCAAAGGAATCCCCTTCTCCGTGAATCAGGCCGTAGCAGTTCCCCACATCTGTGGCAATGGCAGGCTTATGGGCTGCAAAGCCCTCCAGTATGGTCAGAGGCTGTCCCTCGCTGATGCTGGTAAGGATGGTCATATCCATTCTGCCAAGGTATTCCCTCACATCGATCCGTCCGGTAAATACCACATCCTTAAGCCCCAGTGTCTCCACCAGTTCAAAGCATTCCTTGGCATATTCCTGATCCTCCTCCCAGGGACCCATGATCCACAGCTTTAACGAAGGCTCTCTTTCCCAGGCGAAGCCAAAGGCCTGTATCATGGTTTTCACATCCTTGATGGGCGTTACCCGAAGAACCGCTCCGATATTGATTCTTCCCTCATCCTCCTTGGTCTTGCCGGGGAGGTTTCTAAAGCGCTCTTCCTGGATCCCGTTGGGCGTTACCATAGTCTTTTCCACCGGGCAGTCCAGCTCTACCTGCAGCCCTCTTGCATGCTCATACAGGCTTGTCACCAGGTCTGCGTAGCTGTAGCCAAGCTTTGACATTTTCTTGAACTGATCGATCCAGATATTCTTGTAAATACCCTGTACCCATCTGGCCTTGATCAGCTCCTCCTCCCGCTCTCTGGTATAGATACCGTGCTCTGAGATCAAAAGCCTGCTGCCATAGCGGTACTTTGCCATACTGCCCAACACGCCGGCATACCCCGTTGCCACGCAATGATACAGATCTGCCTTTGGAAGCTCCAGCTTCATGGTCTGGAACAGGGGCAGGTAAATAGAGCGCATGGTCCACAAAAAGTCAGAGAACACCACCTGGCTGAAATTCAGATAGTAGCATTCTTCCACCGCATGTAGGAAATCCTCCCCCATCAGAAGATGGTTCAAGGAAAGCTTTCTGTCCTGGAACATGTCAAACAAAATCTCCCATTGCACCGACTGGTTCAACAGCAGGCTTCTTAAGGCCCGGTATTCCCTTTTGCTGATCCTTTTTTTGTGCTTTCTTTTGGGACCCCAGTCCACATCATTCAGATACAGCTCGTGAACCTCCACCACATTATCAGGTAACTCATAAGCAAACTTCCCGGAAAGCTTTCTATCCGCAATGATCGCCAGGATCACAAATTCCGTGGCAGGAAAGCTTTTGATCATGCTCTGCACCCAGCTGGACACTCCCCCTACCACATAGGGGTAACACCCTTCCACCACCATACATACTCTCATTCTGCCACCTTCCTTTATTCATGGTAATACCTCTGATCCTTATTTTTCAGATGGATCGTCACTTCCACCTTGTCTGCACGGATCAGGTAAGCATTTTTTTCCAGCTTTACGAAGCTGCCGCCCTCTACCCGTTCCACCTCTCCTGTATGCAGCCGAAGCAGGAAGGAGGGGCTTTCCGTACTCTTGCTGCCTAAAGTCTCTCCCTCCTTTTTTGAAAGAAGCAGCTTCATGCTCTCTCCCTCCTTCAGAACCTGGTACTCCACAGCCAAAAAGCCTCTGATCCTTGCATCGCTCTGGGTCAACGTCGCCTTGTCAAAGCCTGAAAAGGGCTTCCAGTAGGTGGAAAGATTGGAGGCCAGATCATCCCCCAATACCTCCCAGGCGTCCTCCTTCCCCTGTGGATACATTGCCCTGGACAGATCCACCAGCACACTGCTGTAGCCCAAAGCCGTCTCCACGGACCTAAGTCTCAAATCATCCGAAAAGGTATGGATAAACCCATCTGCCACCGCCATCTGCCTGGTAATACCATTGGACCAGAAACCGAGCACGCCTCCTTCCTCATCCTCCTTTGTAAGGACCGTCCGAACCTTGGATAGAAGGGGCGTAGAAAGTGCGCTGTCCACTTCCTCCTTAGACAGCTCCCCGGTATAAAAGGAAGAAATGGTATACCCTTCTGTTGCCCTGCTCCAGAGGGCTTCGTCCTGGGTAAGCTTTTCCTCAATCCCGGTATCGGACACCTGGAAGCCGGAAAGTCCCGCTTCTCCCTGGGCCTCCTTGACCAACTTCATATAATAAACCAGATCTGAATCGCTTGGAAGAGCCTCATCCTCATAGTCAAACTGGGGCGCAACCATGCAGGTAAGTCCCAGTTTGCCCCGTTCCAGGACGGAAGCTAAGGTAGGCCAGCACACATCCCGCTCAAAGCCCTTCATACTCTGGCTGTAATAAGCCATCATGGTTTCTTCGTTTTCATTAGCTGTTCCCGGAAAATTGGCAAAGACCAGATTCTGGGCATTCACAACAGGATAAAGAATCCAGTCCCTGGTTTCATATTCCATGGCAGAAAGAAGGCCTATTCCCGTACTTTCCTCCAGGTAATCTCCGTTTACCACAAACACATAGCCGCCGCTTGGAAAGCTTTTCCGCCAGATTACAGGAGGACACTCTGAGTTTTCAAGCTCCGTATCCTCGATGCGCCCCCGCATATATACCTTGGTGCCGGAGCTTAGCTGATACCAGGGAAAAGTCAGGGAAAGATCCTGCTTTTTTTCTTCTTTCTGCGTTTCTGCCTGATAGATGACCTCTCCTCCCAGCAGAAAGCCGCTGTAAAGGTGCAGGCCGTCCACCGTTGTCTCTTTCTCACGGATGCGCTCCACTCCCAGAAGCTTTGCCGCCTGCTTATTCTTTTCCAAAATTGCTGTATCCGGCATTCCCGATACAATCAGAATTGCACCCTTATCCACATAGCCCTGCAGGATTTCACTTTCTTTTCCCCAATCCACACAGGCGTTGTCTACCAAAAGAATAGTTCCCGCTACGATTTTTTCTTCGGAAAACTCTGAAAGCAAGGAAACCCGGGCAAACTCTTTTCGTGCGCCAAAGGCCCAGCTTTCCCCCATTTGGACAAGGCTGCCTTCCTGTTCTCCTATCACAAGAAGAGTTCCGCTAAGCAGCTTTGCTGACGCTTTCTCCTCCGACACCGCCTGTTTGCCTCCTGCTTCATTTCCTTCTGTTTTCGTCATCTGCCCGGTTCCTGCTTTGTCCCCATCCTGCTCTGACAAATATCCTCTGCCTGCTCCACCTTCCCATGTCTCTTCTTCCTGTCCCCTTCCTGCCAGAATCTGCGTAAGGCTCGGCCTCTCTTCCTCTTTTGCATAATCATTGACCCCGTATTCGTTCCAGTGCTCCTTGGCTGCATTGGTAAACTGGAAGAGGAAAAAGATGATGCACATGATCACTGTGATTGAAAAGTAGTTACGCCGTGAAACCATTATTCCTCTCCTTTCCCGGGATCATTGTACCCATAATCGATCAAAAGATTATACAGACTGTCCACATTCTGCTCCAGCCGGTAGCAAATAAATTTGTCATCCTCATAATATACCGTCATCTCATTGGGATACAGAGTCTTAAAGGCCTCTGCCCAATAATAAAGATGTGACATCACGATCCATCTGTTCTGGTATCGGTAGCTGGACATCTTTTCCTCCACCGGAAGAGGCTCCATGGCCCCTTCTACAGAAATGCGCTGGTCTAACGGCTCATAATAGGCATAATTGACCATTTCCTTTTCCACATAAAAGTAGACATATTTCGTGGGGATGGTCATTTCGTCCCCCTCTTTCATATGCTCCAGCTCGTGAAGCAGGCGGATAGGCTCGGAATGGTAACCATAGTCCTCGCACATTCTAAGCTCGTCATTGGCGGAGACAATGGTCCAGGTAAAGTCCTTATTTTCCCGTAAAATATTGGTAAGGCAGATAATGGCGCCATTGCTCTCAAAGCGTGCTATAGGGACTGCCTTCCGCTTAAGCTGTGGAGACACTGCATAAACGCCTGTTAATACTGTCAGAAGCAAAAAGGAAGCAATGCTTTGTATCCATCTGTGCCTCGTCCAGCCTAAGAATAAGGTCAACACCCCATCCATGCACATTGCAAAGAAAAGCCCTATGAAATAAGCCATAAAAATACTGGTTCTGGAAGTATCCATCAGCTCCGGCAGACCCAGAGCCGCCAAAGACTGGAGCACAGACATCAATATTCCCAAAAAGCCCATGGACCAGAGAAGCCCCCCATAGCTTCTTTTCCCCAGGAGCACAAAAATAAGCCCCAGCACAAGCAGGCAGGCAATACAGCCAAGAGTCAGCTTGGCATAAAACATTCTGGAAGCAAACACATTGTCACAAATCTGGCCACGGATTGCAAAAAAGGACCTTTTCAGCCTTACGGACAGCGGATCTTTGGCAGGCTGCGTAGTCTGTCCTGTCCCAGCTGCATTACTTCCATCTCCGGTTCCGGTACTTTCCGTTCCGGCTTCCGTGCCTCCGGTTCCAGTGCTTTCCGTTCCAGCTTCCGTGCCTCCGGTTGTGGTGCTTTCCTTTCCGGCTTGCGTGCCTCCGGTTCCGGTGCTGTTCCCGGTCTGGTTCTGAGGCATCAGCGTTACGGTGCTGTTCCCAGCCTGGTCCTGGGGCGTCAGCGTTACGGTGACAGTATTACTGCTACTGCTGTCGGAGTCTTTTCCCTTCATGACACCCATGGCCCAGTATAGGGAGCCCTCCAGCTTATTGCCCACTGCCACGCCAATAACCAGTGGGATCACTGCCAGCACGATACCAAGAATGCCTGCCGCCACGATCTTCCCTAAGTACTTAGGCTGAAACAACCGGAAGAAGAAGCCAAGACCAATCCCCACACAGAACACTCCCAGTACAATGGTGTCATAAAAATGAGCTGCCAAAGAGAGGGACAAGCTCAGCATAAAGAAGAACAGATACTGTTGCCGTACCTTTTTTATTTTTTCATCATATCTTTGGAAAAATACAATGGCAAAATAAGCCGCCGGCAGGATAAAGAGCATTCCAAATTCCTGGGGAAGAGTGGCCAGATATCTGGTATAGGTTCCCACGCCATAAATGCCCGGCACCACATACAGCCCTAAGCCGATATAAGGAATGAATCTGCTTTTGCAAAGCCCTTTTAAGAATAGCAAAATCATATAATGGATCAAAAGAGTCTCCACCAGTGCAAACACCCGCATGAGCACATAGGTAGGAATCCCGAATACGGTATGCAGATAATAAAGGATAATATGAAAGCCATGAGGATAGACCCCTGCCACAAATATCCTGTTTTCTCCCATTGCATTGATCCAATAGTTGTGCACCGGAACATCTGAGGCTTTATAGCCATACTGCTCCAAAAGAGGCAGACCATACACCTTTAGTATCACTGCCCCCAACAGGATCCATAAAAGTAACTCCGGCAGATAACGCAAGCCTTTTTTACCCCGAAACTGCTCTCCTCTCCCACGGGCTCTGTATTTTTTCTTCTCCTGCAGCAGGAAGGTTTTGACGCCAAGCTCCTTATTTAACAGACTATGGATCGTTTGGAGCCACTGCCCGATCCGCTCCCTGATACCCACCTCCTTTTTCCACAAAAAAGCAAGCACAAAGGGTAGCAGGCTTCCCAAAAGGAGGGTCACTCTGCCGGAAATTTTCAGAAATTGCAATAAAAATGCCAGATTGATCACATAAAAATTCCCTGCCAGGAAATAAGCCATCACTCTTTCTGTTAGGGAAAGGAAACACAAACGCCTTCTTAGGAGCAAGGAAGGCAGATACAGAGTCACAAAAAGATACAAACCAAGTACCTTAACAAATTCCAGGATTGTCAGCATTTTCATTGTCATCTGTCCTTTTTGTCTCCTCTCTAAATTGATATCCCGCCTTCCTGCTGGCAGCTTTTCAGATGAACTTATCTATCCACATGAATATATGAGCAAACCAATCATTCAAAAACCCGGATCAGCTCTAATGTTTCGCTGTCTACGATCACGTCGGATCGTTTCAATTCCTCTAACACTGCAAAGAATTGTTCCCGGTTCTGGGATGCAAAGTAAAGCTTCAGGCGGCAGGTATAGGCAGCAAGCTCCTGTGGGTATTGCAGGGTAAGCCTTTCACACCACAGCTGTGCCTTTTCATACTCCTCTTGCGCTATCAGGCAAAGGATCAGCCCCTCATACCGTTTTGCACTAAGCTTACATGCATTCTTTTCAAATAAAGATTCTCCGGTCTTTTCCATAATTGCTACGAACTTTTTCTGCTCTAAGTCGCTAAAAATTTTCTGCTTTAGGATCAGATCCATATAATCCAGAAGCATTTCCTCGCATTCTGTTTCATCTTCTTCCTCTTCCCCGATCTGTTCGTAAAGCCGCTGCACCTGCAGCCGGAATTCATTGATCTCATCCATCAGGGCAGAGGCAGCATAATGGGCCACCTCAGAATCCTCATTGTTTAACGCCAGGGAAATAGAAGCCAGGGATTCCTGAATATCCCCTTTGATCACATTTAAAAGAAGCGCTCTTTTATTCTTCTTATCGCTGATCCGGATCGCCTCCTCTAAAGGCACCACATTTCTTTCCCGATCCTCATCTGCCTTAAGCCTTTGCTTTATCTTTTCCTTGCTGAAGATAACGTCCTCCAAGTCCACCTGCTCTCTGTAAAGGAGCCGGTATGCTAAAAGTCCCCCCAGGAAGAAGCATGGCCCGATCACCGGGCAGAGCACCATCACTACAAAACGGATCACATAGGTTCCTCTTCCGTCCTGTAAAAATTCCTCCTGCCCCTTGTCCCTTGCTCTTTTTTTTTCGGCAGGCACCTTGAGCAAGAGCCCCCAAAGAAGGTACAAAAGAGTGATGAGCGTATTCACGATAAGCACTGTCACGAAGAGCTTTTCTTCTCCTGTCATGCCTCTTTAATATCTCCTTCCTTAATGTAACTGGTATAGCCTGCTTCGCGGAAACGATTGATCACATAGGTGGCATTCACATTGTCCGTATTAGAAAGCAACACATACAGATTCTTATCCTCCAGTCTGCCGATATAATCTGACTGACGGATCAGCCTGTTCAGGCATTCGGCCACCTTCTGCATATCCCCTTCGTCTGTTACTACAACCTCAAGCAAAGTACATTCCGTCAGATTCTTGGCCTTGGCAGTCAAAAAGGCGCTGGCAAGGGCGCTGAAGACTTTGCTGTCCAAAATACAGGTGCCCTGGACATAACGCTGATTCTGCAAAGCCTCCAGGTAGCGGTTGGCTCTCACCATGGCAGTCTGGACCAGAAATCCCGCCACTGTCAGCCTGTTGGCCTCCGCCAGATTCATTCTTTCCCAGGGAATGTTCCATACCATCATAATGATCTGCAGATTCTCTCCCTCGAAAATACCGTTGGCCATCAGAGGATATTCCTCCTTCATGGTCTTGTTGATATACACACGATGTTCCTTTAACTCTTCGTACATTTCCGTAAGATCCGTATACTTGATGGAATTGCCCATCTTTCTTGCCTTCTTGGAGGTAAAGGAAAACAGGCGGGCATAATCCTTATTTGCCACAGTATACACCGCCACATCCCTGCTATCCATCAGCTTGGAAAGCATCTCTGCCGCATAGAAAAGCACCTCCTCCGGTCCGTGCTGATCCACGCTTGCCGTGATCTCATAGATCTTTCCCAGGCTGTCTTTCTGGTTTACCACCTGCTTTTCAAAGCATTCCTTCAGCCGCACGTTGCTGTCATTGATATCTTCGATATCCGTCAGCTGCCCGTTTAAATAACGGATCTCCTCCTCATCCTGGTTGCGCACATGAAAAAGCTGATCCTTCATATACCCCACAACCATACCCAAAATGAAAAGCTGCGCCATCCAGATATAGGTCTTATAATCCAGCAGCACCTCAAAGCCAGTCTGGTCATACATCTGCCGAAACAGATACCCCCCTATTGCAAGCAGTGCCGAAAAAATAGCCTGCTGCTGTCCGTAGAGGATGGCAAACAAAAGCACATATAATAAGTAAAAGTCCAGGCGTCCAAAGTATTCGCTTCCCGTTGCCCTGTTATTCAGCATAAAGAAGGGGATAAAGCAGACCATATTCTCTATAAAGGGCACAAGCTTATGAAAGATCGACCAAAGCATGTGCTTGAGCCTTCCTCCCGCACCTGCTCCTGTGTCCTTCAGGCTTAAGTAGGATTCGCTGTTCTTCTTCATGTACTTTACCACCTCACGGATTCCCGCTTTGTAGTGTACGAAAACCTCCTGGCCGAACTCCTCCTGAAATCGGGTGCTGTCCAACACACAACGAAAGCCCTGCCCTACCGTATTATCCGTAAGGGTCACACCCTGTCCTAACTCCCCCTTTACCAATCTGGCCACGAACAGCTCCGTCACAGGCTTCATGGCTGAAATGTGATACAGTGTATATTTGTGGGTATCTGCCATCATCACCTGATAGAGATACTCCACTGCATCGCTGCTGTAAAGCATGGAAAATTCCTTTTTTCCACTTCCGGAAACATTGTTTGTCTTAAGACCCTCCAGACAAAGCTCAAAGACAGGGTTCTTTTCTAGCTTTCCCTTCTGCGGGAGACCGTAAAGATGGTCCATCCGAAGGACCACGGTATCCATGCCGCTGGCGTCATGATAGCGCCTGCAGATATCCTCCCCCTGGCTTAAGGCAATGGCTCTGAAATTGCCTGCTGATACCGGTTCCTCTTCCGTAATATTATCGATATGGGATTCCCCGAATACCTCTTCAGAGGACAGATAGATCAGCCTCCCCTTTTTCTTTAAGGAATAGGTGGAAAGCAGATTCATCAGATCCGCCGTGTAGCGCACCGATTCCCTCCTTGCGTTACTCCAGTCATAATTGGTATCAAAAGCACCCATACAGATGACCACATCCGGATCCGTGCTCTCAAAGATATTTTTCACGCTGTCGCTGTCATAGGGAAAGCAATATTTTTCAAAGACCCTTGGGTAGGATAGCTTATTGTCCCTTCTCCCCGTGAGAAGATACACCCGGTGTCCACCCTTATTCAATTTGGCGATCACTTCATTGATCAGACGGCATTCCCCGCCTACCACCAGTGCAACCATATTGTTTACCTCAATATATTTTAGTCAGCTAAGATTCCAGCTCGTTTCAAAAATGCCAGCACTTCCTTTGTATCCTCTCTGGCTGTGTCCATATCTACTTCATATTCTTTCGTCAAAAGCCGTGCCATATCCTCCTCACAGGAGACCTCCCCGGCATGCTCGTAAATAAATGCCGCAGTTTCACTCATAGAAAATACCTGATTAGATAAAAGAGCTGTCTCCCATCTGGGAATCAACAGATATTCTTCCCCAAGCCTTCTGACGGCATACTGCTTTAACTTTTTCATACTCTATTTTTTTCCTACAGTTCACTATAAAAGTCTATTATTTTAGTATAATAGCAATGTCTGGGCATTTCAAGCGTATTTTTTGCCTGATGTAACGATTTTTGACCTTTTATAATGGCATGTATTATGATATAATCATCTAAATTTAGCATACTTTTAGGAGCTTAGCATGAATCCCTTAAACACCCTTTACTTAAACTGCATCAATGCCGCCTCTCATGCAGGAAAGCAGGACGCTTTTCAGCAGATTTCCAAGGAGGATGCCATGGCTTTGGCCCCGTTAGCAAAGGCACAACACACCTGCCCTTTTCTGCTTCCCTTTCTGGAGCATACTGAGGCAGGTTCCTTTTTCAGGCAGCAGACCAGGCAGATGATGATCAACTATTTCCAGATGGAGCAGTTTACCAGGCTTTGTATAAAGCTTTTAGAAAAAGCCGGGATTCCTTATGTGCTTTTAAAGGGGATCAGCCTGGCAGCCTATTATCCTCAGCCTGAATATCGAAAGCTGGGAGATGTGGATCTCTACCTGCCCTGCAAAGAAACGGTAGGGCAGGCCTGTAAGCTTCTGGAAAAGGAAGGCTTTGTCAACAAAAAAGAGGTAAGCGATCATCACCTGACTTACCTTTATCCTGCCTTCAATGGCCTCACCTATACCTTAGAGCTTCACTTCCGCATTGTGGGACTGTACCAGTATGCCCCTGCCAATGAAGTGGTGGACAAGGTTTTTGCACCGGAAAGCTTCTCCCCAGTCCTTCAAAAGCTGGAGGGCTTTACCTGCTATGTGCTGCCTCCTACCCAGTATGTGTTTTACCTGCTTCACCATATGCTCAAGCATTACCTTTACAGCGGCTTCGGCATCCGCCTTCTATGTGATTTCACCTATTACCTGACAGCTCACTACAAAGAGGTTGACTTTGCAAAGCTTCATGACTGGTGCCGGACCTCCCGGATCCTTCATCTGTATGAGATCATCCTTACCACCTGCCGACTGTATCTGTGCCTTCCGCCAGAGGCTGATCCCTCTGTCTCCTATGAGCCTTCCGATTGCGAACGCTTCCTTACCAAGATCCTGGCAAATGAAGATATGGGAAGCCAGGATCCCGGTGCCCTGGTCAGCAGCGGCTCCTATCAGAAAGTAAACCTTCTTACTTATTTTAAGGAAGGTCATCTGCAAATGAAGGTCCGCTTCCCCAAGCTTGGACGCTTCGTACCTCTCTGGCCCGTTTTGTGGGTGGTTACCTTTGCAGCCTTTGTGCATAATACTTACAAGAAGCGCAACACTACTCTTAAGAGTACTCTTACTTCCTTTAAAAAGGATAATGAAAACTCCCAGTTAGTACGGATTTTTGAGAATCAAGACTAAAGCCCTTTTCCCTGCTTCTTTTCTCCTCCAAAGGATGTTGCTTTTCAGCTTTTAGAAGTCTTTTCCATCCAAAAGCGCCTGAATTTTCTGGTAGCTCTTTAAATCACCGATATCGTATCGGTTACCCGGCATGGCGTATGCATGCATAGTAGTTTTCCTGCTCAGCCAGGCGGCAAAGCTTCCCGGTGCATCATAGCCACAGCCTTCTAAAAGAGCCTCCGAAACCCGCCTAATATCAGTTTCCCTGTAATAATAAAATGGCGGAACTGCCAGATTACCCTTGGGGCTTTGGGGCTTTTCCTCATAGGAAGTAATCCTGTTTCCTTCATCCACTGTAATGATGGCAGTTTTTTGCTGTTTCTCCAGCTGTTCTTCCTTGTGGCACATCACACAGGAGGTTTTCTTTTCCCGGGCAAAGGCACAAAAGTCCGCCAGACTAAAATCCAGTACATTGTCCCCTGCCATCACAAGCACATCCCCAGTCAGATTTAAACTTTTCACAGCAAGCTCCATATCCTTCACTGCACCCAGCCTGGTTTCATTGGTCTTTGTCCCATCATCCAGGATAGTGATCCTGTATCCCTCTTTTTCCCGCTCCTTCTTCCAGGCTTCAAAAAGGATTACAAATTTATGATTGGTCACTACGATAAATTCCTCTATCCCTACGTTTCTTTTCAGATCCTCCATCAGCCTGTCCAGTATAGTGGCATCCTGTTTTATGGGCAGTAAAGGTTTTGGAAAATTGGCTGTCAGCGGATACAGCCTGGTGGCATACCCTGCCGCTAAAATCAAGCATTTCATCAACTTTTTCTCCTTTTCGTTTATCTTCGTTACTGTTCACTCCGTTCACAGCAACACGCTTCGCGATGCAACGCTTGCAATTCAAACTTCGCGGAATATGGTCTGTGAACAGTAACTTATCCTCTCATGGCCTCCCACACACCTTCCCCGCTTTCGCACAGATGGAAGGAATATTTTCCACGAAGATCAGGAAATGCCTGCAGATAAGCAGCCTCCACCTTTTCCTGTATTTCTTCTGCCTTAGCTGGATCGATCAGCGCCATGCAGCAGCCCTTAAAGCCTGCGCCGGAAAATCTGCCGCCATAAATGCCGTCCGTTTTTTCCATGA
>ULUL01048720.1_pt1 | contig 17469 bp, 18 predicted proteins | sample 1958481 | NCBI WGS metagenome assembly ULUL01 (sample SAMEA4835759, study PRJEB28245) | human gut metagenome | biome: gut microbiome; material: fecal sample | place: Denmark | collected 2008 | reverse complement strand
GGGGGGGGGGGCAAACAAAATCACCGGCTTAAAGAAGAAAAAATAACCCCCTTGCAAGCTGACCAAAATAATGTTATAATAAATAATAAATTTAGCAAGCGTGAGGTTAATATGAAAGAAGGATTTACATTAGCTGAGATTTTGATAACGCTCGGGATAATCGGTGTCGTAGCCGCCATGACGCTTCCTACGTTAATCCAAAACAAGCAGCACCGAGAACTTGAAACCGCATTAAAGAAAAATTATTCAAATATCCAAAATGCACTAAACTTGATGAATCACGATTATGGTGAAACCATCGGCCCAAGTCTGAAAACAGAAGAAATAAAACCTCTTTTTATCAAATATTTTAAAGTAGCAAAGGATTGCGGAATTGGGAGTGCTTCTTGTATAGGTCATGATGGTGATGTTGACGAGGATGGTACTAGATTTTTATCTAAAAAATATCGGAATTATAATAACACGTATTATGTATGGTCAAACAAACTTGATGACGGACAGTTTATGCTTCAAGACGGGGCTATAATATTTATTGAAAAGTCAGCTCAGTTAAACTCGCCCTTTTGGATATCAGTAGATGTAAACGGATTTAAAAAGGGGCCTAATCGCTGGGGGCATGATTTGTTTACGTTCCAGGTTATCGATAACGGCAAGCTTCTGCCTATGGGTGCGGACGGTACTGACTTAGACCTATGTTCTCCGACGGATACAACCGCCATGAATGGTGTTGGTTGTACATATGCAGCGCTTACAGATAAGAATTACTGGAAAAATCTTCCTAAATAATATTAATTTTGTAAAATATTTTTAAAACTCGGCAATTTTCATATGCAAAATTACTTTATATAAATGTGTAGTACTGTGTAAAGGTTAAAAAATCGTGTTTAGTCCGGTTGCATCAACCATATTTGCATATAGAAATGCCGAAAAGACAGCCAATGGCGATGTCGGCAGAAGTGTTGTTACTGTAGGTCAATGCACTGGCGTTTTGCAGGAAATATCCAAGCTTGATAACGCGTTTGCGGCAACGGCAAAGAGCGCTGTAAGTGTTTTTGAGGAACTTGCAAAAACAAGTAAGGCCGTAGATTATGCTGGTAAATGCCTTAAATTCACTGCTGATAACGTCAACCCTCTAATATGTGCTTCAGGAGCTTTGAAGGTCGCGATGTCTGATGACAAGCTTAATACAGGTATTGTTGAGCTTGCCGCACTTTCTACAATGTTTACGGGCGAAGGCTTGATGAAAGAGTATTTTAATGATGTCTTTAGCGAAAAAAACATTTCTAAAATTTGCGAAAAAAGCGCCGGCTTTAAACATTTAAAACCTATCGCGGAAGCTATTGAAAAAGGCAAGTTTTCAGGAAAAATTGCTTCAATCTTAAAAGGAGTTGTATTTGTGGGCGGTTCAATGGCTTCGTATTTTGTCGGGCAAAAGCTCGGTGAGGTTGCGGCAGAGCGCGTTGCTCCGAAAAAAATCAATCAAACGGTTTAATCCCTTTTTATCCGTTGTATGTTATAATGTATTTATAATGAAGAAGTTGTTTTTAACATTTTGTGCAATTTTTGTTATGAGCGCGGGTGCAAACCCTTGTTTTGCAATTAAAATCGGTCTGCAAACTTCTGTTGACAGAATTGGAGTGGGGGCTTCAATGAAAACATCCTTGATTGACGCCAATACTAACAAGACTATTTGCGAGATTGAAGCATTAAAAGGTTACGAAATCCGTCCTTACAAAAACACAATGGCTATTCGTTTGAATGGTAAATTTTATCAAATTTATTCAGATAATATTGTTCTAAAAGCTCCCGGCGGGTTTGTCAGTGCGAAAGGCAAGTGGTATCGTGGAATTTTAATGATACAAAACAAAAATAAAAAACTTACAGTTATAAATAATATTGACTTGGAGGAATATTTAAAAGGTGTAGTGCCTTCTGAAATGCCGTCCTCTTGGGAATTAGAAGCCTTGAAGGCACAAGCAATCGCCGCCCGTAGTTATGCACTTGCAAACCTTGGTAAGCGTGCCTCTTTAGGGTTTGACCTGAAAGACACCCCGGAAGATCAAGCTTACGGCGGGGCTTCAGCGGAAACCTCGCGCACAACAGAAGCTGTTGATAGTACGCGCGGGCTTGTGCTTACCTACAACATGAAGGTCGTTCCTGCTTACTATTCTGCTTCTGCGGGCGGCAAAACCATTAATGCGGCGGATGTTTGGGGAAGTGATGTTCCTTTTGTGCGTTCAGTGCCGTCTTTTGATGAAAATGTCAAAAAAAACGGGCATGGTATCGGTATGTCTCAGCACGGTGCAAATAATTTAGCAAAAAAAGGTTATAATGCTTATCAAATATTAAACTATTTTTATCAAAATGTAAAATTTGCAAGAGTAAGTGAAAACAGCTTCAACTAAAGCTTTTCAGGCTGTTTGTTTTGTGCAAATCCGCATTATTCTTTTGGTTTTTGTGATAGATTTTCTCAAAACCCCTTGCCAAAAACTAATAAAGTGCTATAATAACTTTTGTCGAATACAAAATGCATGCGGAAGAGAGATTAATGGTTTCGTTAACCGTAGGCAAAAGGAAGAAGGAGGTTCGTAATGAACAAAGAAGAATTAGTAAAAGAAGTATCAAAAAAAGCAAAAGTTTCTCAAAAATCTACTGCTGACGTTATCGCAGCGACTTTAGAAACAATTGAAAAAGCAGTTGCTAAAGGAAAAAAAGTAACTTTAGTAGGCTTTGGAACTTTTGAACCAAGAAAAAGAGCTGCTAGAATCGGCAGAAACCCTCAAACAGGTAAAGAATTGAAAATCGCTGCTAAAACAGTTCCTGCTTTCTCAGCTGGTAAAAAATTCAAAGAACTTGTTAAATAGTTTAATTGCAAATAAAAAACTTGAGCCTAATTTTTTAGGCTCAAGTTTTTTTATGCAAAGCTTGAAAAATTCTTCGGGATAGGGTATAATGATAATAGTTAAAAAGTTTAAAAGGGAGGTAAAAGCATGAATAGACGGCAATCGTTGGGGGGGGGGGGGCAAACAAAATTACTTACTTAAAGAAGAAAAAATAATCCCCTTGCAAACTGACCAAAATAATGTTACAATGAATAATAAATGTGGTGAATATGAGGTTAATAAAAAAAAAGGATTTACCTTAGCGGAAGTTTTGATAACCCTTGGCATAATCGGTGTCGTCGCAGCCCTGACGCTTCCAGTGCTGATTCAAAATAAACACAACCGAGAACTTGAAACAGCATTGAAGAAAAATTATTCAGTAATTCAAAACGCCTTACAATTGATGAGTTACGAGGAAGGGCAGGTTATTAACAAAGATGCTGCCAGAACTGTTGACGGCGTGCCTTTTTACGAAATATTTATTAAATATTTTAAAACCGCTAAGGATTGCAAAGCTTATGATTGTGTTCCTTCCGAAAATATCGAAAATGAAGACAGTTCTGTAGACACTTATAGGACAAAACGTTACAGAAATTGGAATAATACAACCTACATGCGCGGCTCATTTTTAGATGACGGTCAGTTTATGCTTGGTGATGGGTCAATGATTTATATTGAAAATGATTCCAGGACAGATTATATACTTATATCTGTTGATGTAAACGGACTTTTAAAAGGGCCGAACAGGTGGGGGCAGGATTTGTTTACATTTGAGATTATGAAAAACGGAAAGCTTTTGCCTTCGGGGGCTGAGGGGACAACTTATGAGGGTAGGCTCTGCTCTAAAACCTCAACGAGCGAGTACAACGGTATTGGCTGTACATATGCGGCGCTTACTGATAAAAACTTTTGGAAAAATCTTCCTAAATAATTCTCCTTAACTATTTTACAACATCAAGGTTTTGTTGTATAATGGTTATCAAAAGGGAGTTTTATGTCTGAAATTACTCATAATAAAACTGATGTTATAGTTGTTGGCGCCGGGCCGGCGGGTATTTCGTGCGCAATTACAATTGCACGTGCCGGCAAAGAAGTTATTTTGATTGAACGTGGAAGTTTTTCTGGCAGCAAAAACGTTTTTGGCGGTGCGATTTATGCAAAGCCAACAAGAGAAATCTTTCCGAATTTTGAAACAGAAGCGCCAATTGAGCGCAAAACCGTTGAACATAAGTATGCGATATTGAACGAGGATGATTCAACAATCATATCTTATCGCAAGAAAAAAGATGATGATGTAAGCTATTCCGTAATTCGCGGGAAGTTTGACCGCTGGATGGCCCAAGAAGCCAAAAAAGAAGGCGTAATTTTAGTCGAAGAAACTGTTGTAAGAGAATTAATTATTGAAAATGAACAAGTTATTGGGGTTCGGACGGAATTAGAAGAGTATTACGCGGATATCACAGTGCTTGCAGATGGCGTAAATTCTCTTTTGGCAAAGCAGATTGGCTTTCGCGAAACTATCGAGCCAAAAGACGTTGCGCTCAGCGTAAAAGAAGTTATAAAAATTAACAGTGAAAAAATAAACGACCGTTTTAACGTTGAAAACGATGAGGGCTGTGTTTATGAAATCTTTGGCGGGCCAATGCTTGGTTTGCTTGGGCTTGGATTTCTTTATACAAACAAAAACTCAATAAGTATCGGCTTAGGGGTTACGCTCAGCGACCTTTGCGAAAAACAGATTAAGCCGTATGAGCTTTTGGATAAACTTAAGCAGCACCCGTCTATTGCGCCGCTACTTAAAGACGGAGAGCTTCTGGAATACTCGGCACATTTAATTCCGGAAGGCGGATATAACAAAGTTCCGACGCTTTTTGGGGCAGGCGTAATGATTGTCGGTGATGCGGCAATGCTTGTTAACAATCTTCACTGGGAGGGTACAAACCTCGCTATGATTAGCGGAAAGCTTGCCGGTGAAACTGCAGTGGCTGCATTTGCGCGCCGCGACTTTAGCGAGAATATGCTTTCACGATATCAGAAAGCTTTGGAAAATTCTTTTGTTATGAAAGATTTAAAGACATACCGCAATCTTATGGATGAAATGCATGACCGTCAAGATTCTTTCTTGTGCTATTATTTGAAAAAAATTAATGCGTTTTTTGAAATGTTTACTTCTGTTGACGGCGTGCCTAAGCGCGATAAATATCGCGGGTTTATCAAGGATTTCCTAAAAGAGCGCAAAATTTTTGAGTTGTTTAAAGACTTTTTTAGTGTAATAAAATTATTATGGAGTATTTTGATTAAATGACGCTTGACGAAAAATTATTTACCATTAAATATACACCGGATACAGAATCGCATTTGAAGCCTGACCAGGAAAAATGTAAAGAATGTTTATCTAAAGTTTGTACAAATATATGTCCTGCTCAAGTTTACGAATGGAACGAGGACGAGAAAAAGCTGACAGTAAACCACGAAAACTGCCTTGAATGCGGGGCCTGCCGCATTGCTTGCGAACACAAGTGCATAGGCTGGGAGTATCCGAAAGGTAACAAAGGCGTAAAATTTAAAAACGGTTAATACAATAAAAGGAGACACAGTATGAAAGAAGAATACAGTAACCAGCACCGCAGATGGTACGACAAAGACCCGGTTTTGTCGCAAGCCGTAAGCACCTTAGAACACAGCGACGACGATACGCAGATTAAAATTGCTTTGAATTTAATCAAAATTATTATCGAGCATAACATAGAAGACGAAAAGTTTGAAGCAGTTGAAGACATCATTAATGCTGTCGGCTCAGGCTTGGATGACAACCGCAAGGGGCGCTGGTATGATATTGATACAACGCTCAGAACGGCGATGAACATGCTTCAGAATTGCCCCCAAGCCACTCAGCATTTGATTGCGAAAGAAATGGCAAAAATGGTTGTAGACAAAATCAAGACCGACGAAACCGAAACTGAAGAATAGATTTCAAAACCTCCGGCGCTCACCGGAGGTTTTTTAATACACTTGAAAAATTTTGCAAAATAGATTATAATGTAGTTAATAAGTTAAAAAGGAGGTAAAAGTCATGAATAGACGACAATCATTGGGGGGGGGGGGGCTCGCGGGTTTGTACCGCTTAAAGGAAGAAATCTTGGGGTAGAAAGCCCAACCTACAAAGATATAACCTCAGAAGAAGTAGGTTGGGCTTTCAGCCCAACAAAAACTGCCTTTACATTAGCAGAAGTTTTAATAACCATTGGCATAATCGGCGTAGTCGCAGCGTTGACACTTCCGACCTTAATCCAAAAACACGCAAATAAAGTCGTTGAAACGCGCTTGGCAAAATTCTACTCCGCAATAAACCAGGCGATAACCTTAGCAGAAGTGGATTACGGAGACAGAGAATACTGGTATGCAAAGTACGACGATCTTGATACCGACATAAAAAACCGCCCTGTCAAAGGCAAAACCAACCGCGAAAAGTGGGTAAACAAATACCTTGCGCCGTACATGAAAATAACTGAAACAAAATACAATTCAGAAGGTTATCCAATATTTTATCTTGCAGATGGCGGCTGCTTTGCGTTTATCAATAGTACAAGTTTATACGATTGGCGTTTTTATACAAAGGATTATTTTAAATGTAAAAAAGGCGAAGAGCGTTATTCAGAGGTAAACACGGGTGTTTGTGATTTTACTTTTAACTATGCACCTGATGCTTATAAAAAATATGCAAGCTTTGCAAATGTAAGTCGTAACTTTGAGCCTTTTAAATATTCATGGGATGGTACTCTGGAAGGGTTTAAAAATGGAATTCAATATTCAGACGGATATCGTGCGTGCAACGAAAGAAACAAAGCTTTCTGTGCTGCTTACATCCAATACAACGGCTGGAAAATTCCCGATGATTACCCTGTCAAAGTCAGCTATTAAAAAAAATCTTTTCGTGCTATAATCGACGTATGGACAGAAAAGAATTTGTTAAGGCAAAACGTATCGTAATCAAACTCGGAACGAATATTCTCAGAAACGATGAGGGGAATGTTTCTTTACCAAGAATTTATTCTTTTATTGAAGACATTTCTTCACTTGTGAATGCAGGAAAAGAAGTTATTTTAGTAACATCTGGGGCTGTGGGATTGGGCAAAAAGAGGCTGGGGCTTGAAGGTACAACCGGAACGGCGCTTAAACAAGCATGTGCGGCTATTGGACAGAGCAAATTGATGAAAATTTACGAAAGCGGTTTTGATACTTACAATCTTGTGGCAGCGCAAATCCTTTTGACAGAAGACGATTTCTCGCTCCGTAAAAGGTATTTGAGCCTCAGAACAACATTGAATAAACTTCTGGAATTGGGGGCAATCCCGATTATTAACCAAAATGACACGGTTTCTACTATTGAAGTTGATGAAATGTATGAGCATATGCAGGTTTGTTTTTCAGACAATGATAAGCTTTCAGCGCTTGTGGCAAGCGAGCTTGATGCGGATTTGCTTCTTATACTTTCTGATGTTGACGGGCTTTATGACAAAAACCCTAAAGAAAACCCTGATGCAAAGATTATTAATGTTGTAGAAGAAGTTAGTGATGAAATTCTTTCTCTCGGCACCGACGCTTCAGCAGGCGGAAGGGGCGGTATGAGAACTAAGCTAAAGGCTGCAAGGCTTGTAACGCGTTTTGGTGGAAAGGTTTTGATTGCAAACGGAAAAATACCTTTTGTGATTAAAAAAGTTTTTGCCGGCGAAAACATAGGAACAATGTTCTTGCCGCAGACCGAAGGTTTATCTGATAAAAAACGCTGGATTGGCTATGCTACAAATATTATAGGCAAAATTACGGTCAACAGCGGCGCTAAAAAGGCGCTTGTTGAAAAAGAAAAAAGCCTTCTGCCGATTGGCGTAACAGAAATTACAAACGAATTCAAAAAAGGTGATGTTGTATCAATTCTTGACGAGGATGGAAATGAATTTGCGCGTGGAATTACGAATTACGATTCAGAGGCGTGCTGCAAAGTTATTGGCTGCCACTCGGATGATATTATTAAAATCCTCGGTTTCAAAACTTACGATGCAATTATCACGCGCGACAATATAACAATTTTATAACAGGAGAGATATGCAAAACTTTATTGATATCGCAAAAGCGGCTAAAAAAGCTTCACTAGAGATAGCCGACCTTTCAACAGAACTTAAAAACAAAGCCCTGAACGCGGTTGCCGACGCTATCGAAAACAATCGTGAAGATATATTTTCTGCAAACAGAAAAGACTTAAAAGAGGCCGAAAGTTTTGTGGAAAGCGGAAAGCTTTCAAAAGCAACATTTAACAGACTAAAGCTTGACGAAAACAAAATGCGCGATATGATTAAAGGCATACGCGAGATTGCAGAACTCGAAGACCCGGTAAATAAGAAACTTTTAGTGAGGGAGCTTGACAAAGACCTGACGCTTTATAAGGTTTCCTGTCCGATTGGTGTTCTTGGAATTATATTTGAAGCGCGGCCGGACGTTATAGCGCAGATTTCGTCCCTTGCAATCAAATCCTCTAATGCAGTAATTTTGAAGGGCGGCAAGGAATCCGTCAACACAAACAAAACTATTTTAAACATAATTAATAGTGCGCTTGAAAATGTTGAGGGTTTTCCGAAAAACGTGCTTTCTCAAGTATATACTCATGACGATGTTTCCGAAATGCTTAAATGCGATAAGTACATTAACCTTATAATCCCGCGCGGAGGAAACAAACTCGTAAAATATATTAAAGAAAATACAAAAATTCCTGTTCTGGGCCATGCGGACGGAATTTGCCATATTTTTGCAGATGAGAGTGCTGACCTTGAATTAGCACAAAAAATTATAATTGATGCGAAAACTCAGTATCCGAGTGCATGCAATGCTGTTGAAACGCTTTTAATTCACGAAAAATTCCCGGCGATTGATACACTTTTGGCGGCGCTGCAACTTGAGGAAATAAAGCTTGTTGATAATCCTGAAAGCTGGGCTTTTGAATATGGAGACAAAATCTTAGCTTTTAAAATAGTTAAAGATTTAGACGAAGCAATCGAACATATTAACACATACGGTTCAGGGCATACAGATTGTATTATAACAGAAAATGCGGCTAATGCCGATAAGTTTATGAACAAAGTTGATTCAGCAGGCGTTTATTGGAATGCGTCAACACGTTTTGCCGATGGTTTCAGATACGGTTTTGGGGCAGAAGTCGGGATTTCTACCAACAAAACCCACGCCCGCGGGCCTGTTGGACTTGAAGGTTTAACAATTTATAAATATAAACTAATTGGAAACGGGCATGTTGTGGCGGATTACGCTGAAGGCCGAAAACAATTTCATCACAAAGACATTAATAATTAGTTTTTACCATTAAGGATTTTTTGTGATAAAATAGAAATGTGGCTAATTTTGGAGGACAAACTTTGTTAAAAGGACCGTTTTTAGACAGGAATTGGATGGGGCAGAACCCTGATTATGAAAGCGCTGATATTGTAATGCTGGGGCTTCCTTTTGATGGAACTGTTTCTTATCGTCCCGGTTCGCGGTTTGCGCCTGAACAAATCCGGCTTGCAAGCTGGGGGTTGGAGGAATACTCTCCGAATTTTGACAAACATCTCAGTGATGTAAATTTCCACGATGCAGGCGATTTAGAACTTCCACTCGGCAATACATATAAATCACTTGATGTAATTGAACAAAATGTTGAAGAAATTTACCACGATGGCAAAAAGGTTTTTGGCATTGGCGGGGAGCACTTGGTAACTTTGCCTGAAATCAAAGCAGTTTCTAAATTCTACAAAGATTTAGCAATAGTGCACTTTGACGCTCATACTGATTTAAGAGAGGAGTATTTGGGTGAAGAAATGTCGCATTCTGCGGTTATCAGGCACGCTTCAAAAATCGTTGGCGCTCAAAACCTTAAACAAATCGGCATAAGATCAGGTATGAAAGAAGAATTTAATTTTATGAGAGAACACCACACTTTGGCTAAAACTTATTCAGACTTAGACAGTTTGAAGGACAAAAAAATATTTGTTACTGTTGATTTGGATGTACTAGATCCTTCTATTATGCCAGGAACAGGAACACCTGAATCCGGAGGATTAAATTTTAATACGCTTATTGGCTGGTTTACTTATTTAAAAGATTTCGACATCATAGGAGCAGATGTTGTGGAACTTGCGCCGGATTACGATGCGTCGGGAGTTTCAACAGCCGTGGCGTCCAAGGTTATTCGCGAATTACTGATGATTTTGTAATCGAATTCCTTGTTGTTAACATCACGAGCCGCGGCTCGTAAATTGAAAGGTTAGCTATGATAGATAGAATAAATTTTTTGAAAGAGCAAATAAATAAGCATAATTACCTCTACTATGTCGAAGATAACCCCTCTATAAGCGATTTTGAATATGATAAGATGTTTGCAGAGCTTAAAGATCTTGAAGAAAAACATCCGGAACTTAAAACTCCTGACAGTCCAACCCAAAGGGTAGGTTCTGTCAGCGAAAAATTCTTTTCATATAAGCACAAATACAGGCTTTATAGTCTTGATAACACTTATGATTATGATGAACTCAGGAAATGGTATGACAAGCTTTCAACAAATTTCAATGAGCCGGTAGAACTTGTGTGTGAACTTAAAATAGACGGGCTTGCAATTTCTTTAACTTATGAAAACGGACTTTTTACAACAGGAGTTACGCGCGGAGACGGGATTACAGGTGAAAACATCACGAACAATTTGAAAACAATTAAAGCAATACCTCTAAAGCTCTTTCAGCCGGAGAGCCTTGAAGTGCGCGGAGAAGTTTATATGCCGAAAACTTCCTTTGAAAAGTTAAATGAAGAGAATGCAATTCTTGGTGAAAAAGTCTTTGCAAACCCAAGAAACGCTGCTGCCGGCTCAATTCGCCAATTAGACAGCTCGGTTACGGCACAGCGTGATTTGTCAATTTTTGTATACAATGGCTCGTTTGATCAGGTTAAAAACCCTCCCCAAACGCATTATGAGGGGATGATGTACCTTAAAGAACTTGGCTTTAGGGTAAATCCGAACATGAAGTTATGCAAGAATATTGAAGAGGCCATTGATTACTGCCGCGAGTGGGAAACTCAAAGGTATGATTTGAATTATGCAACAGATGGTGTTGTTATAAAAGTAAATCGGTTTAATTTCCAGGAAGAACTCGGCTTCACGGCTCGTGCACCCAAATGGGCAACTGCTTTTAAATTCCCGCCTGAAGAAGTTACGACAAAGCTTATTGATATTGAATTAAACGTCGGTAAGACCGGAACGGTTACGCCTGTTGCCATTCTTGAACCCGTAAGCCTTGGCGGCAGCACGGTTTCTCGCGCAAGTCTGCACAATTTCGATGAGGTTAAGCGCCTTGATGTAAGACTTGGCGATACTGTTTTAATTAAAAAGGCAGCAGAAATTATCCCAAAAGTTATCAAGGTTATGGATAGCGACGAGCATTACAGCTTACCGGAATACGATATTCCGAAGCGCTGTCCTGAATGCAGAGCGCTTCTTGAAACAAGACCGGATGAAGTCAATCTTTATTGCTCAAATCCCAAATGTCCATCGCTTTTAAAGGCTAAACTTGAATTTTTTGTATCGACGGATGCCATGGATATTGATTATGTCGGGCCCGGTATTATCGAAAGATTATTTGAAAAAGGTTTGGTACGTACTCCGATTGATCTTTATAAGCTTACTATAGATGATTTTTATAAGCTGGACAATGTTAAAGAAAAGTCGGCTAACAATATGTATAATTCAATTCAGGGCAGTAAAAAGCAGCCCTTAAGCAGATTTCTGACAGCTTTAGCGATTAAGCATGTCGGTAAAGAAACAGCAGAAATTCTGGCAAATGAATTTAAAACTCTTGACAATCTTCGCCATGTAACGAAAGATGCTTTATGGGATATAGACGGAGTAGGCCATAAAATTTCTATGGAAGTCAGAGACTACTTTAATGACGCCAAAAATTTGAAATTGATAGACGAATTTCAGTCGCTTGGCGTAAACCCGGTTCAAGATGTTGAGAAAAAGTCTGATATTTTAAAAGGCAGCGCTTTTGTTTTGACTGGAACGTTACAAAATATGACAAGAGATGAGGCCGAAGAACTTATCAAATCAATGGGCGGAAGAACCTCGTCATCAGTGTCTAAGAATACAACATACGTCTTGCTTGGCGAAAATCCCGGATCAAAATATGAGAAAGCTCTAAAATTAGGTGTTATAATATTGACAGAAGATCAATTTCTTGAAATGATTAAATCAAATCAATAAACAATTTAAGAGGAAGTGCAATTAATGAGAAAAAATACAAAAGTTATCCAAATATTTGGTATTCGAGGGCTTTTGACGTTGGCATTCATCGGAGTATGCCTGTTTGCGGGATTTGTAATCTTTCCGGGGGTGGTGGCGATGAAAGTTTGGAACCATTTCGCTTTGCAATACATGCTTTTTCCTTCGATAAATATTTATCAGGGATGTCTTTTGTGGGCTATTGCGGCGCTGTCAATTTATTTAATCAGCGGCCAAAAACTTTTTGTATCTTTTGAAGCTCCAAAAGCTTTGGATAAAAAAGAGCTTGAAACCTTATTAAAACGAGTTCACGAGCAGAAAGAATTTGCACAAAAAGTGCTCATTAGCGCTGATGACATTAAAAAAATAAAAGACAAAATTGAAGCTGAAAAGGTCAGACTTCAAGATGAAGATAAGAAAAGTGAGGAAAAACTATGAAAAAAGTTTTAGTATTAGCATTTGCTGCCGCCGTAATTGCAGGCTTGAGCGTAAATTCGACACAAGCTGTTACAACACAGTCAGATGAAAGAGGCTATGTATCAGTAAGCGCTTCTGCAAACAAAGAGCTTACCCCTGACACGGCTGAAATCTCTATCTCTGTTGTAACTTACGATTCTAAATCAATGCAAAAAGCAACAGCACAAAATAAAGAAATTTCAGACAAGGTTTATACAGCAATGAAATCTATGATTAACAGTGCTGACGGAGATTATGTAAAAACCGCAAACTTCAGAGCAAACCCTGTTTACACATATTCTTCCAACAAAAGAAATTTTGACAAATACGAAGTTTCAAATTCTATTATTATTCATACAAAATCAATTCAAAAAGTCGGCAATATTATAGATAAAGCAATATCTTTAGGCGCAACTGACGTTAGCAATTTAAGCTTTTCAGTTTCAAAATACGAGCAAGAATGTGATGAATTGCTTTCTTTAGCGACACAAAAAGCTAAAAAACAAGCAACAACGCTTTCAAAAGCCGCTGGTTCTTATATTACCGGGCTCAAAAGCATAAACGGAAACTGCTCGCCTTCAGCTAATACAAGAGTTATGTACAATGTCATGGCAAAATCAGCAGGAGCCGCAGACGCTATGCCTGAAGCTTCAACTCCTATTGAAGTCGGCGTTGTCCGTATCTACGCTAACGTAAATGCAAGCTTTTTTGTAAAATAAGTAAATATTTGTAAAAATATTTAAAACACCCGCAAAAAATATTTTCATGATTTTTATATTATTATAAAGAGGAAAATATGTTTGTAGGGAAGATAAACTCAATAAATTTTCATAATCAAAGAGTATCATCTTTTCAAGGTGATACTCTTAATAATAACAAATCCGAAAAAACAGAAAAACGTGTAATCTCAACAAAACTTCTGTTAGGCGTATTGGGTGCAAGTGCAGCTGTAATGGGTACTGCATATTTGTTGGGATCAAGAGCAGGCCGGAAGCATTTGGTGAAAAATGCCCGAAGGACTGTCGAAGAAGTTAATAAATTGCCGGATGTTCCAGTTGCGGCCCCTAACCCGCAAAAACCTATCTTGCATGACAAATTCCCTGTCAATAGCCTTGCTCAACAAGAGTTTTATAAATCCTTCCCGTCTATTCCTGAATTTATATCAGAAGGAGTTTTATCCGCGTATTTTTCCAAGATGCAGCTAAAGATTAGCGAACTTCCCCAGATTAAGCAGCTTAGCGAATTCAAAAAATATCTTGAGTTTTTAAAAATGTTCCCGCCGGAAAAGCTTGAGAATAAAATATTATTTACACCCGGCAAGTTTAAAAATTACCACAAATTTGATATGAATATTGAGGTTGCTAAGGCTGCAATTGATTTTGCGAAGGAAAATCCGAAATACCAGCAGGCAATTTTGTCAAATTTATTGGACTATGAAATGCAGTTTAAATACCATGAAACTTTTGAAAAATATGGTTATATTCCCAAAAGCGGTGATAATAGCATTAAAAAAATGCTCGACAGTCATATGAATAATGCTATAACAATAAGAAAAATGCTTACAGAAAACGGTTTGAAATGTAATGAGAGACTACGTTTAAGAGCGCGTGCAGACTGGGCTGATACTTTTTACCCTCCGCAAACTGTAACAAATAGCGAGGGAAAAGAAATTGCATTGCCAAGAACAAGATTTCACGGCCCTAACAACTTTAAAATAGGTTTTCAAAATCATCCTGATATAAAAAAGTATCAGAAAGCTGCTTTAGACTATGATATTATGCATGGTATTGATGACGGTCTGATGGAGTATATCAATACACCGGAGCTTGCGGATTACGTAAACAGTAAGAAGATTTTTAATCTTATTAGCGGACAATCATAAAAGATTTTAAGCTTCTGCCACCGCCGTCGCTGTTTGACGTTACTTCGATTTTATCAAGATAATTCATAGAAGTTGAACTTCCTCCGTCAAAACCCATTGCTCGGTCAAGTCCGAGTTTTTTTACATAAGCTTGAACTTCATACATGTCCATCGGGTGTTCATCTGTGATAATTAAAATATGCATTTCGCCGTCTTTTAATCCGATTACCGTACGCGCAGTCTTGTGTAAAACAGAGGCTGATTCTCTGACAACTTCGCCGTCTTTTTTTACTATAAAAAATTCTTCTTCTAATTTTAATTCAGGGTAAATTAGCGGGCCGCCTTGGGCTGAGGTTTTTACAATGCAGGCAAAATCTACCGGAGTTTTGTGCGGTACAATTTCATATCTTAACTCTTTTCCGTTGCATTCGATTATGCGAAACTCTGTTCTGTTAAGGATTTTGTCAAGGTTTCTGCGCAGAATGGAATTGTTCATGATATTTTCGTTAAAAAGCGGGTCTTCAGCTGTAACCCTGTCCATAACAATATATGAAATTGATTTTTCATTCTTCGGATCAAAAAATCCGGCATTTATTGTAAGTTTAGCCATTGCACGCTTGTGTGCTTCGCGGTTTGTTATAAGGCTTTCGCTTGATACAAACTGGATTTTTTTCTTAATCTTTTCACCATGTAATATAATATGGTAAATTCCGTCATCGTAATTGATTTCAATCGGATCAGCTGAGAACGCCGGAGTTGAAAAAACTAACATAGCAAGTACAAATAAAAATTTTTTCATATTATAAATCCTTTGACTTGTAGAATCCAATGATTGCTGCCATAAACGCTAATGGCGGGAAAAGCGCCGTAATGAGCGGATGTAATACACCTTTTTCTGCAAGAAGGTCGAAAAATGGCAGAGTAATATAGTATAAAAATATTGCGCCAATAGCAATAGTAAACCCGACTAATCTTTGTTCACGCGGCTTACTGAAGCCTAAAAGGGTTCCCATAATGGCCAGCAGCACGCAGACAAACGGATGGAAAAATCTTTGCAAGTACTTATTTAGCATAAATCTGTATTCTTCCTGCATGTTTTCTTGTTTTAGAAGTTTAATATAATTTTTCAAATCATGATTTGTAATGTCGCGTTCTTTTTTAGTCGAATAAGTCATCAACGTGTGAGCGTTATTCGCGGCTTCGCCTTCGAGAATATCCATTTGCGGAATTTTTGCTATGTCTTCAAAAATTCCGTCTGAAGAAATTTGGTACTTGGTAATATCGCTTAGAACCCATTTATTCTTGAGGCATACGCCGGTTTTTGCCACGTAAATTTCAGACAATTGGTGGACATCATTGTAAACTTTTTTGGAAAAGTCAAGCACAATAATATTTGACATCGCATCCATAGAGAACCTTGAAATAACAACGGCTTTTGTCGGATGACCCGAGCTGTCTTTTTGTGTATAAATGTATTGAGTGGAAGGCCTGTGGTCTTTAATTATGTCGAGCTTTTTGCAAGAAAGCGGTATTAACTTATCGTACGTAACAAAACAAAGCCCTGTAACGATAAGGCTTAAAACCAAAACCGGTGCAAGTATTCTGGAAAAAGACATGCCGACTGCGCGGAAAATAGTTAATTCAGAATCCTTGCTTAATTTATCAAAAGTGAAGAGCGTTCCTAGTAAAAGCCCTACAGGGAAAGCTTTTCCAAGGATTTTTGGAAGTTCGTAAAACAAAACAAGCGCGGCTGTTTTTACGGAATAAACACCTTCTAATGTTTTTTTGATAGTATTAAGAAGCATTTCTGGCGCAATCCACACAACTGTAAACAATAAAATTGCAACAAATGTTGTTATCAAAACCTGATTAAAAATATATTTGTCATATATTGTAATTTTAGGGATTTTCATTACAGAGCAAAATCCTTTCCTAAATAAAATTCTTTAGCAACCGGATCAACGGCAACTTCACGGCTGTTACCTTGAATTTTGATTTTACCGTCAAAAATTACATAGGCGCGATCGGTGATTGATAAAGTCGCCTTGGGGTTGTGGTCAGTAATCAAAACCCCAAGACCCTTGTCTTCAGAGAGTTTTCTGATATTGTCCTTAATTTCGCCGATAGCAATAGGGTCAATACCAGTGAAAGGTTCGTCTAAAAGTATGAAATCCGGACTTGCCGCAAGCGCACGGGCAAGCTCAACACGCCTTCTTTCTCCGCCGGAAAGGGAAACTGCTGAATAATGACGCAGGCGTAAAACACCGAATTCTGTCAATAATTCTTCAAGTTTACGCTTTTTCTCGTCAACTGTAAGCTTTTCGTTCATTTCAAGAACCAGCTTAATGTTATCTTCAACAGAGAGCTTTCTGAAAATAGAGGCTTCTTGCGGAAGATATCCGATACCGGCTTTTGCGCGAACGTTCATTGGCCAGCTTGAAATATCCTGACCATCGATTAAAACCTGGCCTTTGTTAGGCTTTACAAGGCCTACAACCATGTAGAAAGTTGTGGTCTTGCCGGCGCCGTTCGGGCCGAGAAGACAAACAACTTCACCCTTGTTAACATCAAAGGAAACATCATTAACAACACTTCTGTCGCCGTATATTTTTATTAAATTTTTTGCTTCAATCCTCATCTTATCCCCCGTCTTTTATTCAACATAATAACTTAAATATGTTGTTAATGCAACAGTGTGCTATGAAGATATGTTAACGATATATTAAATATATGTTATATATGTAAACTTCATGGGTATACAGAAAATATAACCATTTTCTTTTTCTTTATTTTCTCCTACACACTAACCTTTTACAATGAGATAACGCCGCGAAAGCGGCTATTATTTTGTCATGTCTTGAAAAATTCCGACAAGTAGGGTATAATGATGATAGTTAAAGAGTTAAAGAGTTTAATAGGAGGCAAAAGGCATGAATAGACGGCAATCGTTGGGGGGG
>ULUL01036642.1_pt1 | contig 17506 bp, 13 predicted proteins | sample 1958481 | NCBI WGS metagenome assembly ULUL01 (sample SAMEA4835759, study PRJEB28245) | human gut metagenome | biome: gut microbiome; material: fecal sample | place: Denmark | collected 2008 | reverse complement strand
GAGTCACAAAACTTTTCTACGCAATTCTAAAACCAAAAAACTCGCTATGGAAACCCCTCCGAAATTATGGTAAAATAGTGGGTAAAAGAGTAGTTACGATAACATACGAAGGAGAGAGTTTATTATGGTTATTAAGGTAATTTTGTTACTGGTATTTTTTGCCGTGATGCTGGGGATTGGATTTTATTCCAGAAAGCATGCGACAGATGTGAATGGATTTGTGTTAGGAGGACGTTCGGTTGGTCCGTGGCTGACTGCATTTGCGTATGGAACGTCTTATTTTTCAGCGGTTGTATTTGTCGGATATGCAGGACAGTTCGGTTACAAATACGGACTTGCCTCCACTTGGATTGGAATTGGCAATGCAGTGCTTGGTTCCCTGCTTGCATGGGTTGTATTGGGACGGCGTACAAGAATTATGACAAAGCATTTGAAATCCATGACCATGCCGGATTTCTTTGGAAAACGTTATGGCAGTAAATCGCTTCGCGTTGCAGCGTCTATGATTGCCTTTATTTTCCTCATTCCGTATACCGCATCGGTGTATAATGGTCTTTCCTATTTGTTTGGTATGGCATTTGATATCGACTTCCGCATCTGTGTAGTCGTGATGGCGGTGCTGACCGGTGTGTATGTTATTGTGGGCGGTTATATGGCGACCGCACTGAATGACTTGATTCAGGGAATTATTATGTTATTTGGTATTGTGGCAGTTATTGCGGCAGTACTTTCCGGCCATGGCGGATTTTTGGCGGCTGTGAAGGAACTTGCATATGTGCCAAGTGACGTAATGCCGGGAGCTTATGCATCCTTCTTTGGACCGGATCCATTGAATCTGCTTGGGGTTGTGATTTTAACTTCACTGGGTACGTGGGGACTTCCACAGATGATTCAGAAATTTTATGCCATTAAAGATGAAAAAGCAGTACATACAGGAACTATTATTTCGACGTTGTTTGCCGTAGTTGTTTCCGGCGGCTGCTATTTCCTTGGTGGATTCAGCCAGATTTCCGGTGTAACAAAAGCAGCCGATGGAAGTGTAGCATATGATACTATTATACCGACGATGCTTTCGAGCCTGCCTGACATTCTGATTGGAATTGTCATTGTGCTTGTTTTGTCTGCATCCATGTCGACTTTGTCGAGCCTTGTGCTGACGTCAAGTTCCACACTCACACTTGATTTTATCAAACCATTGTTTGTGAAAGATATGAGTGAGAAAAAGCAGTTAATCTGGATGAGAATACTGCTTGCGTTCTTTATTATCATTTCCGTTGTGATTGCACTTGACCCGCCGGCATTTATTGCACAGCTTATGGGAATCAGCTGGGGTGCTCTGGCAGGAGCGTTTTTAGCACCGTTTTTGTATGGACTGTACTGGAAGCGCGTGACAAAAGCGGCTGTCTGGGCAAGTTTTATCGCCGGAGTTGGAATCACGGTTTCCAACATGTTTATCAATTATATTGCATCGCCGATTAACGCGGGAGCATTAGCAATGATTGCCGGTTTGATTGTTGTTCCGGCTGTCAGTGTAATAACGAAGAAACCGGATGAAGCAATTGTAGATGGAATTTTTAACTGCTTGGATGAAAAAGTTATGGTAGAGCAGAAAATGGCTTTGCCGGAAGAGGACGAAGAGTAAACGTATATAATGGAAATGAGGGGGTGTCGGATATGGCGCGAAAAAAAAGGAAAAGTCTAATTTTTACCATCATGCGAATGTCAGTAGTTCCGATTGCAATTTTAGGAGTTGTCATGACATTTTACAGTCAGAATTCGGTTCGTGAAGGTATGGTATTTGAGATTGAAAAGAGTTTGTCCGGTATCGCTCATAATCTGATTAGTATTTATAATGTGTTGGATGCGGGAGATTTTTCGCAGAAAGACGATAGGGTTTATAAGGGGGAAACAGAAATTACATCGGATTACCGCATTTTAGACGATATTAAAAATGATACCGGTGCGGATGTTACTGTATTTGTTGGTGATGAGAGATGTCTTACAACACTGGTTGATAAAAAAGGAAATCGTTTGGTTGGCTCTCACATAGATAAAGAAGTTGCTTCACAAGTGATTGAAGACGGGGAAGAATATTTTTCCCAGAATGTTGACGTTATGGGAGTCAGATACTTTGGTTACTATGTGCCAATTCGCAATGATGAGAATGAAGTTGTAGGTGTTTGTTTTGCCGGAGAGTCAGCGGAGTCTGTGAATACTTCCATGAGATTCATGACGCAGGGGAATGTGATTATCTGCCTGTTTATCATAATTCTTGCCGGATTTATCTGTAATCTTTCCGCACAGAAAATGGTGGAGGCAATTCAGGCGATTAAGAGATTTCTTGGCAGAGTGGCGCATGGAGAATTTCATCATGAAATGCCGGAAATTGTTTTAAAGAGAGGCGACGAATTGGCGCAAATGGGCGAATATGCAGTGGCGGTCAGTGATTCATTGGAAGAAATGGTGTCACGTGACCCATTGACAAAACTTCTGAACCGGCGTGCGGCGCAGATTCAGATGGATTACCGTAGAGATAACGATTGTTTTTCACTTGCGATTGCGGATATCGATTTTTTTAAGAGTGTCAATGACAGTTATGGTCATGAAAAAGGTGACGAAGTTCTAAAATATGTTGCCGGAGCACTACGGAAAGCAGTTGGTGAAGATGGTTTTTCCGCACGCTGGGGTGGCGAAGAATTTTTGATTGGTTTTGATGGAACAGTAAATGAGACGAGAAAAGTTTTGCAGGGATTTTTGGACGATGTGAAATCGAAAAAGTTTTCACATAACGGTATGGAATTCTCAATTTCTCTGACGATTGGTATTGCAACTTACTGTGAAGAAGAGAAAATGGAAGAAGCGATTAACCGTGCGGACGAACTTCTTTATTATGGAAAAGAGCATGGGCGAGACCAGATTGTAATGGAATCAAGGGAGGAGGAATCCTGATGCCGAAAGCACCAAACCAGAAATACAAATTATTTTATATTTTGGAACTGCTGCGAAGTGAGAGTGACGAAAAACATCCGGTAACGATGCCGCAAATCATCTCGTATTTAAAGCAGAATGGTATTCATGCGGAAAGAAAAAGTGTTTATTCGGACATGGAAGCTTTGCAGATACTCGGGTATGATGTTGTATGTCAGAAAAACCCGGCGGGTTACTATCTGGGAAGCCGTGAGTTTGAATTGGCGGAGTTAAAACTTTTAGTTGATGCTGTGCAGGCGTCCAAATTTATTACGCAAAAACAAAGCAGAAATTTGATTGAGAAGTTGGAACGTTTCACGAGCCGCCATGAGGCAAATCGGTTACAGCGTCAAGTTTGTGTCAATGACCGTGTGAAAACAGAAAATTTGTCTTCCCTTTATCTGATTGATGACATTCATCAGGCAATGCACGAAAATCAACCGGTTACTTTTGTTTACTGCGAATGGAATCAGAACAAGGAACTTGTGCCGCGGCACGGTGGCGAACGCTATCTTGTTTCTCCGTGGATGCTTATGTGGGAAGACGAAAATTATTATCTGCTGGCGTATGACCACAAAGCAGAGATGATTAAATATTTCCGTGTAGATAAACTTCGACAGTTAAAGAGAGAAGAGGGAAAAAGAGAAGGGGAAACAGCATATCAAAAACTGGATGTCACGGATTTTTCAAAAAAAACGTTTGGAATGTTTGCCGGGGAGAAAAAAAGGCTTCAGCTTGTTTTTGATAATTCGCTGATTGGCGTTGCAATTGACCGTTTTGGAAAGGAAATTCCTGTTTTAAAAGAGTCCGAGACACAGTTTCGGACATTCGTAGAAATCAGTGTCAGCAAGCAGTTTTATGGTTGGCTTGCGGGGATTGGAAAGGGTGTTTCAATCGTGGAACCAAAAGAAGAACAAGAGAAGTATCGGAAGTATCTTGAAAATATTTGGAAACTATGATATTCTACCATTGATTATGAGAATTTGTATCAATTACGCCAAGGAGGACAAGAATGAGAGGAATAGAAACCCCGATTAAGACACTGAGACAGAAAGTGTTTACAGAAGTTGCAAAAGTCGCTTTTGATTCACAGAATATAAATGATGATATCGAGGCAATCCCATATAAAATTACGCCGGGAGATGCGCCTTTATACCGTGAGAGTATTTACCGTGAGCGTGCTATCTGCTCGGAGCGTGTGCGTCTTGCGATGGGACTTTCATTAAGACCGGATGACGAACCGGTTCACGTTACAAGTGGATTGGATGAGAGTAATGTGGCAGAAAAATATTATGAGCCGCCTTTGATGCAGGTAATTCCGTCGGCTTGTGATATGTGTGAGGATAACGTATATGAAGTATCCAATCAGTGCCGTGGCTGTGTGGCACATCCTTGTGTAGAGGTTTGCCCGAAAGGTGCTGTCAGCATTGTAGACGGAAAATCTCATATTGATAAAGATAAATGTATTAAATGTGGAAAATGTAAGGCAATCTGTCCTTATGATGCAATTGCGAAGAAGGTTCGTCCATGTGCAGCTGCATGTGGTGTGAAAGCCATTTCCAGTGATGAGCGCGGACGTGTCCGGATTGATGACCAAAAATGCGTAAAATGCGGACAATGTATGACTGCATGTCCATTTGGAGCGATTGCAGATAAATCCCAGATTTTCCAGTTGATTCAGGCAATGAAGCAGGGACCGGTTATTGCCGAATTGGCTCCGGCGATTATCGGACAGTTTGGTGACGATGTCCGTCTTTGGAAAATCAAAGCAGCGTTGAAAGAAATTGGTTTTGCGGAAGTGTTTGAAGTTGCACTTGGTGCAGATATCGGAGCGATTACGGAAGCAAGACATTATGTAAATGAAGTAAAAACAGGAAAACTTCCATTTTTGTTGACTTCCTGTTGTCCGGCTTGGTCGATGTTGGCAAAGAAAACACTGCCGGATATGGTAGAGACTGTTTCAAGTGCTCTGACACCGATGGTAGCGACTGCACGTACAATTAAACAGCGTCATCCGGAAGCTAAGATTGTATTTGTCGGACCGTGTGCGGCAAAGAAACTGGAAGCTTCCCGCCGTTCGGTACGAAGTGATGTGGATTTTGTAATTACCTTTGAAGAATTGGATGCGATTTTCACTGCCAAAGGAATTGATATGGAAACCTATGATGCAGAGGAGCCAATTCATGATGCAACAGGAACCGGACGTGGTTACGCCGTTGCCGGTGGTGTTGCAAATGCCATTGAAAACTGCATTAACGAATATTATCCGGGAACGGAAGTTTATATTGAGCATGCGGAAGGATTATCCGACTGTCAGAAAATGCTTCTTATGGCGAAGGCCGGTAAAAAGGATGGCTGTCTGATTGAAGGTATGGGCTGTCCGGGTGGCTGTGTTGCCGGTGCTGGTACGAATATTGCGATACCGAAAGCGGCACAGGCTGTGCGCAAGTTTGTTAAGGATTCAACAACTGCACTGCCACCGAAAGAATATTCAGAAATTGATTTGCCGTAAGGTAAAATGAACAAGATAAGAAAGAGGGTATTTTGATTGTAAAATCGGAATACCCTCTTTGTGACAGAAGGCATTTGATCATATTTAATCAATAGCGGAGGCAGTATGAAAATCGAACGAATTATTTTATTTACCAAGGGAATTGAAACATTAAGTTTTTTTAGTGAGCAGCTTGGGAAGACTTTTAGTAAATTGGGATATGAAGTGTTTTACTTTGACCAGTGTAAATCGTATGATAGTCTTGCCGAATTGCTTTTGTTTGCCAAACCGGAGGCAACAGCGGCAGTGACGTTTAATTTTGACGGCTGCTGTGGTGAGGGGTATTTTATTGACTGCAAGGGAATTCATTTGTTTGATGACAGAAAAATACCGGTTATCAATATTGTGGTTGATCATCCGTTTTACTATCATAAATTTCTGCCATTTTTGCCAAAAGACTACTGCCAGATTTCGATTGACAGAGAGCATGAAGCTTATTTGCAGTATTATTTTCCGGAAATTAAGCGGGGTCCGTTTTTACCGCTGGCGGGAACGTCTTTGTGGAAAGAAGATACGCTGCCTAAGTGGGAAGAACGCCCATATGACGTTGTATTTACCGGAAATTACACGCCGCTTTCTAAATTTGAACCGACGATTGAGAGACATGGCAAAGAGTATGCCGATTTTTATTACGGAATTATTGAGGACTTTAAGAAACATCCACATCTGGGGATGGATATCGGAATTCGTGAGCATCTGCTTTCCGAGGTTGAGGATATTACCGAAGACGGTGTAAAAGAAATGATGCCAAATATGATTATGATCGATTTGTATGTGCGCAATTATTTTCGTGGAAAAGTGGTGCAGACGCTTGTGGATGCCGGTGTTTCCGTGCATTGTTTTGGAGCTGGATGGGAATTTCTTCCCTGTGAACATCCGGAAAATCTGATAAAAGAGGGTGGCGTTGATTCACTGGCGTGTCTGCAGGCGTTAAGCAAGGCGAAAGTTTCTTTGAATGTAATGCCGTGGTTTAAGGATGGCGCACATGACCGCGTATTTAATTCGATGTTAAACGGCGCTGTATGTTTTACCGACTGGAGCCGGTATTTGGCAGAAAATTTACGGGATGGAGAGGATATTTTCTTTTATGAACTGGATGCACTTGAATGCCTGCCGGATATGGTGCAGGGGATTTTAGAAAATCGAAAGAAATGGGAGCACATGCAGAAAGCGGCGTATGAGACGGCTGAGAAGTCGCATACATGGGAACACCGTGCAGGGGCTGTGCATAAAGAAATTCTTTCCAAGATACGCTAAATGTGGTATGATGATACATAAGTCAAAGCGTCCACGTAGTATAAAGCGGGAGAAATGGAGGTAAAGATGGCTAGAAAAAACAAAAAACAGCGGAAACATCCTAAGTTTTGGTTTGGGTTTAAAATTGTATTACTTTTGTTTCTGCTCACAATATTAGTCGGCGGAATTGTCTTTTATTTCAAATATGGAAAAGATATCTTCGCAATGCAGGATGACGCGGTTGCGCTTGTGAAAGAGTCGTCCATAGATACATTCCGTTCATCCGAGACGTCGATTGTGTATAACAATAAGGGCAAAGAGATAGCGAAATTAAAGGGAGAAAAAGACTCCTATTACCTTACCTTGGACAAAATACCAAAGGCGGTAAAGGATGCAGCAATTGTTACCGAAGACAAAAAGTTTTACTCACATAACGGAATTGATGCCAAAGGTATTATGCGTGCGGTTTTTGCATTGATTAAGAATAACGGTGAGAAAACACAGGGAGCATCGACAATTACCCAGCAGTTAGCACGCGGTGTTTTCCTCTCGACGGAGAAGACGTATGAGCGTAAAATAAAGGAAATTTTTATTGCGCTTGAGCTGGAAAAGAAGTACACCAAAAGCCAGATTCTGGAATTTTACTTAAATACCATTTATTATGCAAATGGTTACTATGGAATTGAGGCGGCGGCACGCGGATATTTCGGAAAGAGCTGTCAAGAATTGTCACTTGGGCAGTTATGCTTTTTGTGTTCTATTCCAAATAATCCAACCCTTTATAATCCATTGAAAAATTTTGATAACACGGTCAAACGTAAAAATCGTATTTTAGACCAGATGTTAGATGATGGCGTGATTACGAAGGTGGATTACGATGAGGCGTACCAGGAAGAAATTAAGCTGAACATTCAGGAAGTGCAGAAACGAGATTACATCCAGACGTTTGTTTCTTACTGTGCGATTCGCGAGTTGATGAAAAAGAATGGATTTGAGTTTAAAAATTCATTTGCGGATAAGGAAGAAAGAGAGACCTATGAGACGGAGTATGATGATGCGTACTCGACGGCTCAGCAGATGCTTTTGAATAAAGGATATAAGATTTATACATCCTTTGATCTGAAGAAACAGAAAAAACTGCAAAAAGCAGTCAATCATAATTTGTCCGGATTTAAGGATAAAGAGACAAACGGAACCTACAAAATGCAGGGTTCAGCAGTATGTATCGATAATAAGACCGGACGTGTTGTTGCGCTGGTGGGCGGACGAAGCCAGGAGACAGAAGGTCTTTCCTTAAACCGTGCGTACCAGTCTTACCGTCAGCCGGGTAGTTCAATTAAGCCGTTGATTGTTTATACACCGACTTTGGAGCGTGGTTCAACGGCAAGCACGACCGTACATGATTATAAGTTTAAGGGCGGTCCGTCAAACAGCAGTGGACGTTACTACGGTTATGTTTCACTTCGTTTTGCGGTGGAGCAGTCATTGAATACGGTTGCATGGCAGCTGTTCCAGAAGTTAAAACCGGAAGTTGGCTTGCAGTATTTATTGGATATGAATTATTCCAAAATCGTGAAGTCTGATTACTACTTGTCGGCATCCCTTGGCGGATTGACATACGGTACCAGTACGTTAGAGATGGCATCCGGTTATGCAACACTGGAAAATGACGGAAAGTACCGGGAACCAACGTGTATTGTGAAAATTTTGGATTCCGATGGAAATGAAATTGTTTCCGATAAAGTCGAGCGAAAGAGTGTTTACAAGAAGGATTCAGCACGTGCGATGGTTGATATCCTGACCGGTGTAATCAAACGTGGTACGGCACGTGGTCTTGGCCTTGATAATGGACAGCCAAGTGCCGGCAAGACCGGAACAACCAATGATAAAAAAGACGGCTGGTTCTGTGGTTTTACACCATATTATACAACGGCAGTCTGGGTTGGCTATGATTCCCCGAAAACGGTTGCCGACTTGTATGGTTCCACCTATCCGGGACGAATCTGGCATGAGTACATGAATGAGATTCATAAAGACTTAGATGTAAAAGAATTTGATTTGGGTGAGTTATCATCGGGAAGTTCCGGTGGTGGCAGCAGTAGTGGTTATACGACTCCACAGGAAGATACTGGAAGTGGTGGAAGTGTAGATACGGACCCGGCAGATTCGAATGATAATGACGTTGATGTGGATCCGGATGATGGAACGGATACACAGATTACGGAACCGCCGGCCACGCAGGTACCGGCGACACAAGTTCCGGCAACAGCGGAACCGGCTGCGACAGAGCCTCCGGCAGACCCGGCAGCAGACCCGGAAGCAGAGGGTGTAGAATAAAAAATAAGGGCTAAAAAAAGCCTGTCAGGCAAATGCTTGACAGGCTTTTTAATAGGTGCGCCTTGCGACACACGTTTCTATTAGTGTTCCTGATGATATTTCTTCAGGATGCGCTCAATACGCTCGGTTGGATTTAAGTATTCCGCAATCGAGGAATCATGATTTAAAGTATCGATAAGGAGAGCAATGTATTTGCTCATATCAACATTGATGTAGTACTCACGCTGTAACAGTTCTTCCGGCTGATATACTAAGTTTGTCGTCATGACACGGTAAATCAAGCCGCTCTTATAAGCTTCATCAAACTTCTCCAGACCGTTTGTGAACAGACCAAAAGTAGAAGCAACGAAAATACGGTTTGCATTGCGGTGCTTCAATTCAGTTGCAACGTCAATCATACTTTCACCGGAGGAAATCATATCGTCAATCACAACAACGTCCTTGCCGGAAACATCAGCACCGAGGAATTCATGTGCAATAATCGGGTTACGTCCTTCAACAATTTTTGTGTAATCACGGCGTTTGTAGAAGGTTCCTACATCAACACCGGCTACGTTACCAAAGTAAATCGCACGTCCCATAGCACCTTCATCCGGGCTGATAATCATCATGTTTTCCGGTTTCATATGAATGTCCGGTACATTTTTCAAAAGGGCTTTAATAAACTGATATGTTGGCTGTACAGTTTCAAAACCCTTCAATGGAATTGCATTCTGTACGCGAGGGTCATGTGCGTCAAAAGTGATAATATTGTCAACGCCTATAGCGGTCAGTTCCTGAAGTGCCAAAGCGCAGTCTAACGATTCGCGGGAACTGCGTTTATGTTGTCTGCTTTCATACAGGAAAGGCATAATAACAGTGATTCGTCTTGCTTTTCCGCTGATTGCGGCAATCATACGTTTCAAATCCTGAAAATGGTCATCCGGTGACATATGATTAACCTGTCCACATACTGTGTAAGCTAAACTGTGGTTACATACATCAACAAGAAGGTATACATCTTTTCCGCGGACGGATTCATTTAAGATACCCTTTGCTTCACCGGACCCAAAACGTGGGCATACGGCATCGATGATGTAAGAATCCCTTTTGTAATTGGTAAAATGAATGGAAGAATCTACATCGGCTTCATTTCTCCAGCCAACAATGTAATCATTCACTTTTTTTCCGATTGCTTTGCTGCTCTCCAATGGAATAATACCAAGGTCTCCATAAGGGATTGTTTTCGACAAATCTTTTTGACTCATGATTAAAGTCCTCCGTGTAAATATTGTGTTGTAGGTTTATAGTTTGCAGCAACAGAAAGAAAAACATACTTAATGTTGCATAATTGCCTTTTTCAAACGAATGTCATCGCCGGTGATTTTTAATAATGTATAATTACTTGTAATCCGGGAGAAAATCCGCTCGCTGTAGCGTTCCCGTAAATCATCAAACGACAAGTTTGTTGAAATAATCGTGGAACGGTGGTTTGTTAATCGTGTATCGATGCAGTGGTAAAGCTGAGAGGAAGTAAAACTATTGTTTAATTCTGTTCCCAAATCATCGATAATCAATAAATCGCTGCTTAATAAATAAGAAAGCGAAGCATTTTTCCGGGTCTGTGATAAGTCCCGGTCAAATTTGCACGATTCTAAAATATCAAATAGTTTTAGAGAAGTCAAGTACACAACGGTATGAGACTTGTCTAAAAGCTCTTTTGCAATACAGTTTGTTAAAAAAGTTTTACCGACACCGGTGTTGCCGTATAGCAGAAGATTTCCCGGTGTGTCCGAAAAACCGGATAAATAGGATTTCACGGTTTCTAAGACATGTCGCATATTGTCACGCGGTGTTTCGCCGGTTGCCTCTTCGGTGTAGTCATCCGGGTAAAAATCCAAATTAAAATGAGAAAAATTCTCATGTTCCAAAACGTCTTTCAAATTTGACTGTGAGTACAAATATTGAACAATCAGTTTTTCAAAACAGTGGCATTTCCTGCCATCAATATAGCCGGTATCCTTACAGTCAGCGCACTCGTAGACCGGTTTCAGGTAGTCCGCCGGGTAACCGTGCTGCAAAAGCAGGGCTTCTTTTTGTTTTGTGATTTTATCAATCTCGGCATCTAGGTCAATCGAATCGGTTTGTCCTTTCAAACGAGAGGCAGCGTGCTGCACCGAAAGTGTACGAATCCGGTTTTCCAATTCGTTCATTTGGGGAATCGCATCATAGACTTCCTTCATGCGCTTTTTCAGGATGAAATTGTCCTTGAGCTGCTGATGATAGTAATGGGACATCAGATGCTCGTACTGACTGTTGGTCAAAAGCATAATAAATGGATCCTTTCGTTTGTTTTATGCCTGCACATTGCGCAGTAACTGTTTTTCCAGTGAACTGTAATCCTCTTTGGAATACTCTCTTTGAGGAAAACTCTGGAATTGGTTCCTTTTTTGCTGTGTGGCAGAGTTTTTCTGCTCTCCGGTTTTTTTCTTCTGCTGAAATGACTTGTCACATTTTTCTATGTCCGCAAGGGTGAGGACTCCTTTCTTGTGCCAGTCCTTTAATATACTTGTTATGTAATTTAAGTTTGTGCCACCGGTCTGCAAAACCGTACGCTTACATGCCTGCTCAATAATTTCATCCGAGAAGCCGTAATCACTCCATGTATCAATGATTTCACGTTCTGCCGGAGCAAGGGAACGATTTAAGCCAAGTGCTTTGCTTACGACATGATAAAGACCTGAAAAAGCAGAAGACTCATCCTTTGCTTCCTCCGGCGTTGTAATCCCCTTTTTCGCCCATGTAAGACCAATTGCCTCCATATACTTTGGTGAAGTCTTTCCGCGGCTGTGTGCCGTGCGGTACAGGGTAGCAATCATCTCCTGTGAAAATCCGATGTCACACATAAAATATAAAATCATTTGCAGATGTGTGGTGGAAAGAGTCGTGCCAAGTATCTTTTCTGCCTGCGAAATCGCCTCGCTGATTTCAATATCTTTCATCAGTGCTTCCGCCTGTAAAGGAGTATACTCCTGGCGGTTCGGAATGGAGATGCCGTCGGGTACAACGGTTTCTTCCGCTACCGGTGAAGCATCGATATCCGGTTCTCTTTCTACCGTAACTGCTGACGCAGTGTCTGTGGCGTCAGTAGAAAGAACAATCGAAGTAATCTCGCCATTTTGCTCTGTGAAAGAAAGAAGTCCTTCTTTCTGCCAGTAACGCAGTGCACGCAAAATGTCACTTTCTGTGCATTCGAAACAATCGGCAAGAGCATCAATGGATGAATTACCTGCAGTGTCGGCATGCTGGCAGAGCATAACCAGATACAAATATATTTTCACGAAATTGCCATTTGCAGATGGCATATGATTTTGAATAAATGAATTGGAAATCAAAGTGAGTCCGCAATTCGATGTTGTGGAAATTGTAAATCCCATAATAAAACGCATTCCCTTTCTCCATCAGGTATTTTTTACCTGTCAGCAAGGATGAGTATATCACAAAGAAAAAACAGTTGCAAATTGCAAATGTGCATACATTTCATGTAGAATTTATCTGTTGATAATGTGCATAATGTTCATAACAAAACAACAAACAGACTATTCTGGTAGAAAGAGTGGGTCAATATGCCGAAATTACGTTGGTTGAGCTTGTCAAGTAAAAAATGCAATTTATTCACATTTTTTTTTGAACAAAAAAATATCCACAACCGTATCTTTCGACTGAATGTTGATAAGGTTGTGGATAACGTTCATAACTTAGTTGTTCAAAAGATTTTCACCAATTTCTACTATGTTTCCGGCACCCATAGTTATCAACAGGTCGCCGTTGACTAAATTTTTTAAAATAAATTTTTCGATTTCGTCAAAACTGCGTAAATAGTGAACTTCCTTTCCGAGTTTTTCCAATTCTCTTGCAAGGTCAGCAGAAGAAATATCTCCCGGGTCTTTTTCACGCGCCGCATAAATGTCTGCTAAGATTACTTTATCTGCCAGAGAAAGGGCAGAGGCAAAATCCTTTAAAAAGGCGCGGGTACGTGTGTAGGTGTGCGGTTGGAAGGCACACCACAACGTTTTGTGCGGATAATTTTTCGCTGCTGTGAGTGTTGCTCGGATTTCCGTCGGGTGATGAGCATAGTCATCAATAATGGTAAATCCGTTTTTCTCACCTTTGTATTCAAAGCGGCGGTCTGCGCCGTGGAATGTAGTCAATGCTTTCTGGACGGTGCCGTCATTAATACCGTAGAGAGAGGCTAACGCTAAGCAGGCAAGGGTATTGGAAATGTTGTGTCTGCCGACTACGGACAGATGGAAATGCCCTTTTGTTTCTCCCTGTACGACTGCGTCAAAGGTGCCGCATCCAAGGTCATTATAAGTGATGTTTTCAGCTGTAAAATCAGCGTCTTTATTTTCTAATCCGTATGTGATAACACGGCAGGAAAGTCCCTCTGTAATTTCTTCATAATTTTCAATATCCGCATTGATAATTAATGTACCATGCTCCGGAATCCGTTTCGCAAATAAATGGAAAGAGTGACGGATATCTGCCAGGTCATGGAAAAAGTCCATATGGTCTTCTTCTATATTAAGTATCATTCCCACAGTAGGGAAAAAGTGAAGAAAACTATTCGTGTATTCACAAGCTTCCGTAATGAAATGCTTGGAGTGGCCGATGCGGATGTTGCCGCCGATTGCTTCTAAAATACCGCCGACGGAAATTGTCGGGTCAAGGTTTGCTGCCAAAAAGATGTGGGAAGCAATCGAAGTGGTCGTTGTTTTTCCGTGTGTTCCTGCAATGGCAATGGCGGAAGAATAATTTTTCATTACCTGCCCAACCATAACTGCGCGCTCCATCAGCGGAAGATTTAATTTTTCAGCCGCCTGATATTCCGGATTGGTCTTTTTAACTGCTGCGGTATAGACAACCAAATCGATATCTTTTGTAATATTCTCTTCTTTTTGTCCATATACTACTTGTATGCCGAGAGATTCCAAATGTTTTGTGATTTTGCTTTCATGCCAGTCGGAACCGGTAATGGTAAAGCCCATGGAATGAAGCAGCTCGGCGAACCCGCTCATACTAATGCCGCCAATTCCAATAAAATGAATCTTTCCCGGATGTGTAAAGTCGATTTCGTACATAAATGACACCCTTCCTTCTATTATTTGGAAACAAAATTATGTTTCCTCAGATTCATTATATATAGACAGGGGAGAAAATACAAGGAAAAAGGTGAATATGCTTAAGATTTTCACACGATATTTGTGTAAAATGTACAAAATCAAAGAATCATAAGAAAAAAATTTGTGAAAAATATTCACAAAACTTAAACAATGTGGTATACTTATTTTACAATATTAACAACAGGGGTGATAACATGATCAAAAAAGAAATGATAGCCATGTTACTTGCTGGGGGGCAAGGGTCAAGACTGGGGGTCTTGACTGCAAATGTAGCAAAACCTGCTGTTGCTTTTGGGGGAAAGTATCGAATCATTGATTTTCCGTTGAGTAATTGTATCAACTCGGAAGTCGATACCGTTGGAGTGCTGACACAGTATCAGCCGTTGAAGCTGAATACTCATATCGGCATTGGAATTCCATGGGACCTTGACCGCAATATTGGGGGCGTGTCAATCCTGCCGCCGTATGAGAGAAGCACAAGCAGCGAGTGGTACACCGGAACCGCAAATGCGATTTACCAGAACTTGAATTATATGGAGTATTACAACCCGGATTATGTATTAATTCTTGGTGGTGACCATATTTACAAGATGGATTATCAGGTAATGCTTGATTTCCATAAGGCAAATCACGCGGACATTACGATGGCGACGATACCGGTGCCGATTGAAGAGGCAAGCCGGTTTGGTGTCTGTATTACAGATGATACCCATCGTATTTTGGAATTTGAGGAAAAACCGGAGCATCCACGCAGTAATCTGGCATCTATGGGAATTTACATATTCTCATGGCCGGTGTTAAAAGAAGCCCTGATTCATTTGAAAGACCAGAAGGGCTGTGACTTTGGTAAACATATTTTACCTTACTGCCACGAAAGAGGCGACCGCATTTTTGCCTTTGAGTACAATGGATACTGGAAGGATGTTGGTACGCTTGGTTCGTACTGGGAATCAAATATGGAATTGATTGACTTGATTCCGGTATTTAACCTGTACGAAGAGTTTTGGAAGATTTACACAAGTAACGAATGGATTCGTCCACAGTATATTGCAGGAGATGCTGTGATTGACAAAGCCATTGTGGGTGACGGCTGTGAGATTTATGGAGAAGTCCATAGTTCTGTGATTGGTTCGGATGTTGTCATTGAGGAAGGCGCTGTAGTGCGTGATTCGATTATTATGAATTCTGCGAGAATTGGTAAAAATACCGTTCTTGACCGTGCAATTATTGCAGAGGGTTCGATAATTGGAGAAAATTGTGTGCTCGGTGCGGGCGAAGACGACATTCCAAACAAACTAAAGCCGGATGTCTATGCCTTTAACCTGGTTACGGTTGGCGAAAAAACCGTGATTCCGGATGGCGTTACCATCGGTAAAAACACTGCCATAGCGGGTAAGACAACCATTGAAGATTACCCGGATAACACCTTAGCAGGTGGCGAAACTTTGATAAAGGCAGGTGACATGTAATGAGAGCAATAGGATTGATTTTAGCAGGTGGGTCCAGTACCCGCATGAAAGAACTGACAAAAAATCGTGCGACAGCAGCACTGCCGATTGCCGGTGGATACCGTAGCATCGATTTTGTACTTAGCAGCATGTCCAGTTCCCGGATTAACAAAGTTGGTGTCATTACGCAGTACAATTCAAAGTCGTTGACACAGCATTTGAACTCATCAAAATGGTGGGACTTTGGACGTAAAAAAGGCGGTTTGTTTGTATTCACACCGACACAGACACATGACAATAGTTATTGGTACCGCGGAACCGCAGATGCCATTGCGCAAAACATTGATTTTCTGAAATCAAGTCATGAGCCGTATGTAATTATTGCATCCGGTGACTGTGTATACAAGATGGATATGAATAAACTTTTGGAATATCACATTGAGAAAAATGCTGATGTTACCATCGTGACGAAGGACTTGGGAACGGTAGATGACCCGAGCCGGTTTGGTGTCGTATCGGTTGACATCGAAGGCAGGGTGACCGAGTTTGAAGAGAAGCCGCTTGTGACTTCGAAAACGCTGGTTTCTACCGGAATCTATGTAATCCGCCGCAGACAGTTGATTGAGATGATTGAGCGTGCAGGGGCGGAAGATGGATTCGATTTGGTAAAGGATATTTTTATCCGTTACAAAGGAGTCAAGAAATTTTATGCCTATCCGTTGGACTCCTATTGGAGCAATGTAACAACGGTTGATTCCTATTTTAAGACAAATATGGATTTCTTAGACCGCAAAACAAGAGAGTATTTCTTTAATGAATACCCACAGATTGCATCAAGAATTGAGGATTTACCTCCGGCTAAATACAATGTTGGCGCAAAAGTTAAGAACAGCCTTGTGTCAAGTGGTTGTATCATCAATGGTGAGGTTGAAGATTCCGTTTTGTTTAAGGAAGTTTATATAGGCAACAATTGTACAATACGAAACTCGATAATTTTAAATGAAGTCTACATTGGGGATAACACTTATATTGAAAATTGTATCGTAGAGAGTCATGGAACCATTCGGGCAAATTCCAACTATGTCGGAAGTCCGGATGACGTTAAAATCATTCAGGAGAAGAATGAGCGTTATGTAATGTAGCGTACAGATGAAGGGAGGATACGATGCAGATAACAGATGTTCGCGTCTGGATTGTGGACGGGAATGCGAAAATGAAAGCGGTTGCTTCAATTACTTTGGATGAGGCATTTGCCATTCATGATATTAAGGTAATTGAAGGAGAGCGGGGCTTATTTGTCGCAATGCCGAACAAGAAAATGCCAAATGGTGAATACCGTGATGTTGCACATCCGATTCATAGTGGTATGAGGACGGTGTTAGAGAAAGCAATTCTTGGCGAATATTATAATGTGTTAAAAGCGTAAAACCAGAAAGGCAGGTTGGCTTTGGTCAGCTTGCCTTTTTGTAGTGTAAGTTCGGCAGGTGTTTGCGGATGAAAGTATTTAGAGCAGGAGGTTAATTTGTGAAGAACATTTTCAAGGAACGAAAGATACATATTGCATGTGTGTGTTTGCTTTTGGTGATGCTGCTTGCCGGCTGTTCAAATTTGGAAACAGATAATCAAGAGACAGATTTATTTGACGTGTTAAATAGAGCTGATTCGGTTAAAATTGGCAATCATATTGTTGTTTATAATTCAGAGAGTGGAAATATTTATTATGGGGAAATGGTAAATGATAAGCCAAAGATAATCAAAAATATTGCGCTGCCATACAAGAATGCAAATGTAAATCAAATAATTGC
>ULUL01013110.1_pt1 | contig 17605 bp, 17 predicted proteins | sample 1958481 | NCBI WGS metagenome assembly ULUL01 (sample SAMEA4835759, study PRJEB28245) | human gut metagenome | biome: gut microbiome; material: fecal sample | place: Denmark | collected 2008 | reverse complement strand
GGGGGGGGGGCTCGCGGGTTTTCACCGCTTAAAGGAAAAAAATGTTGGGGTAAAAATCTAAATTACAAAGGGATAATCCCTTCAACACAAGGTATACAAGTTCGCACACATCGCACAAACGCTCTGTGGCTCGTTTTGTATTCTTCGAGAGGAAGGTGGCGCGATGCGACGGTTAAGGGTTTAACATTGGGTGGTAAGTCAAGGAGCTTCACTTTAACCGAAGTCTTGATAACCCTCGGCATAATCGGCGTTGTAGCTGCTATGACACTTCCCACACTAATTTCTAAACACAATAAATTAGTTAATCAAACAAGGTTAAAAAAGTTTAACAGCATGATGGCACAGGCTGTAATAATTACGGAAGAATTAAATAATGAAGTAATTAATGATCAGATTCCTCGTGAGTCTGATGCGTCTGAGGTAGAGGCTTGGTTTCTTAAATATTTGGCACCCCATATTAAGTATAAAAAAGCAGAAGTATCTGTTGATCCTACGAGACATGTGAAAGTTTATCTGTATGATAATTCTTCTATGTCTATTTGGAAAGCTAATTGTGTTGAAGTTTATTTCGATGTAAATGCAGATAAAAAACCAAATAAAATGGGATATGACCAATTTAATTTTATGATATGTAGTAACAGCGAAGAAAGTAAGGTTTGGAGCGATGGACGGCATTGGGGTGCGTACTATAATGCTTCACAGGATACGAGAACAAAGCGGTTGGAGGCATGTAAAGACAATGCTCGTTTCTGTAGCGGACTGCTGGAATACGATAACTGGGAGTTTAAAGACGACTATCCATGGCAGTAAGATGTGGATTAATGTATTTGAAAAACGCATTTTGAGCAGTGGGCTTTTGGGTGCAGAACAAGGTTGTCTTCAAGGTCATACATCTGTGCAACTCTTGTTACAAGCGGTGCGCCGCATTTTGGGCATTTCAAGCCGCCTGCGCCGTTTAGGATTAACTCTTTCAAGCTTTCGATAACCTCTTTTGATACAAAATCGTTTGAAAAATCTTTTTCATACTTTTTAATATCTTCCGGTAGACATTTCAAGCCTTTTGCAAGATTTTGGCGGATTGTTACGGGCAGAAAAAGCTCTTTGCCGCTTTCGATTTCCTCAATAACTTCTGGTTCGATGTGGCACTTTTTCGCCAAGCCTGTAACAGACAGACCGACTTGCTCTCTTCTTTCTTGTATAAATCTCGCTAAAGTTTTCATAATTTCATTTTATCATAAAAACTAATCTGCGTCGCCTTTTACTACTTCAAATTTTGTTAAATCCCATTCAGCGCCAAGCGGGTTAATAACGGTAACATTGCTGCCGCCGGCGGGATGAAGCTCAAAACCATTGTCGGCGCTAACGTAATAGCCTTTTCCGTCTAAAAATACAGCGTCTGTTTCAATCCAATCGTCAGGTGTTGAAAGTATATTATCAAAAACTTTCCAATTGCTTACGCCTTCATCGTTTTTAACATCAGGGGCAAATTTAGGCTTCATTGCTTTAATTCCGAGTGAGTGCTTATCGTCAGAAAGGTATACCAAATGTCTTTCAAAAGTTTCGTTTTTGCCCGGTACAACTTTTTCTGATGCATCATCCCAGGCGGTTTTGATTACGTCGTAAACCAAGATTTTTCCGTCTCTTGAGCATGCTTGTCCGCGGAGTTTACGTTGAACAAGCGTGTAATTCTTTTCATCATAATAGCTTTCTTTGATAAAGAATTTACCTGTACCTGTTGAGTCTACGCCTAAAATGTCATAAATTTCTTCTTGCTTTGGCGGAACTTCCGAATTAAAGTCCTCTTTAATAAATGCAGTATCAGGTTTGATATATACAGTGTCTCTTAAAATTGTTTCAATTGTATCGCCGGGGAGTTTAACGGGTTTTTCTACAATAATGAATTCCGGAGGGGTAATTATTGGTTTCAAATCTTCTTTTGGAGTTGTGTCGGAAGGGTTTTCTATGTAATGGTTGTGAACATTATCTTTAAACGCGTCGCAGCTTTGATATATTGGCGCAGACGCAGAAAGTGCAGTTGCAAGCGCTACAGCTTTTGCGCCGTTTTGCAAACCTTTATGATTATGTTTTTTGTTATTACTTGTAAAGTTAGGGTAAATATTATAATTTACAGATTGAATTCGCATTAGAAAACCTCCGGTTAAAATTTCTTGCATTCATATTAAAGCGCGAAATAAAATTTTTTGCCAGTCTGTAAATTGTCTCTTAATATAACTTAAAATTCCGGGACTGTGCCCGGAATGACGTAACTTATTGAGCAGCGAGTTTTTCTCTTACTAAAGTTTCGACTTCGTTAAGAATGTCGGGGTTTTCGGTGAGGAAATCTCTTGCTTTGTCGCGGCCTTGGCCGAGTTTTTCATCTTTAAAACTGAACCATGAACCGGCTTTTTTAACGATATCAAGATTTACGGCTACATCGAGGATATTTCCTACTTTACAGATACCTTTTCCAAAAATAATATCAAATTCTGCTGTTCTAAACGGCGGGGCAACTTTATTTTTCAAAACTCTTACTCTTACGTGGTTGCCGACGTCTCCGTCGTCGCCTTTAACGCCTTCAGTACGTTTAATTTCCATACGTACGGACGCGTAATATTTTAGAGCGTTTCCGCCGGTTGTTGTTTCAGGGTTGCCGTACATAACGCCTATTTTCATACGAAGTTGGTTAATAAAAATTACGGTTGTATTGGTTTTTCCGATTACGCCGGTCAATTTTCTTAAAGCTTTACTCATCAAACGAGCTTGAAGCCCCATTTGCTGATCTTCCATAGAGCCTTCGATTTCGGCTTTAGGAACAAGAGCGGCAACAGAGTCAACGACTACAACATCTACAGCGCCTGAGCGTACAAGTTCTTCTGTAATATCAAGAGCTTGTTCGCCGGTATCTGGTTGTGAGATTAAAAGATCATCAACTTTTACGCCTAAATTTCTTGCATATTCAGGGTCAAGCGCGTGTTCAGCGTCAACGAACGCTGCAATCCCGCCTCTTTTTTGGCATTCAGCGACGATGTGCTGAGCTAGGGTTGTTTTACCTGAACTTTCAGGCCCGTAGATTTCGATAATACGGCCGCGCGGAACACCGCCGATACCAAGCGCAACATCGAGTGCCAAAGCGCCTGTCGGAATAGCTTCAACATTCACTGAGGCTTTGTCGCCGAGCTTCATGATTGAACCTTTACCAAAATCTTTTTCTATTTTTTCGATTGCAAGTTTTAGTGCTTTGCTTCTTTCATCTATATTTGAAGAAGCCTCAATTTCTTTATCTTTCGTTGCCATTGTTAATAATTCCTTTTATGTATTATGCTAATCCCAAACGTGTTTTTCTTTTTTGCGGTATAAACCCAGTCCGATTGGTTTGTAGCTGTTGACGTCATTTTTAAGCTGATAAATTTCTTTATTAAGATCAATAATTTTTTGTCTTAAAGTTTCGTTGTCTGTTTTGCAACGAATAAGCTCGACAACGACTTCGTCCATACCTTCAAGCTTTTCGTCAATAACTTTAGCTATTTTGCTGCTGAGCTTTGTTTCCATTTCTTTCAGTGAAGCCAGGATATTTCTCATAGCTGAAGGCTGATTTGCGCCTGTTGGAACGGTTGGAACTGCCGCTATTGGATTAGTTGCAGCTTTTTTAGCTTGAAGTTTTCTCAAGTGCTGAACTTCTTCATAAGAAAAATAAGTATGTCCTTTGCTGTTTTTTTTCGGCATTATAGCTGCGCGTTTGCAAAGCTCAACGATTTCTTTGTTATCTGTTTTAAGTATTGCTCTAACCTCTTGTGGAGATAGAGTTTTTTCTCTAACCTCTTCTTTTAACATTTAAATATCCCTCAAAGTTTCCCAATAATATTGTATTTTATTTAAATAAAAAAGACAAATAATTTACCAATCTTGTAACATCGCTTAATATATGGTATAGTATTGAGTATAAAAAGACTTGTTAGAAATCAGTTTTTCATGTATAATGTACAAATAGAAAGAATTGAGGGTTTAATATGAAGAAGACAATTTTAATCTTAATGACTTGTTTGATGAGTGCTATGTCTGCTAACGCTGCAGATTGGGTAAGTATTAGCGAAACCCCTGATATGCAAGTTTATATAGATGCAGACTCAGTAAAATATGTTAAATATGATACATGTACTTATGCAATGCTTTATAAAAGTCTAAACAAGCCGGCAAAAGTCGCGTATATGAAGTCTAACTATTCCCAAAATAAAGCAGGTGTTGTAAGGGTAGAAGATTTTGAAGAAGATAAATACAGACCCGGATATTACAGCAGCCACGGCGGAGCTTTCATGAAAACTGTAACCGAGGACTCTGTAATAAACCTTGCGCACAACTACGCGCTTTCACTTTATCCTGAAAAAGGAGCACCAAATTATAAAACACAACTGAGCCCGACTTCTATGAATTATGTAAATTCTGTTAAGAAAAATGAAGATTTAGGTCTTGCTGACGTTGTTTACAACAGCTATATCAGAAGTATTAAAAATAAAATCTTCGCAAACTGGCAGCCGACTGTTGCCGCACAAAACACAGAAGTTACTTACATGCTCAACATAGGCAATGATGGCAGCTTGAAAGGTTACAAACTTATTAAATCCAATGCAACAGATGATGTCAACCGTGTTGCTCTGGCTGCTATTTCAAAAGCCGCTCCATTCGAGGGTTTCCCTGAAAATTCATATAGCAGCGTTGACTCAATCAATGTTGAAGTTACGTTTGATTATAACTTTATCAGGCGTTATGTAAAATAGTTTTTTACTTAGGAGAGCCTTTTTAAAGGCTCTCTTTTTGTCTTTTAGCAATGAGGAATTTTTATGATTAAAAAATCTTTAGCTTTTATTTCAGCATTCTTGTTTATTTTTATTGCACTGGCTCAATCGGCTCAGGCTGCTGATTGGCTTAGGCTTAATTTGAAAAATTCATCAAAATTTGTTTTTCTTGACCACGACTCGATTTATCGTAGCGGCAGTGATTTGTATTATGTTGTCCGATTTAAAAATTCAGAAGGTATTGAAAAGGCTGTTTATGTCAAATCAAATGCTGAGGCTGGCAAAATCGGAATTATTAAAACAAAAGATTTTAAAGATTCAGAATACAAAACTCCAAAAAGCTGGGCAGGCGTAAAAGTATTCATGAAAAAGGTTGATGAAAGTTCTTTCATCTGCCAAATTGACAAATTTGCGCAGGATGAAACTGCTTTGCAAAAAGTTATTGCTGAAAGACAGCTTAGAAAAGAGAGCCTTAACAATGCAAAGCAAGAGCTTTACAAAAAGTATGACGGAAAATTCCCCGGAATGAAGGATTACATAATTTCTGTGGAAAAACAGATTAAGCAAAACTGGAAACCCCCAGTTATGAAAGAATACAAGTCCGCAAAAGTCCAGTTTAAAATTTCTAAAGATGGAAACCTTATGTCGACTGTTATAAAAGAATCGTCTAATGACAAAAATTTCGACAATCTGGCGCTCGAAACTGTTAAAAAGGCCGCGCCTTTTGAGAAATTTCCCCAAAACACAGACAAAAACGAAATCAGCGTAATTATGAAATTTGAATACTTTGTTATGGACGTGAATAAGCAAAAGGAATAGACTTATGAAGAAGTTTGTATTGTGGATATTAATGTTGTTTGTATTGTCATCACCTGCAATTGCAGTTGAGATGTACGGCGGAAATATTTATGAAAACGGCCTGACATCTGGCGATCCGCAGCTTCAAATGTATGCGCTCAAGGTTGCGCTTAAAATATTTAAAAACTTTCAACTCCCGCAAAATTCAGGGGATTATGAGACAAAAATTTTCTTCAAGGTTGACAACGCAGGAAATCTTCAATCCACACAAATTACGCAGTCTTCAGGCAGTAAGGCTTATGATGCAAGCGCTCTGGCTGCTGTAAAAAAAGCTTCGCCCTACCCAAAACCTATAAGTCAGGACATTACAGAAAACGGAATGATTTTAATAATGAATGCTAAGTTAATAGGGCTTGTACAGAAGTTGAATTTAGACAGTCTTGAAGGTTTCGGTGATTTTGGCGGCGGCATGATTGAAACGCCAAAACCTGGCAAGAAATTCGTTAACCCGCAGGATTTAGGATATTAAAAAAAAGAAAGCTTTTTAAAAGCTTTCTTTTTTTAATTCACTGTGAAAAACTGTAAACTAAACAGCTTTTTGAACTTTACCTGCTCTCAAACAAGAAGTACAAACGTTGATACGTTTTGTTTGACCGTTAACATTAACTTTTACAGATTGTAAGTTAGGTGATTGGCGGTGAACGATTTGTTTATGAGAGAAAGTTAATTTCGCTGCTTTAATAGGTGTTTTACCACATACATCACATTTTTTAGACATAATAATTTTCCTTTTCTAGCTAGTTGTGTAACAATATCATATCGAAAAAATTTACAAAATCAAGGACTTTGTTAAATTTAATTAAGTTTTCTTGCTAAAGAAAGGCCGGCAGGGAAGGGTAATATTACATTTTCATAATCAGGATGGGCGTTTATGGCGTCAATGAAGGTTTGCACCTTTTCTTTGTGCGAAAGAACGTTGTCCACAGCGAGAAATCCGCCTTTTTTAAGATGCGGATGGATAAGTTCAAAGTACTGAATGCTTTCGCGCTTGTTGGCGTCTACAAACGCAAAGTCAACTTTAAAATCAGCGGGCAGCGATGACAAAACCTCAATGGCTGAGCCTTGTAGAGTTGTAATTATGTCAAGCACACCGCATTTTTCAAAATTTTCGCGTGCAGGCGCAATTCTCTTTTCATAATATTCGATTGTTGTGAGGCGGCCGCCTGTTTCTTTAAGTGCTTTTGCAATCCAAATTCCTGAATACCCGTTTGATGTACCGACTTCAATTATGTTTTTTGACTTTGCTGTGCGTATAAGAAGGTTCAAAAACTCTCCTGTTACGCGAGATATATTCCAGAATTGTTTTTGCGTCTTCTCTAATTCTAAAAGGGTTTGCTGTGTTATTTCGTCAAAATCAGTAATCATTTGTTAATCTTTTTTACTTTGTCTACTACTACAATGGAATTTATTGGAAGGTCAGTCGGGTTTGTTGAGATAATTTTTTTAGCGCCCAAATCGAGAACGGAGTATTTGCTTGTTTTGGTATCGCTCACAAGCGCGATATTTGTGCCTTCAATGTGATAGATTTTTGTGGAGAACCCATTGGTTGCAAGTTCTATAATATCAGTAATCTGATCGGTTTTGGTGTCAAGAACATAAATTTCGTTTTTCACAGCGCCCAGGATATAAAGCTTGTCATGAAATAAGAGCATATCAACGGGTTTAGGTGTAATTTCAGTTTCACCGATAAGCCCCAAAGTCTCGTAATCAATTATAGCCAAGCGGCTTTTGGTGCGGGAAGTTATGTAAATTTTGTCATTTGCATAAGCGATTTTAGAAACATTAGCAAAGCGGCCGATTTGTCTCAAAAGATAATCGTTATCTAATTCTACAGCCCAAATTTCGTTAGTCTGTTTGTCGCTGTAGAAAAGTTTTTTGCCGTCTTCGCTAAGGGTAAGTTTTTCGCACATGCCGTTCAGCTTAAGCTGTTTTTTAAACGTCATTGTCTCAAGGCTTAACACATAAACGCTTGCATCTGTAGAGCTTGAGACATAAGCAATTTTATTTTTTTTATCAATAATAATTTCATCAGGCTGGGTTTTAAACTCGATTTGTTTAATAACTTCTTCGTCAGCAAGCGAAATTACATCCATAGTATTTTTGTTGAAAGACGTTACAAGGAGAAATTTGCCGTCATAACCCTTCATAGAAATAGGAATATGAGTTTGTAATAGGGCATATTCAGGCGTTTGCTTTTCCGGATTTACAACAAGAATGTTTTTTGAAAAGTTGGTTGAAGCATAAATAGTTTTGTTTTTCAAAGCTGGCAGCGCAGCGATTGAACCTACGGCTGACGTGCGTTTTGGCTGAGGAACTGCAACTTTTAATGTCGGATCTTTCATTGTTGCGATTTCAAGGTTGCCGATAATTCCTTTCATGTTTTCTGGAATTATTAACCCCCGCGGAACAAGCATGTCTTGCGGCAAAAGTCCGGTTTTCAATTCATCAGGCGGGTTTTGAAGCTGTACAACACTTCTTTTACCTTTTCCGTCTTCTATAACTTTTAAAAGCGCCAAGTCATTGTTAAATATTATTGCATCGGGTTTTTGTGCAAGAGTTTTTCCGGCAGGAATTGTAGCTTTTATATTCAATTCTTTTGGGTTAATTACTTTTGCCGGAATTACCGGGAGGTAAATCGTGTTGTCAGGAAGGATTATAACGCCGTCAAAGCGGAAGTTTGTTTTTGGAAAATCTTTGCTCACGTAATTTTTCACATTGTCAGGAATTTTTGCCGCATACACATTCAGCGAAAGTGCAAAAGACAGTGAAATTGCTATTAAAGATTTTCTAAACAATTTATTCATTAATGAAAAACTCCCTTAACCTTGCTTAACAGTGATTCAGTGTGTTTTTTGCCGGAATGAAGCTCGTAAAGCTTTTTATATAAAGCCTTTTCTGCTTCGCCGGGCTGCGTTGGTATTTGAACGTTTACAATTACAATGTGGTCTCCGCGCTGTGAAGGCCTTGAGATTACAGGGATACCGGCGCCTTTAATTTTAACTGTATTGCCACTTTGGATACCGCCTGTAATTTGAATAGTTTTAACACCATCAAGGGTTTCAATCTCAATTTCGTCGCCCAAAACCGCTTGCGCTGGCGTAATGTCCACTCTTGTGAATACATCCAGTCCGTCGCGCTTGAAATAATCTGACGCCTTAACGTGTAAGACTACAAATAAATCGCCTGCTCTGCCGCCGTTAGTGCCGGCATCGCCTTCGCCGGAAATTCTTATTTTCGATAAATTGTCGACGCCTGCCGGAATTTTAATTTCTATTTTCTTTTCTTTTTCAATTTTTCCGTAACCTTTGCAGGCTTTGCAAGGTTTAGTAATTTTTTTACCTGAGCCCTTGCAGTCAGGACAAGTTGTAATTTGCGAGAAAGCGCCTAAGGGTGTTCGGGTTACGCTTTGCACCTGGCCGGAGCCGCCGCATGTCGGACAAATTACGGGTTGAGAACCTTTTTCAGCGCCAGTGCCGTTACATTCAGGGCAGATTTCAAGGTGTTCAAATTTAATTTCTTTTTGTACGCCGAAAACAGCCTCTTTAAAATCTATTTCTAAATCATATCTCAAATCATCGCCGCGCTGCGGGGCATTGGGGTCATTCCCGCCGAAGCCGAAACCTCCAAACCCGCCGAAGAAGCTGTTAAAGATATCATTTAAATCGCCAAAACCTCCGGCAAAAGGCCCGTTAGTATCAAAACCGGCGTTTTTCAAACCATCTTCGCCGTATCTGTCGTAGGTTGCGCGTTTGTTATCGTCCATCAAAGTTTCGTAAGCTTTGCCGAGCTCTTTGAATTTTTCTTCGGCATCGGGGGCTTTGTTTACGTCGGGGTGTAAAGTGCGGGCTTTTTTTCTGAAAGCCGATTTTATTTCGTCTTTAGTTGCACTTTGTGATACTTCCAATATTTCGTAATAATTCATTTTTTGTTGTATTTCCCTAATCTTCTTTTACTTCTGCGTAATTTATCAGGCGTGAACTATTCTGCTGTTGCGACGTTCACAAGCGCCGGGCGTAAAACCTTATCACCCATTTTGTAGCCTTTTTGAAGTTCTGCAATAATTGTATGTTCCGGGTGTTCGCTTGTGGGTGTCTGCATTACGGCATCATGAAAATTCGGATCAAATGCCTGGCCTTCCGCCTCAATTGGTTCAAGTCCAAGCTTTGTTAAGGTATCAAGGACTTGCTTGTGAACGAGGTTGAAACTTTCTTTGCATTTTTCGCAGTCTTCTACGCTTTCTAAAGCTTTTTGACCGCGTTCAAAGTTATCCAACACTTCAATCATTTTTTTAAGTGCGTTTTCAGCACCGTATTTCAAAAGACTTTCACGTTCTTGAGCCTGGCGTTTGCGGAAATTGTCGAAATCCGCCGCAAGTCTTAAATACTGATTATTTAACTCATCGTATTTTTCTTGCAGTTTCGCTAACTCGCCGCTGTCGGGCTGTTGTGGAGTTTCTTGTTCAACGGGAGCTTCTGTGTTTAATTCAATTTTTTCGTCGTCATTATGATTTTTAAACGGATTGTTGTGTTTGTGTGTCATTTTCCTACCTCTACAATATAATATAACTTAATTATAAATTATCAAGTCAGTAAGCGGGATAAAATTTATTATTTTTTAATAATTTTTTCTTTACATTATTTAACTTATTTACTTCTAATTATTCTGTTGTATTATCATATATAGTGTAGATGATTAACGGAAATTTCTTTTCGGAGGAAAATTGACTGAAAAGTATTATATAAAAGGCGGAACACCCCTTAAAGGTGAAGTTTCAATCGGCGGCGCCAAAAACTCAGTTTTGAAACTTATGGCAGCGGCAATCCTTGCAAAAGGCGAAACAAAAATTTATAATGTGCCGGATTTGACAGATGTTGAAATCATGCTTAGTGTAATTGCGCAACTCGGGGCGAAGACATCTTACAATAAAAATGAAAAATCTTTAACGATTGACGCAACTGATTTAACGAACATCACAGCAAAATACGAACTTGTGAGCAAAATGCGCGCATCATTCATTGTTCTTGGCGCGCTTGTTTCACGCTGTAAAGAGGCGATAGTTGCGCTTCCTGGAGGCTGTGCAATCGGTGAACGCCGTGTTGATTTCCATATTAAAGGTCTTGAAGCTTTAGGGGCTAAAATTAAAATTGAAAACGGATATGTTCATGCCAAAGCTAACCGCCTTGTAGGGGCTGATATTTACCTTGATATTCCGTCGGTTGGGGCGACTGAAAACTTGATGCTTGCAGGAGTTTTGGCAGAAGGTTCAACAAGAATTCAAAACGCGGCTCAAGAACCTGAAATCGTTGATTTAGCAAACTTTTTAAACTCAATGGGTGCAGATGTTAACGGTGCCGGAACTTCCGAAATCGTTATTAACGGTGTTAAGCAGGAAAACTTACACAGCATTGAATACACTACAATTCCGGATAGAATTGAAGCCGGAACATTCATGACAGCAATAATTGCAACGCGTGGTAAGGCTATTATTAAAGATGTTTTTCCGGCACACTTGACGTTTTTTACTGACAAGCTTTTGAAAATGGGCGCTAATATAAAACTTATTGAACCAAATTCATTGGAAGTAAGCTGTAAAAACCGTTTGAATTCAATAAACTTTGTAACACAGCCTTATCCTGGGTTTCCGACGGATTTGCAGTCAATGGCAATGACGCTTTTGACAACCGCAAACGGCGTCGGAATTATCACGGAAAGCTTATACGAAAACAGATTTATGCAAGTCCCAGAACTCAGACGCATGGGAGCGGACATTCACCAGGACAGAAACCATGCCATAATTAAAGGCGTAAAAAAGCTTACAGGTACAACATTGGCTGCGTCAGACCTCAGAGCCGGGGCGTCGCTTGTTGTTGCAGCGCTTATGGCTGAGGGGAATTCAACAATCGAAAACCTACATCATATAGATAGAGGATACGAAAATTTTGAAAATAAGATAAGATTGTTAGGAGGCAAGATAGAAAGAAAAGATGAAATTTTGCCGTCAAACCTAACGGAGGGTATACACAATGAGTCGTACTTATAAACGCTGGTATGATCACGACCCGCTTCTTTTGGAAGTTATAGAACTGTTAAAAAATTACCAGACAGAACTCAGAGCGCAAGCAGAAATATTCTTAGAAAAAATCGAACAAAAAGTTTCAAAAGAAACAATAGATAAATTTTACGCGATGGTCAAGCCGGCTAATGCTAACAACCGCTGGTACGACAAGGATCCTGTAATTTCAAAAACAGTTGAAATTCTCCGCATTGTTCCTCCGGAAGCACAAAAGATATGCGCCGAGAACTTTATCAGAACACTAAAGGAAATGGGCATTGAATACGAAAGCCCTAATAAAGAAAAATAATTGTAAAGCCTGTCTTGAAAAAGTCAGGCTTTTATGTTATAATTAGTTAAAAAGGAGGTAAAAGACATGAATAGGCAACAATCGTTGGGGGGGGGGGCTCGAGGGTTTTCACCGCTTAAAGGATTTACATTAGCGGAAGTCTTGATAACCCTTGGTATAATTGGCGTGGTCGCCGCCATGACTATGCCGACTCTAATTGGTAAATATCAGAAAAATGCAGCAGCAACTAGCCTTAAACGTTCATATGCAGTGATAGCACAAACAATTGAGCGGTCAAAGGTGGATTATGGCGATGTTTCAGGTTGGCGTTTAGACGAGATAGCTGGCAGTTCTAAAAACAATGAAAAAGAGATGATAGATATATACGTCAGCCAGTTTTGGGAACCTTGGGTTCCAAAAGTTAAAGATGTGTTTTACGGCACAGTAAGAGAGTTTGGATATGATAAAGTAGACGGTGTTTATGTAGATAATACCAAATTAAAATAGTATGTTCTAAATGACGGATCTGTAGTAGCTATAGACATAATAGTTACGAGTGATCTGTCAAAGCTGTCAGCAGTTGGGTATTTTGGACATAAACGGCTTGAAAAAGCCTAACAAATTCGGTCGAGATTGTTTTCTGTTCAAGCTCAACCCAAACAATGGAAATTTATTAGACAATCCAGAAGATCTGTCTCGTAATGAATTAATTGATAAATGCAAAAATGTACAACTTAATAACTACTATTGCGCATTATTGATTGCACAGGACGGCTGGGAAATTAAAGAGGATTACCCTGCCTGGTAATTTTGTGCAAAGTCTCCATTAAAATAAGTTAAAAGCCGGTTAAAAAATCGGCTTTTTTCATGCTAAAATTCTGTTGTGTTTGATATAGAAAACTTAGAGAACGAAAATTATTCACAGTTTCAATACCTTGTGAAATCGGGGTATTCTTTTGCCGTAACCGGCTTAATCGCAATTTTGCGGCTGTTTTTGCTTAAGCAGGCCGCAAAAATTTCAAAGAAAAAAGTCCTTTTTATAACCACAACCGAACAAAACGCCCTGAAATATCAAAATGACTTGCGTCGTGCGTTTGACGTTGAGGCTGCAATTCTGCCATTTCAGAATATTTCGATGTACGAAACTATTTCTCCGAACGGTTACGAATACGCCGAGCAAATCAGAATTCTGCGCGAAAAGCCTGAAATCGTAATTGCGCCGGTTAAAGTTATGCTTGAAAAATTTCCGAATGAGAAGTTTTTTGAAGAAAATGTTTTGAGAATCCGTGTGGGCGACGAGATTGATGTGAAAAAGATAGGCGAAAAGCTTGTTGAACTGGGTTACAAGCGCTCGACAATGGTAAGCGATATTGCAGAATTTTCAATCCGCGGCGACATAATTGATATCTATTCGCTTGACAAAAAGCCGGTGAGAATAGAGCTTTGGGGCGATGAAGTAGTTGATTTGCGATATTTTGACAACGAAACCCAAAAATCAATCGAAAAAATTAAAGAATTTGAAATCCTGCCGGTACATAAATTTGTACTGAAATCCCCCCTACCCCCCTTTGACAAGGGGGGCAATCCAGCCGAAAACCCGCCCTTTATTAACGACTTCAAAAAACTTTCCCCTGAGCTTGCCGAACAACTCGAGCAGGAAGGTTATTTTGAAGGTATTGACGTTTATCAAAGCTATTTCAACCCGGATTTGGTAAGCGTTTTGGATTATTTCAAAGATTACATTATAATTACAGACGAAACCGCCGAAGTTTATTCCAGATTTGAAACGCTCGACGCGGGTTACGAAAACCAGATTGCAGAAAATTTGAAACTCGGGCTTCATTACGAACTGAAAGACAAAAACCATGTGCTTTTTGAGGAATTCATCCAAAAGCTTGCGGGATTTGTCAAAATCGGATTTAACAACTTTCTTGACGATGAACTTGATGAGATTGTTGAATTTAACACACTTCCGCTAAAGAATTTCGAGGCGAATTTGGATGAGATTGCGGAGTTTATTAAAAATCCCTCCACCGCCTCCGGCGGTCCCCCTCCCTTTAGCAAGGGAGGCTTGCGCGATTATGGTATCGTCATTGCAACCGACTACAAAGAGCGCGTAAAAGAAATTCTCAAGGAACGCGAAGTCTTTAAACTCATAACTTTTACCGACAGCATAACTTCTCACGGCGGAATTCTGGAAGATTTCAAAACAATCATCTTCACCGACCGCGAACTTTTTAACAAACGCTCAAAAGAAGTTACGGCGTCGCGCAAGTCCTACTACAAAGAAAAACCCGAATATATCGAGAATATTAATGATATTCAGGAAGGCGAATACGTTGTTCACAGCATTCACGGGGTCGGAATTTACCGCGGCTTAAGCCAGCAGGAAATCGACGGGCAGTTGAAAGATTATCTGACAATAGAATACGCCTCAAAAGACCGCCTTCACATTCCGGCAGAACAAATTAACCTTCTTGTCAGATACCGCGGTTCTGGCGCAATAAAACCGAAGCTTTCGCGCATGGGCGGCAAGGATTGGGAAAACACAAAAGCCCGCGTGAAAAAAGAAGTTGAACAGGTTGCTTATGATTTGCTGCGGCTTTACGCAAGACGCAAAATGCAGCAGGGAATAGCTTTTCTGCCTGATACAAACTGGCAGGTCGAAATGGAAGAGGCTTTTGAATACACGGAAACTCCCGACCAGATGAAAGCTATTAGTGATGTTAAGGCTGATATGGAAAGCGATCAGCCAATGGACAGGCTTATCTGCGGGGATGTGGGTTTTGGCAAAACAGAAGTTGCAATGCGTGCGATTTTTAAGGCCGTAACTTCCGGAAAACAGGTTGCAGTGATTGTTCCGACAACAATTCTGGCGCTTCAGCATTTTCAAACCATAAGTGAACGTTTTAAACCTTTTGGTGTAAATGTCGAACTTCTTTCACGTTTCAGAACTGCAAAAGAGCAGAAAGAAACAATTAAAAAGCTTGCGCTTGGCGAATGCGATGTTGTAATCGGCACCCACAGACTTTTGCAGGAAGGAATTGTTTTCAAAGACCTCGGGCTTCTCGTAATCGATGAGGAGCACAGATTTGGCGTGAAACACAAGGAAAAGCTTAAAGCTTTCCGTGAAAATATTGATATTATTACAATGTCAGCAACTCCAATTCCGCGAACTCTTTACATGTCTCTTTCCGGAATTAAAGACATGTCGATTATCAACACACCGCCAAAAAACCGTATGCCAATTAAAACTTACGTTGGCGTGTGGAACGAAAACATGGTGAAAAATGCGATTATCCATGAACTTGACCGCGAAGGACAGGTTTTCTATCTTTACAACCGCGTAGAAACAATTGAAGAATTTAAATTCCAACTACAGCAGCTTGTACCAAACGCACGCATAGCAATCGGACACGGGCAGATGGATGAAAAAACGCTTGAAAAAGTTATCGTTGACTTTGCAAACCACGAGTACGACATACTTTTAGCAACAACGATTATCGAAAACGGCATTGACATACCAAATGCAAACACCATGATAATTCATGACGCCGACAGGTTCGGACTTGCACAGCTTTACCAGCTTCGCGGCCGTGTTGGACGTTCGCAAAGACAGGCTTACTGTTATTGTTTCTACAAGCAGAGCAAGGAAATTACAAAAGAAGCTTTTCAGCGCCTGAAAGCCATAAAAGAATTCACGACCCTCGGAAGCGGATATCAAATTGCCATGCGTGATGTCGAAATCCGCGGTGTCGGAAATATTCTCGGTACAAAACAGCACGGGCATATGATTAACGTTGGGTTTGACACGTACTGCCAGTTGTTAGAGGAAACCGTTCAGGAACTTCAGGGCGAAACCGTTAACAAAAATAATCCGGCAATTGTCGATATAAATGTTACTGCATTTATCCCTGATGAGTGGGTTGGCTCTGCCGAACAAAAGATGATTGAATATAAACGTCTTGCAGATGTTAAAAATGATGTAGAACTCGATTACATCACAGAAGAGTGGAAAGACCGTTTTTCTCATCCGCCCCAAAGCGTTGAAAATTTAATAAAACTTATCCGCCTGAGACTTTCGGCAACCGATGTCGGAATTTCCTTAATCCGCGAAACGCCCGAAAATATAAGAATTTATATGCCTTTTTTGGAGCCGGAGTGGAAAATTATTCAAAAAGGACTTCCCTCTAATATATTGAAGAAAACAAAATTTACAATTGCTCCGAAGTCTTGCCAGGAGGGTAATTCCATTTTGCTTTTGAATAATGCATATATGAATTTTGATGAAGTATTTAACATTTTGACAGATTTGTTTTATTATATTCATAAAATAAGTCATGAATTTACATATTAAAAGAAAGAGAGACATTATGAAGGGAAAAAAACTCTTAGCGACATTAGCGGTTTCCGCGATTCTGTTCACCGGCTGCGGATTAAAATCAGCTAATACCATTATTAAAGTAAATGATACAAAGATTACCCAAGGGCAGTTTGACGAAAGTTTTAACAAACAAATCAACAACTCAATGTTTGCTCAAATGGGTATTAACATGAAAAATGGCAAAAATACTTTCTTAACAAACCTTATTAAAGAAAGAGTTGTCAACGAGCTTATCGTGAGAGCTTTGCTTGAAGAAGAAATGGCAAAACGCGATATCAAAGTTACAAACGAAGACGTTGAAAATGCAATAAAAGAAATTATTGATAACGTCGGTTCAAAAGAACAGCTTGACGCAATTTTGAAGCAAAATAACGTAACTCCTTCCGAATTCAAAAAAGATCTAAAAGAACAAGTTAAAATCAAAAAACTTGCTGAACAATTAGGCAATACAGATATTTCAGATAAAGAAGCAAAAGACTTCTATACTCAAAATATCAAAAGATTTACATACCCTGACAAAGTTAAAGCATCACATATTCTGATTGCCGCAAACCCTGCTGAAATCAGAGAACAAATCGTCGGCGATACAAAAGCTAAAGCAATGACTGAATCTGAAATTAATGCGGAAGTCCAAAAACGTATGGACGAAAAAGCAGCGCAAGCAAAAGAAATTCTGGCAGACTTGCAAAAAGATCCGACAAAATTCGCAAAAGTAGCAAAAGAAAAATCAGACGACACTACAACTGCTGAAAAAGGCGGAGAACTAGGCTTCTTTGCAAAAGAAGAAATGGTTCCTGAATTTGCAAACACAGCATTTTCACTTAAACCTAACACATTGTCAGGCGTTGTTCAAACACAATTCGGCTACCACATTATCTACGTTACAGACAGAATGGCTGCCGGCAAGCAACCGTTTGAAAAAGTTAAAAATGATATCAAAAATTTCGTCCGCAACCAAAAACAGCTTGAATTAATCGACAATTTGGTAGAGTCTGCGAAGAAAAACGCAACAATTGAATATGTAAACTCTGAATATGATCCAAAAAATATTAAAGGTGCAATTCAAGACCAAATTAACGAAGAAAACAAAAAGCAGGAAGAAGCAGCTAAAGCACAAAAATCAGCTCCGGCTGAAAAGAAATAATAAGTTTTAACTGACCTTATGAGACCCGTCTCGACGGGTCTTTTTTTTTATGACTTGAAAAATATTGAGAAATAGTTTATAATGAGGT
>ULUL01023985.1_pt1 | contig 17699 bp, 20 predicted proteins | sample 1958481 | NCBI WGS metagenome assembly ULUL01 (sample SAMEA4835759, study PRJEB28245) | human gut metagenome | biome: gut microbiome; material: fecal sample | place: Denmark | collected 2008 | reverse complement strand
CAAAAGAAAACCAGAGGATTTTATTCCTCTGGCTCTTTTGCCATACATAGCCCGTTCACAGTTGCTTCTATAACGGACAGTTCTCTATCATTGAGTTTGTCGAGCTGTGCGTCTAAACGTCTGCGGACGGAACTTTTCTTCACTTCTTTTTCAGGAAATATGTATTCATCAACAGACACATCGAACATGGTAATCAGTTGAATAAACAGCTCAATACTGGGATGTTGTCCCTCGTTCTCAATGGACTGAATGTGTCGTGGAGCATATCCAATGATCCCGGCAAGCTGCTCCCTTGTCATTCCTCTGGCTTCACGGGCTTTTTTGATCGCCTGTCCAATGGGCATAAAATCAAAGTCAAAATCGTTGTTTCTTTCGTCCATAAGCTCACCACCTTGCAGCAATATAATGTTACTTTTATATTGTACAGAGGTCATAGTTCTTATGAAACGATGTGAAATTTCCTGTAATAAGAGATTTTATATCTTATATATAGAGATGAAATCTCAGATTCTCAATGTTCTATTTCATAAATTAAAGGGATTTTGTTTGGAAACAAAATCCCTCGCATTTTTTCACCTGTTGATTTTAACCATCTAATAGAAATTTGATGGTTAATCTGAAATTCTTCTAATATTTAGAGCGTTTATATTCTAATAAATATCATCAAAAAAATCATACAAGCAACCACCTTGACTTTGCAAAATCGTTGCCCATTTATGTTGTCTGACTCGTATAAATAGTTGTTATTGGAAAAGCTGTATCTTAATATCGGTTATATCTCCTGCACCAGTTACAAGTATAATTGCTACTACATCGCCTTGTTCCAAATCGGATAGATTACTCACTTCATTGCCGAGAACAACACTTGTTTCTGCCTATACATCGTATCGGACAATATCGCGTTCGTTTAAAGAAAGCTTCTCAACAGATATCATGCTTGGTGTAATCTCTTGAACTTCCGCATAAAAGGTATATATATCCATTGGCGAAATCTGCCCTGTACTGTTTTTTAAACGGTTATAAGCGACTTTATAACCAACAAAATAACTGACTATTACCAGCTTATAGTATTCTGCTTTATCGAATCGAGTCATTGGCATCATTCAGTCGTATTTATACCATAAAAAAATTTTTTATTTTATCAATTAGCAAACCTTGTAACCATCCTGTTTCAATAATTCTGCCTTCTTCCATAAATACAAGATAATCACAGCACTGTTCGATGAGTTCCGGGTCGTGTGTTATTATAAACTGGGTTTTCCCCTTTGCTTTCATATTTTTTATTGCCTCGGCAACATCTATCATCCTTGTATAGTCTAATCCGCTAGTTGGTTCATCATATACTAAAATTTGCTTATCTGATGCTAGTGCACATGCAACAGACACTCTTTGTTTTTGCCCACCAGAAAGCGACATGGGATGAACATCTTGATATTGCTCCAAATTTAGTGAAGTTAGAATTTGATCAACTTTTTCTTTTTTTGATTTTTCCTCCTCATTACTTTTTTCCATAGATAAAAGAAGCTCATCTAATACACTTTCAGTAAAAAGCTGATGATTAACATCTTGCATTACGAGGTAACAAGTTTTGATACGTTCTTTCCAGTTTAGAACACATCCATTAAATGTCATTGTACCGCTTGTTTTCTTTTCCAAGCCACACATACATCTGCCAAAAGTTGACTTACCTGCTCCATTTTTTCCTATCACCGCCACGACACTTCCGCACGGGATTGATAAAGATGGAATATCAAGATTTTTCTCTCTTTCGTAGGCAAAAGAAAAATCTTTGAAATAGATAACTTCTTCCTTTTTGACTGTATTGGAATATAATTTATCAAAAGATACTGTCCGTGATCTTAATCCCATTTTAGCCAGAATATCGTCAGGAATTGTTAAAAATTCCTGAATAGAAATATCCTGTTCAATGAAACCATTTTTAACATAAACTACACGATCAACAATATCCATAAGCCAATAGAGCCTATGTTCAGCTATGACGATTGTACATCCAGCTTCTTTCCACTGTTTTATGACTCCAGCCAACTCATAGATTGCTTCGATATCCAAGTTGGAAGATGGCTCATCCATGACCAGAATTTGAGGAAAGAGTGTTGCCACAGAAGCACAAGCAATCTTTTGTTTTTGTCCTCCAGATAGAGCAAATAAACTTTTTCCAAGTAAAGGAGTTAGTTTTAGTTTATCTACAATTTCTTCAAAACGCTGATATATGTTTTCCTTTTCCATTCCAATATTTTCGCAAGCAAAAACAATTTCTGAATCCGTTTGCACAGTGTAAAACTGCGATTTGGGATTTTGAAAAACGGAGCCAACAAAAGGGGTTAGTTCGTAAAGCTCACTTTTCTTTGTATTAAATCCGCAAACGGTAATATCACCAGAAAGTTCTCCCTCATAAAAATTGGGAATTAAGCCGTTAATCATTCGCGACAATGTTGTTTTTCCACATCCAGAGCTACCACAAAGTAGTACTACCTGCCCCCTAGGAATCTGTAGATTAATATTATGTACTCCGGCGTCGGACTTCGCATGGTTATATACAAAGTCTACCTGTTCCAATTTTATCATTAAAAGCACCAACTCCTATTTGTAAATTATAAAAACAATAATGCAGCATATAGTGGCAAAGAAAGCAATTCCATCTCTCCAAGTAAAGCCAATGGGGCAGACATTCGTTCTTTTAACTGGTGAGTTCAATCCTCTTGTGAGCGCTGAAGCTGCTAGATCATTTCCTATAGAGACGATGCTTGTTAAAAAAGGTACCATACGGTATTCAAGCATTTTCATAGGGTTTCTTATGGAACCCACTTCACGCATCACCATAGCATCTTTCACATGTCCATATTCTTCGATAATAGTTGGAAAAAAACGAAACAATACAGAAATGGTCGGGGGTCGTAAGAAAGTAATATCGTATTTTTGCAGGAACGGCATGGCTTCGGTCATGCCGTTTCCTCCTTCATCAGTTCATTCAGCGGGATAAAGCCCACAAGGTCATAGGAAATGCGGATGTTCTGCCGCCGTTTGCCGCTGCTCTTGTCGGGAGCTTCAATATAAACTCCCTTAACAAGTTCCCGCAGAGCATACGGGGTAAGCTCGTCCAAATCCTTGTATTTGTGTACCCTCTGGATAAACTGCTCCAAATTTTCAATCTGTCGTTCCTGTACTTCAATATCCTGCTGCAAGGTCTGGATTTCCACTTTAAGCTGCTCCTGCTCGGTTTCGTAGCTTCTGCTCATCATGGAAAATCGTTCATCGTTGATGCGTCCCGCCACATTGTCCTCATAGATGCGGATAAACAGGCGGTCGAGCTCTCCCATGCGCCGCTGCGCCTGTTCCAGACGCTTGACGCTTGCACAGATTTTTTCCTCGCTGGACAGCAGAAGCTTGTGTTCCATAACTGCCCGGAAGTGATTCTCATACCGTGTCACATAGAAGATGACCGCTTTCATGTGCATCCAGACCAAATCTTCCAGAACAACAGCCCGGATAAAGTGCGCTGAACAACTTCCCGTGTTGCTTCGGTAGTTGGCGCATACAAAGTGATCCTGCCGCTTCTCAAAGTAGTTGGTGGTGCAGTACCGCATTTTCGCTCCGCAGTCGGCACAGTAAACCATGCCGGAGAACAGACTGCTCTTGCCTGTTTTCGTTCTGCGGTGACGCTGCTGCCGGATCTCCTGCACCTTGTCAAAGACTTCCTGCTCGATGATCGCCGGATGGGTATTGTAGAAAACCGCCTGTTTGTCGAGGGGCGTTTCCCTCTGCTTCTTGTCCCAGATGGAATTGGTGTAGGTCTTGAAGTTGACCGTACAGCCTGTGTACTCCCGCCGTTCCAGAATGTGAACAACGGTGTTGGTGTTCCAATGGTAGGGAACATCGGTTTCGGGGCTTGGAGTTTTGATGCCCGCCCTACGCTTGTAAGCGGTGGGGTTAAGCACCTTTTCCTCCTGCAAGAGCTTTGCGATCTGCATCGGTCCCCGTCCCTCCATGCACAGCTTGAAGATACGCCTCACTACCATTGCCGCCGCTTCATCCACGATCCACTTGGTTTTGTCTGCCGGATCTTTGAGATACCCAAACGGAACATTGGTTGTCAGCGGTACACCACGCTCACCCTTTGCTTTCTGCACAGCCCGGATTTTGCGGCTTGTATCTTTTGCGAAAAATTCGTTAAACCAGTTTTTGATACCGGCAATATCGCTGTCTGTGCTGTTGGGGTCGATGGTGTCAAAATGGTCGTTGATGGCAATATACCGCACATTGTACTTTGGAAAAGTAAAGTTAATATAAAGCCCGGTCAGCGAGGAATTTCGTCCCAGTCTGGATAGGTCTTTGGTAATACAGACTGCCACTCGTCCCGCTTCGATTTCCGCAAGCATGGCTTGGAAGCCGGGGCGGTCATAATTCGTGCCGCTGTACCCATCGTCCACGAAAAAGGTCGGATTCGGAAAGCGATTTTCTTTAGCGTACTGGAGCAGGATCATTTTTTGATTCTGGATGGAATTTGACACATCTTCTTTGCCGCCTTTTTTATCCTCTTTCATATCTTCCACGGATAGACGGCAGTAGAGTGCGGTGATTTTATCAGTTGCCCGTAACATTTCTGTTTCCTCCTTCAAAGGGGCAACTGCCAGTACAGGATTGGTTGCTTCTATTGTACCAAGATTCTGTGAATTTGTCATTCGCTATCCTCCAACTTTTCTGTAAACTTTTCAGCCATAATACGCTCCATTTTCTTATCCAGCGTTTCCGTTCCGTCATAAGTGCCTGTGACAGAGTAGATCGTGCCGCCGATCTCTTTCTGCAAGGTGAACTCCGGCAGCCAGAAAGCGGATGGATTTTTCACACGGATGTGTCCATCCTCGTCAAACCAGAAATTGTGTCTGGGATGGTCAGGCGGCAGCGGTGTGGGTTTAAGATAGGGGTCGGGGTTGGAGAAGTAATATCCCTCCGGCTCGTCATGCTCCTGCGGCTCCCATGCCTCGATTTCTGCCAAAAGCTCCGGGTCGATTTCATGTTCAAATGGTTTCTTCTTGCTCATAAGTGCCTCCTAAAAATGTGTAAAGATTAGTGTTCGATTTCTTGTTTTTTCTGCCGTGTAACAGCGTTCTGTCGCTCCTGCTCATGGATGACCTGCTCCACCTTGTATTTGATCTGCCAGAGCTTTTTCACCTCCGCATAGATGGGAGAAAGCTCCGCTTGCCCGGTCTTGTACTCCTGTTCCAGACGGTCACGCTCTTTGCGCCATGCGGTAATAGGCAGCTTGCCATCCTTGAAATGCGGTTTTAACTTGCGCTCTGCCATGTGATACAGGCGGAGTGCGTTTTCATTTTCGGACATAAACTGCTCCCGCTTGCCTTTCCATTTGATGGTCGCCAATTTGTCGGCAATGGGCTTACCCTCAGTGTAAAACTGCACCATACGGAGAAGTTCGTCCAACTCTTTCATGCGGTTGGATTTGCCACGCATGGAGTTTTTCAAAGTGTCGATGCGGTCACTCAGCATAGACACACGCTCCTGCAATTCCTCCGGCGTTGTGAGTTTATTCTGCATAAGATAATTGCAAATCTCGTTGAACTCTTTGAGATTGCCGATCTTTGCTTTCTGACTCCAAGCCCCGGCGTTACGATTGGTGTAATACTCGCTGAGAAGCTGCGCCAGATTTGGAACTTGCGGCTTGCTCAATTCCTCATGCGCTTCTTTCAGCCAATCAAGCAGCGCAGAGATTTTCTTTTTCAGATTGCGGATCAGATCGTTGGTCGCCTTGATCCAGCGGTTGAGATCACCCTTGTTGGTGCGGATGCCCTTTGCTTCCATAGCTCGGACGGTCACACCCTCATGGACAGTAGGGAGCTGGTCGATGCCCTGTCGCTCATAGCTGCGGTGGTCAATCCGGCAGTCCAATTCCTTTTCCGCAAACTTCTGATTGCACAGTTCAGCCCATGCTTGCCGCCAATGTTCCAAGGTGTCGGGACTGCCCCAGTCGGTAGTCGGCACAGCGTTGAATACATAGTTTCCTGCTTCATCACGGATACGCTCGCCATGTTCGTCCAGCAGATATTCCCGCCGCTGTTTGTTGCCCCATCTACCATGTTCATCCAGAGGACGGATAGGACACATGACATGGAAATGAGGATTGGAAATGCCGCCGTCATCCTTGTCGGGAGAGTGAACGGCGAAGTCCACCACCATGCCCCTGCTCACAAACTGCTCCAATAAAAATTGCCTTGCAAGCTCGATGTTCTCCTGCATGGAAAACTCGTTCTGCAAAGCAATGTCAAAGCTGTATGCAAGCTGCGCTTTCTTTCCCCGTTCCGCTTTCTCCACTTCATTCCATAGGGTTTCCCGATCAGAGAAAGAGGGAGGGGCATAGGGCGGCAGCAGGATTTCCGAACAAATCACGCCGCCCTTTTTGGTGTAGTCGCTGTCCTCACCGTAGTATTCGCTGTGCAGCTTTTCGCCGGAGCGATAGGCGGCAGACGCAATAGCGGATTGTCCTGCGCTGCGCTTGATTTGTGTCACATGAAAATGATATAGTGCGATACTCAACACCCCTCTTTCTGTTCAGCTTGGTTGTGTTCATTGACCGCCTCCATGAGCAAGCCCTTAATCTCCAAGACGGCAAGGGCTTTTTCAGCAAAGGCGTAAAACTCGGTTTCGGTCAAAACCTTTGTCAGCGGTGCGATGCTTTCAATGGCTGCGCCACGAGTGATAAGGTGGTGCGCCCGCTTGCGCCGATCACCTTTTTCGTAGTAGGTGATGCGGTTTTCAAGCTGTTGTTTTTTGTGTTGGAGCTGCGAGATCTTGCGTTCATTTTCCGCTTTCTCGGCTTCCAGTTGTGGGATAGTCTTCTGCTTTTTCACCATGTATGACCTCCTTGATTTTGATGTAGGAATATAAAAAGACCGCCTACCGAAAATCGGTAAACGGTCATGGGTACATATTCAAAACTTTGTGAGTGGCGCTGTTTGCATCAGCAAATTGTGCCACTCACAAAGTGTGCAGGGATAGACGCGCAAGCGTCGCAAGGGGTGCAGCCCCTTGTTCGGAACGAAGTGACGCAAAACAGCCCGGGCGATTGAAGTCCGGGCTGTCTGCCTCGCAGAGCGCACATACAGGGCTTCTCCCTGTATAGAAGTGCGCCCTTTGTTCCAAAGGGATTTCATTTATGCGACCAACCACTTATCAACATAAGCAGAAATTCTATTGCTCCAATCAATTTCATCAGTAGAATTATCTATTTCGTCAATGGCCGTCTGCAAAAACTTCTGAACATCTTGTGGTTGAGGTATGCCTTCGCTTGTATAGGAGTTTTCAATCAACCGCATAAACGAATCAAGTTCCAATGGGATAATCTTGGGCTTGCCTCCATAAGCAGCGATATTTCTGATCTGATTTAAGCCGAAGAAGTGTGCCCATGTTGCTCTGTTAATTGACGGAGCTATAAACAGGCAATAAGTGGTTTTTCCTGTCGCCTTTTGCAACTGAGCATAATGCCGTGTGACTGGCTCTCCCTCAGATTCATATTGCCGCTGTCCTCGCTGCAAGGTAACTTCAACCGAAAGAGCAAAGGTATCATAATCACATTCAATGTCCGGCATATTGCCTTGGGCTGTTGATGTGGGTCGCCCCGCGTCGTCAATCCTGAAATTGCCTTTAATAGTTCCGCCGTCCAGCATAGTCATGGCTCGCCATGTATTCCATTCGAGGAACAGGGGAGCATCGTATACCTCATCTGATAAAATCTCGTTGTATGTATCAATGACTTCTTGATACAGCGCATAAGACTTTAGTTCCTCGGTCTGCTTTTGAATAATTGCAGCCCGTTTTGCTTGAACAGCACTATCACGCAAATCTTTCAGCTCTTCGATTGTCTTTTCAGAAAGCTCTCGTTTAGTATACGAAAAATGACGCATCAGTGTATCCTCTAAATTGCTGCGGTCATCTGTATACAGACGAGGCTGTGCGGGGTCAAACAAATAATTCTTAAATGCAGTTACATCATCAATGTAGGTAGGCTCTCTCGGGACAGTTTCCAAAATAAAATCAATCTCTGGAATTTTATCTGGAGCGATCTGTATCGACCTACCATCAGAAACAAACATTTCGGTGAAACGGAAATAGCGGAAACACGCATCAGCATAGTCCCTCATGTTGCGCTTTTCTTTGCTGATAAATGACCGCACATCGCTCGTCTTTGATTCTCTGGTTGCTATGTTGCCGGATTCAATTTCGGTAGAATAAATTTTGGATATTTCCCGATTTATAACATCGTCAACAAATCGCTTATACTGCCCCTTATGTTTTTCCTTTTCTTCTCGGAAAGAAATGATTTGATTTTTTACCGCTTCATAGTTGCGATAGTCCGTCAGTTGCAACGCAAAGATTCTAAATTCATCCGGTGTCAGGTGGTCTAAATCACGGATTAAACGAATGATTTCCAAGTAGGGACGCCCCCAAAATGTCCCTTTGATTTTACTTCCCTCTTTGTGATAGGGAGAGGGTAACTGGAATTTTAAGAGCTGCCGCAAAAAGATTTCATGCGGTCTGTTGCCATGTATAAAAGATTCGCCTGCTTCTGTCAACTGAATTGTTGGAGAAAGATCAACAAACCCCAATCCCTGCGGCGAGCGAGTAATACGATCTCGTGCACTAAATGCAGAATACTTCTTAGAGGTATCTCCCTCAAATGTGGTTGCAGCAGCGAGCGTGCGGGCAAATTCTTCCTGTACTTGCTCATTGCCACTCCATGTTTGCCCAGAAAAGTTATCCACCAACAAAGCGATTTCTGGGATTAACTTTTTGGGTGATCTGGGCGAAGTAGTAAAAAATAATGTACGACTACTTTTAATTACTCCCATTTTGCACTCCTAATAGTTTTTTACAACGATGTGCATTTTATCATTATTGAAACGATTTCTGATATTTACTGCATAGTTTTTGTAATACTCATCGAAGATGTATTCTCCGTAGAGTTCTTCTGTGAGAGGAGTTTTACCAATTACCATTAAGGCGCGGCAGGGGAGATTACGGAAATCGGCAGCCAACCTACGGTGTTCTGCTTCGTCAAAACCATTCATCATGTCAATATTTCCGTAATCATTAAACACACAATCATATGGCGGGTCTAAGAATATAAAATCATCTTCCTGCGCCATTTCAAATATCTGGCTGTAATCCAGACTATATAATTCAGCGCCTTGCAATAAATCACTATGCTGCTGTGTGACCAGTCGAGTGTTCAGATTGGGATAACGACCAAACGGAACATTATATTCGCCGCTGTTGTTATACCTAATCATGCCCGAGTAAGCGGTCTTGTTTATAAAGAAATACAACACGCCATCAAGATAACTACCATCGGGGTGGTTGAAAAGTTCTCTGATGCGATAATATAGCGCCTCATTATCATTTGGGACACGCTCGTCTGGTGTTTGGGCTTTAAGTCTTTTGTACCTTGCTTGATTTTCCTCATATAACTGTTGCAAAGTATCAAGCTGCGCCCTCATCTCAGGATAATTGTCACGCAACTGACGATAGAATATCATTAAACGAGTGTTGACATCATTTATAATTGCATTTTCGGGCTCAAGATAAAAATATACTGCACCGCCACCAAAAAAAGGCTCAATGTAGCGATTGAAGTCATCAGGTATATATTGTAAGAAGCGTGGAATTTCCCGAGATTTTCCACCACGATATTTCAATACGGGATTCATCGTTGCACCTCTCCTCTCATTCCATATTCTCTTTCGAGTAGGGCAAACTAACCCATAATCATTATAGCAGTTTGAATGACTTCAATCAACATCAAATTGTAAATATTCATTGTGTAGAGAGCTTTTTCAGGTAAACACGCCGACAGCTTTTCAACCTTTGATTCCGTTCTTCTTCGCCCATTCACTTGCCCCCTGTTTTCGTTCCTCACTGTACGGCGCAGTCAGCCGGAAGCTCAATCTGCCTTTTTCGATCTCAAAGGTCAGTCCGCCTTGCTCGTCATCGTCGATCTGGCGGCAGCATTGCGGATATTCTTTCGCAAATGCGGTCAGCCGCTTTTTTAGATCGGTGTTGTGGGTCTGCACCTCGATCATATTGCCATACTCGTCAAAATAGATGCCTGTGGTCTTTTCTCTCTTGGTAAGTCCTGTTCTCATAAAACCTCCTGATTTTCACAAATTTTTCTCAGTTCTTGAATTGGGAAAGTGATGCGATTTTTCGATAGAAACGCTTCAAACGATGCGGAGTATGTTCCGGCTCACGCTATCCGGTGATTTGCTACTTTTCCGGCTCTTGACCGTGTTTTCACGCTTTTCGGTTTGTGCGGCTTTTTAGCCATTCCACAAGCTCATTTTTCATCACCAATTTACGCCCGCCGATCCGTAAGGTTGGAAAATCCGGGCTGTTCAAAAGGTTGTATGCCCCCGCTTTGGAAATCTGCAACGCTTCCGCAATCTGCTTTGCGTCCATCACATCGGGCATGGTTTCAAATGGTTCTCTGCTCATAAAATCCTCCTTTCTTGCATGAAAAAGCAGCAGTCACCACTTGGGTAACTGCTGCCGTTTCTTCGTCTGTTTACTTGTCCAAATACTTCTGATATTCCGCTGTCACATAATCCTCATAAGCGTCTGCGATCTTGGCGATTCGCTTATGGACTGCGCTGGCGGTCTTGTAGCCAACCTTATCTGCGATTTCCTGCTCGGTGTAACCCTCCATACGCAACTTCAATATCTCCCGGTCTTTCTCGGTGATGGTGCTCTCTGCAAAGGTGGCTACCTGCATTTCGGAAATAACTGATTGCTCAAACTCGCTGCGGGGGTCTGCCACATCGAAAATGTCCCCGTCCTCACTCTCCATCATTTCATCCAGAGAGATCGGCTTACCAGAACGGTTGTGATGCCACTTCCGCATGAAATCGGTCTTGACGGTGCTGCTTGTGGTTTCGTAGTCTTCGACGGTCCTGTTTTCCCAGATAGCGTCAATCATGGGCTGCCATTCTTGTTCTGCCACAACCATGTCGGTGACATTGCCGATCAGATTGCTGAATTGCTGATAGGTCAGCCACGGCACTTCCACACCTTGCGGGATGTTGTAAAGCTCTTGAAATCCGAGCCCGTTCTGCTCAAACTTCATTCGGATGTAGGGGATAATGCTGTACGACAAACGCCACAAAGGGAAATATCCTGCATACTGCGTCCAGTTGCCGGGTATGTCACGATAATTTCCCTTGCTGTCTTTCACTTGGAAGAACTGCCATGCGCTCCATGCGTAGCAGTCCCACACAAGCAGCTTAAACATATCATCACATACGATGTGGTCATACTTGTCCGTCCTCAGAACTTCATAGGGGCAGCGGAGCAGATCGTAGGCTGGCTTCCACTTTTCTGCAAGTTCCCTCGGTAGGCTATAAAATAGGGTCAGCCATGACTTGTCGCTGTCCTGCGGTATCTCGATGACCTCACCGGGCAGCACTACAATGAAACCTGTCGGACCTTTCTTCTTGTCCAAAAGCGTCACCTCCAATCGTTTTGAAATAGCCCTCTACTATATATGGCATGAAAAGGGCTGAATTGTTCCAATGTTTCCAAAATTTTTTGAGATTTTTTGAAAAAATCTCGGATTGTTTGGGATAGGATGATTATAGTTTCATTATACTCGAAAACTGTGAATAAATCTATTGCTTTCAGTTAAGGGCAAAAAAATAACGGGTACTCGGATTTTGCACCGAATACCCGTTATCTCTTTTACCAACCCCGTCTGACAGATGCCATAATCGTAATTTCTGAAATTACTTTCTTATGAGCACCCGTGTAAAGGGCATGGATATTTTTTTTGTTACATGCATCCGATCCATAGCGGCAACAAACTCGCTTACAGTTGTGCTTACAATTAGGAAATATGCCATCATCATTCCAGGTAAAATTTGTGTAAAGAGCGCAATCATTCCTGTAAACAGAACATTAATGATATTAGGCAAGTATGGAATCAATAGTTTTGGCACTAATGCTGAAAACAAATACATCCCCAAGTAATAGACCGCCATTTTATATTTTTTTAATACTACCAAAAAAATCAACGGTAATATTGCAAAGAGTAGATGCATTGTTTCAATAATCGGTGAATCTGAAGGCACCAACATGATAGATGATACTGTAAGGCACAAAAAAATTTTTGTTCGTGGGTCTAAATAGAGTTGCTTTGCTTTTGCTGTCGTATCGTAAATATCACTTATCATAATGTCACCGTTTACACTAAACCACTTTTTTCAAAATGCTTTTTCATTACTGATTTTCCAATCAGACCACCGATAATGCCAGCAATAAAACCGCCGATCACCATTACTGGGAAAACCCATCCAGTAGTCAATGCACCATGTACTGTATTTACATAAGTATCTCCATAGGTGACAGCTGTTTGAGAAAGCCAATCTTCGCTGGCAGAAATCCAGTGGATGTAGTTCCCGCAGATACAGGTGGATAAAATACCATAGCAGATAACGGCCATCTTTCTACTTGAATATTTGGTAGCTTTAAATAGTAGTTCGCAAATAATGCCAACAACAACACCCCAAATTAAAAGGTCATACCCCATGCCTGTTAGGATCATTACAAGACCAAATAGAATTTCAAAAATCAGAAGCATACCAGCCTTTTTTACTTTTGTAAAATACAGCATCATAGGAATACCGCCGATTATTGGGAGAATAATTGGCAACAGTATAAAGCCAATAGGGATTAATCCTACAGTACAAGCAATCACGATAACAATTACCATGTAAATTGCTGTAAAAATCCCAATGTTAATAAAGTCTTTTCCGTTGAGTTTCTCTTTTTTGTTTTGCATCATGTCTCCTCCATTGCAATATAAGTTTTTTTGTGTTACCATGAGTTAGATATAGCTAACCGCTCCGCATAAATTATACAGCGTCTTGCCTTGAAAACAATAGGAAAAACATTGGTTTGGCTGATTTCAAAAGCGATTTGGTCGATTTCAAAAAAAGGAAGGTGATATGTTGTGGATGCTAGATTTGAACAACTTTGTTTAGGGCATTTACCGCAATTAGGGTTAAGACCTGCATGTAAAGGGCAGGAAGTTAAAAATGGTATTGGTTTTACTTTTGTGCCAGATTCAGAAATTGGAGAAGGATATTTATGGACATACCCTATCAATTCTACATGTTCATTGACTATTTATGATATTATTTTTCATCAGGACATGTCTTTTCGCTACCATCATCCAGCTGCGCTTACGATTGCTGTTAGTTCACCGGGGAGTATAGAGCCTGTATTTACAAAGACATGTTGTAATCCTGAAAATCTCGTGGGTTATTATTTAGATGAAGGAATTTTTTCGCATACCGTTCCTAAGGGAACACCTGTGAGGAGTATTGGACTGGGATTAATGCCGGAATTTTGGGAACAGCAGTTACCCCGATTATTGGAACAAGATACATCTCAGGTGTTAAGTGCTGCTTGTTTATTAGATGGCACATTTTCAATTCCTGAGGTTGAACTATTGCTTCATCAAATGGCTTCTTATGTGCCAAAAGCTGGAACTGCATCTTTGAGATACGAATCGAAAATCTTGGATCTCATAGCCGCTCTTTTGGAATGGAATATCTTATCTTTATCCATTCCAGCCGTTCAGAGTATTTCTGCAAGCGATCAGGAAGTTATTCAAAACTTGAAGCATTATCTGAGACAAAATTATTCCGCTCAAATTGACTTACAAAGATTAGCGCAAATGTGTTATATGAGCAAATCGAAATTGACATTTCTTTTTCGCAAAATGTGTGGAATGACAATCTATGATTTTATTTTGTCCTGTCGAATCGAACGGGCAAAAGAATTATTGGCTGATCGGAAAAAAAAGATTAGTGAGATAGCATTTTCAGTTGGATATGAACACCCAAGCAGTTTTTCTGTTGCTTTTCATCGAAAAACCGGTTTAACTCCAAATGAGTTTAGAAACAGTATCTAAAACAATGAATAAAATTTTATTGGGCTGTCGTAGCGCATACGGCAGTTCTTTTTTTGCAATCGTACAAATGTGTTTGGCTATATTCCAGAGTTGAACAAAAAGGATTGAACTTTCCAAACGCTGACAGTATTATCGGGTTAGTTAAAACGAACCACAATAAATAAGTAGGAGGTAATCTGATGTCCCAAAAGAATAAATCAGGAATTGCAAGACTGTTAGAATTTGGAGGTCGCTACCGCTATCTTACAGTCATAGCTTGTATTTTATCTGGAATAAGTTCAATACTTATGCTTTGTCCATTTTTATGTTTCTGGATGGTTTTGCGAGATGTATTTGCCGTGTTACCAGATTTAAGTAAAGTGAATGTACAAGCCATATCAAATTATGGATGGATGGCACTTGCTTTAGCAGTAAGTGGGTTTATATTCTATGCATTGGCGCTTCTTTTTTCACATTTGGGAGCCTTTCATACAGCTAAAAATATGCAATCTCTGATTCTGCATCACTTGGCAACCCTTCCATTAGGATTTTTTTCACAGAACAGTAGTGGAAAACTCAGGAAAATTATAAACGAAAATACATCTCAAACAGAGAATTTTCTGGCTCACCAACTTCCTGATATGACAGGTTCTGTTGTAACAGCAGTGACTATGTTGGTGATGCTTTTGTTTTTCGATTGGCGACTAGGAGGTCTTTGTATTTTGCTGTTAGTTGTTGGTTTTACTGTACAGATGCTGATGACCAACGAAAAGTCTATGTCCTATATGCGCCAGTATCAGGATGCTTCGGAGCAAATGAACAACGAAGCTGTAGAATATGTTAGGGGTATTCCTGTTGTTAAAGTGTTTCAACAAACAATCTATTCTTTTAAAAGTTTTTACGCTGCTATCATGCACTATAAGAACAATGTAACCGAATATGCCCTTTCCTGCCAAGGACCAATGGTAGCTTTCAATGTTATTATCAATGCCTCTTTTGCCGTACTAATTCCAGCAGGGATTCTGTTAATTAGACCGGATAATTACAAAAGTTTTTTACTGGATCTTGTCTTTTATATGATGTTCGCATCTGGAAGTGCTGCTATTTTGAATAAGATACTTTTTTCCGGTACACATCGAATGATGGCACAAGAAGCAGTTCGGCGAATTGATATGTTGTTAGATGAGATTCCGGTGGTTGAAACAACTTTGGCACAGATTCCAGACCGCAACGATGTGGAGTTTAAGGATGTGACATTCACATATCCTGGTAATAAATTCCCGGCACTTTCACATTTAAATTTACATGTACAGGAAGGAAAAACAGTAGCTCTGGTTGGAGCGTCTGGGAGCGGAAAAACTACCGCAGCAACATTGATTCCTCGATTTTGGGATCCACAGGAAGGTATTGTTAGTATCGGTGGTGTTCCTGTTACAGAAATCACAAAAAAGGATTTGATGAACCGTATCGCATTTGTGTTCCAAGATACTAAACTTTTGAAAGTTAGCATTTTGGAAAATATGCGTGCAGCTCGTCCAGATGCAACAAAGGAACAGGTGTTGAACGCACTTCACAATGCCCAATGTGATGATATTATAGAAAAATTCCCACAAGGAGTAGATACCATTTTGGGAACAAAGGGGATTTATCTTTCTGGCGGTGAACAACAGCGTCTCGCGCTGGCGCGGGCTATTCTTAAAGATGCCCCTATCATTTTACTGGACGAGGCTACTGCCTTCGCAGATCCGGAAAATGAATATAAAATCCAACTGGCTTTTGAACATTTGACTCGTGGGAAAACTGTGTTGATGATTGCGCACAGACTGCCTACCATTCAAAATGCCGATGAGATTTTAGTGCTAAATAAAGGAACTGTAGTTGAAAGAGGAACCCATAATGCTCTGATGGCTCAGGGTGGGATTTACGCAACTATGTGGAAAGATTATCAGACCTCAATAGCATGGAATATCGGAAAGGGGGAATATCATGCTTCGTAATCTCTTTGCCCTGACAGAACAGGGTGCAAAAGATATGAAAAAAGGTATTATTGCTTCAATTTTTTCTTCTCTTAGTCTAATGTTTCCTATGGGATTACTGCTTATGCTTGCTTCAACCCTTGTTAGGTATTGAGGCTGATGGGCCTTCACTGAAATTATACTCTGTTCTGTGTATAGGATTACTTATAATTATTTTCTTAACACACTATGTCCAATATCGTTGTACGTACATCGCAGCCTATGCCGAAAGCGCTCAACGCCGAATCGGTCTTGCAGAAAAACTGAGGACGTTGCCGTTGTCTTTTTTTGGCAAACGAGATCTTTCTGATTTGACAACAACCATGATGAGTGACTGCAGCGATTTGGAAAGGGTCTTTGCCTATACTATCCCGCAGATTTTTGGTACGGCAATTAGTTGTTTAATTGTTTGTCTATGTTTGTTTTTTATAGACTGGCGCATGGCTCTGGCCATCCTTTCTCCCTTTATTCTGGCTATTATAGTTCTCATTGGGAGTAAGCGGCTTCAGAACCGAATGGATCTCAAAAAAATGCAATCTAAGCTGGATGCGGCAGATAGTATTCAAGAATTTTTAGAAAGCATCCGCGATTTACAGGCAAACAATCAAGAGGAAGAATATCTGGCCGGTCTGGATCAAAAACTGGAAAAAATTGTCCATACCTCAATACGTTATGAGATGACTAGCGGCTTAATGATCACATCAGCCCAAATGATTTTACGCTTTGGTTTCCCTGTTACAGTATTAGTAGGAACATTACTGCTCAGTCAAGGACATTTAAGCCTGTTCCTATTTCTTATGTTTCTGGTAACAGCTTCTCGTATTTATGACCCACTCAGTGGTGTGATGATGCAGCTTAGTGAAATATTCAATGCTATGCTCCAGCTTCAGCGGATGAAAGCTATCGAAAAAGAGCCAGAACAAACTGGCACCACTCAATATTCCACTAAGGGGTATGACATTTCTTTTTCTCATGTGGGATTCAGCTACCAAGATGGCGAAGATGTATTGACCGATGTAACATTCACTGCTAAGCAAGGGGAAGTGACTGCATTGGTAGGGCCTTCTGGCGGTGGAAAAAGTACAACAGCGAAACTGGCTGCCCGTTTTTGGGACATTCAAAAAGGCTCTATCACTATCGGCGGTACAGACATTTCAAAAATCGACCCAGAAACACTGCTTAAAGACTATGCCATTGTATTCCAAGATGTGGTACTATTCAACGATACCATTATGGGAAATATCCGTTTGGGGCGCAAGGATGCCACCAATGAGGAAATTTTAGCTGCTGCCAGAGCTGCTCAGTGTGATGAGTTTGTTCAGCAATTGCCAGAAGGCTACCAGACAGTTGTGGGTGAAAACGGCTCAACTCTGTCTGGTGGAGAACGTCAGCGTATCTCCATCGCCCGCGCTTTATTAAAAAATGCCCCCGTTGTCTTACTGGATGAAGCGACGGCATCCTTGGACGTAGAAAATGAAACCAGCCTTCAAACTGCGCTCTCTGCCCTACTTAAAGAAAAGACTGTTTTAATAATTGCGCATCGAATGCGCACTGTAATGGGGGCAGATCACGTAGTTGTACTTGCTGATGGACATGTAGCGGAGGAAGGAACACCAAAACAATTATTGGATCAAGGAAGAATATTTCGCCACATGGTCGAACTTCAACAAGAATCTTCAAATTGGAAAATTAGCTCATAAAGGAGAACC
>ULUL01026466.1_pt1 | contig 17707 bp, 11 predicted proteins | sample 1958481 | NCBI WGS metagenome assembly ULUL01 (sample SAMEA4835759, study PRJEB28245) | human gut metagenome | biome: gut microbiome; material: fecal sample | place: Denmark | collected 2008 | reverse complement strand
CTGCCGCACTGGGTACCGGAAGCCGGGAATATGAGCTGATTTCCCTGGATTAGATTCTGTTTAAAATACCTATTTTGTACGAAATCTTCTGAATATAAACCACCCATGAAAATCCGGGAAGTACACACTTTCCAGACTTGCAAGGGTGGTTTTCTTAGTTTCAGGTCTTATTTGAGCATACGTCTTAAATAAATCATGAGGCAAGGATAAAATGTCCCCCATTATAAGTGAAAAAGAGGTGTGGTTAATCCTGCAAAAATCAGTTATACTGAAAAAACAGGAAGGTTTGTACAGTAGCATGTAGTGCCCATGAGGTTATTATTTACAGACCATGTTCTACGAAGCGTATTGTCCGGAACGGAAGGAACGATAATAAGCACACTGTATAGCACAGGAGAGGGATGGAGAGGTAAGAAGATGGAGAAGAAAAAGAGCTATTGGATCTGGAATCAGGGAGATTATGAGATTTTTCATTCCAACAGAGTCAATTCCAGGAGACAGGAATACGGGGCAGATTATCCGGTATTCTGGAGATTGTTTGATGTGGATCGGAATGTGATATTTTATACAAAGGTAAAGACAACGAAACCCGGCAGTCTTGTCCTTCATGTAAAGGGAATGGGGAATATCCTGGTGGACGCAGAGCGGTATCCTTCTGGAAAAGAAGTGGAAGTGAACGCAGGAGAGCATACGCTGCAGATCTGTGTCACCAATTTGGCAGGACTGCCTGCAGCCTATGTGGAAAGCGATGTATGCGCCACGGACGGCGCCTGGTATACCCTGGATGAAAACAGGAAAGAAATTCCGGCAGGATATGCAACGCAGTATGATACCCCGGAGAAAAATCCCGAGGAGTTTCCCTTCTGCTATGAGAAAAAGCAGCCCATAGAGCGTAAGAAGGTAGAGGACGGTATCCTGTTTGATTTTGGAAAGGAGCTGTTTGGCTATCTGGACATCAAGGGTGTGGAGGCAAAAGACAAGCTTCATGTCAGTTACGGCGAGTCCTTGGAGGAGGCGCTGGATATTGAATATGCGATCCTTAGGGAGGATGTGACAGGGCAGGAAAGCTACAGGCTCAGGCAGAGGGCCTTCCGCTATATTTACATCCAGGGAAGCGAAAAGGTGGAAGTAGAAGCAGATTATGAATATCTGCCCTTGGATTTTAAAGGCTCTTTCCACTGCTCGGACGAGGATGTGAACAAAATCTGGGATATGTGCGCCTATACGCTGCATTTGACCTCCAGAGAGGTGCATTTGGAGGCAATCAAACGGGACGGCTGGCTCTGGGGCGGTGATGCCTACCAGATCTACAAGTTCAACAATTATCTTTTCTATGATCAGGATCTGATCAAGAGAAGTACCATCGCCCTGCGAGGCAAGGAGCCCTTTGTGGAGCATATTAACACTATCACGGATTACAGCTTCTACTGGGTGATCGGTCTGTATGAGTATTATATGACCTATGGTGATCTGGATTTTATTAAATTTATATATCCCAGAGCAGTAACTTTGATGGAATTTTCCAAAAAGAGAGTCAACAAGGACGGCTTTATCTGTGGCGTGGGAGCAGACTGGATCTTTATCGACTGGTCGGATATTGATAAGGATGGCGCGGCCTGCGCAGAACAGCTTCTTTTTATTGAAGCTAATAGGACTATGGCAAAGCTTGCAGCGTTACTCGGAGAGGATGGAACGGGTTATGAAGAAACAGCAAAGCAGCTGACAGAAAAGGTTAATGCTTATTTCTGGAGTGAAGAAAAGGGAGCCTTCATCGACTGCTATGAATCCGGCAGAAATCATGTGACCCGTCATGCCAATATTTTTGCCATTATGTACGGTATCGCAACGAAGGAGCAGACGGAGAGCATTCAGAAGAATGTGCTTTTCAATGAAGAGATCACACAGATAACAACCCCTTATTTTGAAGGCTATGAGCTGGACGTTATGGGAATGCTGGGGCATTTTGATTTTATTGAAAATAAGATCCGCTCCTACTGGAAGGGCATGATGGATCTGGGCGCTACCACGGTGTGGGAGGAATACGATCCGAAGCTTTCCGGCGCAGACCACTACCAGATGTATGGCAATAAATATGGCAAGTCCCTGTGCCATGCCTGGGGCGCTTCCCCGATTTACCTTGTGGGAAGATATTTCCTGGGTGTGACCCCTACTGCACCCGGCTTTGAAACCTTCGAGGTAAAGCCCTATCTGGGAAGCTTTGACTACATAGAAGGCACCGTGCCCATGAAGGACGGAAAAGTAAAGGTGTACTTGTCCAAGGAAAAGCTTTGTGTGACAGCCACAAGGGAAGGCGGAACCTTGCTTTTTAAGGGAGAACGTTATACACTGGAGGCTGATAAAGAGCTGGTACTGGTATTTCAGAAGTAGCAGGGAAATACTTGGGCATATACAAAGTCTGTTTAATCAAGACAAAGTGGCAGAACCCATTGATTTTGTTGGGGTTTTTGCCACTTTTTTGTCATTAAAGGATGTTGTACGGGAATATTTGTCTGAAAAAGGGAATAAGAATCATTTTGTGCATACATAAGTCAGAGCTAATTTAAATATATGGCAACATAAGAATATTATATATCCTAAATCGGGGTAGAAGTAAAGCAAAAAATCCGGGTTTGGCAAATGAAAAAGGCGAATAGTTAGAAAAATCCGGGAAAATTTTAGCAATATTTTCGCTTGTATCTTTTTGGAAAAAACGATATATTCAAGTTGCCTGTCATTTCGTGACATCCTCACAGAAGAATGAAATAATCGTTAAAGCAAGAAGCATTAAAATGGATCAAAGGGCACAAAATGATCCGGGAGAATCCAAAAAGATGAAAATCAGGAGGAAACACATGAAATTGAGAAGTCAGGAAATGAGAGGGCTTTCGCCGGAAATGGATCCGCTGCGGCTTGGAACCGGCTGGAAGAAGGAAGATCTGGGAAAGGTACAGGTGATGGTGGAAAGTACCTATGGGGACAGCCACCCGGGAAGCGGCCATCTGAATCTTTTGGTAGAAGAAGTACGAAAAGGAATCGCCGAGGAAGGCGGTTTTGGAGCGCGCTATTTTTGTACGGATATCTGTGACGGCGAGAGCCAGGGAACGGACGGCATCAATTATAGTCTGGCTAGCCGGGAGATGATCGCCAATATGATCGAGATCCACGCAAATGCAACGCCTTTTGATGCTGGAGTCTATCTTTCAAGCTGTGATAAGGGCGTGCCGGGAAATCTGATGGGAATGATGCGAGTGAACATTCCATCTGTATTTGTGCCGGGAGGCACTATGAATGCAGGACCGGAAATGCTGACCTTAGAGCAGCTTGGTATGTACAGTGCCAAATTTGAGCGCGGAGAGATTGACGAAGAGAAGCTGGATTGGGCAAAATGTAATGCTTGTCCAAGCTGTGGCGCCTGCTCCTTTATCGGAACGGCTTCCACCATGCAGATCATGGCAGAGGCTTTGGGGCTTGCTTTGCCGGGAAGTGCCCTGATGCCTGCCACCAGCCCGGATCTGCTTTCCTTTGCAAGAGAAGCAGGAAGGCAGGCAGTAAGGCTGGCCAGAATGGAGCACATGAGACCTTCGGATATTGTCACAAAGGAGAGCTTTGAGAATGCGATCCTGGTGCATGCGGCTATTTCCGGCAGTACAAACTGTCTTTTGCATATTCCGGCTATTGCCCATGAATTGGGGATTGAGATCACGGGAGATACCTTTGACAGACTGCACAGGAATGCCAGATATCTTCTGGATGTAAGACCTGCAGGACGATGGCCCGCGGAATGCTTCTATTATGCAGGAGGCGTCCCGGCTATCATGGAAGAGATCAAGGATTACCTGCATCTTGACGTAATGACAATAACTGGAAAAACCTTAGGGGAAAATCTGGCAGAGCTTAAGCAGAACGGCTTTTATGAAAGATGCGTAAGGTGGCTGCAGGCTTTTAATCAGCGTTATGACACATATCTTGTCAGGGAAGATATCATTCGTCCGTTTGAAAAGGCTATCGGTGTGGAGGGAAGTATTGCTGTTCTTCGGGGCAATCTGGCGCCGGAGGGAGCTGTAATCAAGCACACCGCTTGTCCTAAGGAAATGTTTCATGCAGTATTAAGAGCCCGTCCCTTCGACAGTGAGGAAGAATGTCTGGATGCTGTGCTGAAGCATAAAGTCCAAAAAGGAGACGCAGTCTTTATCCGCTATGAAGGGCCGAAAGGAAGTGGAATGCCGGAGATGTTCTATACCTCAGAAGCAATCAGCAGTGATGTAGAGCTGGGAAGAAGTATTGCCCTAATCACGGACGGAAGATTTTCAGGAGCTTCCACAGGCCCAGTGATCGGTCATTGCAGCCCAGAGGCAGTGGACGGTGGTCCCATTGCTTTGGTAGAGGAAGGGGATCTGATCGAAATTGATGTGCCGGGACGCCAACTAAATATCATAGGAGTACAGGGTGAGAAAAAGTCCATGGAAGAAATGGATGCGATTCTTAAGAAACGCCGGGAAAACTGGACTCCCAGAGCACCGAAATATCAAAAGGGCGTGCTGAAGCTCTTTAGCCTTCATGCTGTGAGCCCTATGAAGGGAGCTTATCTGGAATAGAAACGCCCTCCGAGAAGGACTGTTGTAAAACAAAATAAGGCATAGAGGATGCCGATTCTTTTTGTGTTGGAAACACAAAAAAGAACCGGCATTTTTAGATACAAAAATGAGGAACTTGGGATAATGCGGACTTATAATAATAGTACTTTAACGATGACCGTATTCCAAGGAGGGTGTTCATGAAAAACAGGCAATCAATGAAATTAAAACTGAAAAAACAACTGACATGGTATTCTTTTATCATTGTGAGTATCATCACACTGCTGGTATTAACTTACACACCAATGCTTACTGCTATTAAGTACAGTTTTTATGATGTGCAGGTTTTGGGCTTTGGTGACAACAAATTTGTAGGATTTCAAAATTATCAGAAGATTATGAACAATTCCAGCTTTATAAAAGCAGTAGGAAATACCTTCCTGCTTGCAATTATGGGACTTGTCTCTATTCCGGTAGGCTTTATTCTGGCGTCACTTATCAACAATGTGGGTAAGGGAAAGTGGCAGAGCTTTTTCAGAGTAGGTTTTTATTTTCCTAACATTATTACAGGCGTCAGTGTGGTACTTATTTTCCAGGTGGTTTTAAAAGCGAATGGTGGTCTTTTAAATAATGCGCTGTCCGTATTATGCGGACACCAAGTAACCATCGGATGGCTGTCGGATTCCAGCTATTCCCGCTTTGGGGCGACAATCCTTCATTTGTGGGGGAGTCTGGGGTATTCAATGCTGATGAATCTTGCAAGTTTACAGTCCATCCCCACAGAAGTTTATGAAGCAGCAGAGGTGGACGGAGCCAACGCTTTCAAACAGTGGTGGTATATCACAATCCCACAGATGACATCCTGCTTTTCTTTCCTTTTTATCACATCCATTATCAGTGGTCTTGCAAGGTTTACGGATCTGTTTATTATTGGAGGCAATTCTTCCGCAGGAAGGCCGGGAGGTACTTTACTTACAATTCTGATGTACATTTATCAGTTCAGTTTTGAAACACCACAGTATGGGATTGCCTGTGCGGGAGCAATGATATTGTTCCTTCTTACCTTTGCCATTACACTGGTAAATCTTAAAATGACAGGCTTCTTTAAGAAGAAAGCATAAGGGGGATGACTATGAAAGCAAAAAAGATTAGAAGAGTTATATTGATAGTAGTGTTGCTTGCGTTGCTTGTGATCGTACTGATTCCACTGGCATGGGCGGTGGTATTGTCTTTTGACAGGAAAGCAGTGTCTGCTTTGCCGGAATTTTCCCTGATCCCCCATGAATTTACATTGTTTAACTATAAGATCGCTTTTACTACGATTCCGCTAGTGCGTTATTACATGAACACAATTTTTGTCACAGTATGCCATACAGCCATTGCCGTATTTTTTGCATTGTGTTGTGGTTATGCCTTTTCCAAGGGAAATTTTGTGGGAAAGAAATTTTGGTTTTTGTTTATGCTGGCTGTAATGATGATTCCCTTTGAATCCAGAATGGTTCCGTTGTATCTGCAGTATAAAAATTGGGGAATGCTGGATACCTACTGGCCACTTTTGCTTGGTGCCTGTGCATATGTCTATGGAATTTATTTTGCAAGACAGAACATAGATGCTATTCCGGATTCTTTGAGGGAATCTGCGTACATTGACGGTGCTAACGAGTGGGTGATCTTCTTCAGGATTATTATCCCGCTGTCAAAGCCCCTGATCGCTACCCTGTGTATCCTGCAGGTGTTAAGTAACTGGAACAGCTATCTGTGGCCTCTGGTGGTGATCCGATCTGCCAATAAGCAACTGATTTCTGTAGGGGTTTCCGTGTTTAATTCCCAACAGGATGCTATTTATTATGGTCCCCGAATGGCAGTGGCAGTAATAAGCGCCATTCCCTTAAGTATCATGTTCTTGTTCCTGCAAAAATATATCGTACAGAGCGTTGCGGTAAGTGGCATGAAACAGTAGAAAGATCATAGAACAAAGGAGCGAGGTGTTATGGGATGGTGGACAGAAAAAAGATTTCGGATGATCCAGAATAATCTGCGTGATATTGACGCATGCATGGATATTGATAAATATGTGGAGACACTCAGAAGTTTTCATGCAAACGTCTGCATGGTGGGCTGCGGCGGTATTACTGCCTTTTATCCAACGAGACTTGACTGTCAGATGGAAAGCCGTTACCTGAGAAATGATTTTTTTGGAAATCTGCTACAAAAATGTCATGAAAACGGTATCCGGGTTATTGCGAGATTTGATTTCAGTAAGACAAATTTGGAATTTCTCTCAAAGCATCCGGAATGGTTCTCCGTGTCTTTGGAAGGAACCCCTGTTTTATTTAATGATACAGCGGCAACCTGTGTGAACGGTCCGTATCAACAGGAGAAATCTCTTGAAATTTTGGAAGAGGTGTTGGGAAAATACCCTGTGGACGGTGTGTTCTTTAATATGTTTGGGTATCAGACAAAGGATTATGACAATCATTATGTGGGAATTTGTCAATGTGAGAACTGTAAGAAGAAATTTCGGGAATTTTCAGGGATGCAGCTGCCTGTGAAGGAGGATCCCGAAGATCCGGCATTCTTGAAATATCAGGAATTTAAACAAAGCACCACGGAGGCGCTCTTAGATAAGATTTACAGAAAAGTAAAGGCTCTTAACCCGGAAACGGCAGTGTGCACCTATAGTAATAAAAATGTGGATCTGGTACGAAATGAGTCAAACTCTGCTGTAGATAGACCGTTGCCTTTCTGGCAGATGGCAAGTGAGGACAATGTAGCTGTGATACGGGGAACCTATGAAAACCGTTTTTCCAGCAATTGTGTGATCAATGCTGTGGATATTTTCTATCGTTTTATGGGAGTGTCTACTTGGTTAAATAAGCTAAGGATCTATGGAGATATGGCATCGGGGGGCAATCTTGACTGGTGTATCATCGGAGGCTTTGAGACTTATCCGGATCGGGCTAATTTTGAGGATGTAAAAGAAGTTTTTGCTTTCCAGGAAAGATATGAAGAAATTTTTGACAAGCTTAAATCTGTTGCGAAGGTTTTGTTGGTAAAATTTTATGGAAGTGGGGAAGCGCAGAAGGAATATCGTGGAATTTTTAAAGCCTTAAAGGAGTCACATATCCTGTTCGATGTAGTAGACGGACAGGAAGAAGAAAGGCTTGCAGCGTTGGCAGACAGGTATGAGATGATTCTTTTTGCCGGGCAGGAAAGGTTATCCGAAAAGGTAAGAAAAAGGCTGATGATGAGTAACTGTAAGATACTTGCCACCGGACTTTCCTTTGAGAAGGATCCGGATACATTAAAGGAGCTTTTTGGAATTTTACTTGGAGAGGAAGAAACAAAAAGAGGCGGCTATCTTCTAACAGAGCCAAAGGCTATTTTTTCGGATTTTGAGCTGAGAGATTGGATCTACCTGGACAAGCGATTTAGGAAAATCCTGCCCATAGGAGAGGGAAAAGGATATTTGCCTCAAATTCTCCCCAGTATGTATGGTCCGCCGGAAAGATGTTTCGGACATGCCTATACAGATAATTGCAGTATTTTTGTAAGGAATGATAAAAGTGCATATTTTTCCTGGATGCCCGGAAACCTTTATGAGTCCCATGGATATGAAGATTTTAAAGCAGTTGTTGTGGATGTAGCGCAAAAAGAATTCCAGATAACGTCATTCTTTGAGACAGATGCACCTGAATGCATAGAAATCTTCTTAGATCAGTGTGGGGAAGGGGAATATCTGTTTCAGATGATCAATGCTTCTGGATGCAATGGAAATGTATTCAGAAAGCCGCTGCCTGTGGAATTTGAAGTTTCTTTTCCGGAAATGGAGATTGAGAAGATACAGGAGCTTACAAGTACAGGGAAAAAGAAAGTGCTTTACCAGGGGAGACTGAAGGTGACATGCAAGGATATGTATAAGGCATTTCTGATCAAGGGAAAAATCATGAGAGGAAATAAGGCGGACGAAGCGTTCATATATCAGGAATAAGGCAAAAGACAAAAAGAAAGTTCAAGGAGAAAGATCAATCTAAAAAATGGAGGAGAGAATGAAAAAAGCGCCGTGGTATCAAAGAACGCATATCTGGAGTCAGGTAAATCTTACGGAAAATGATCCAGCAGAATGTGATCCTAAAAGCTATCAGGAGTATTGGAGGAGAACAAAGACAGAGGGGGTAGTCATAAACTGTGGCGGTATTGTGACCTACTATAAAAGTGAGTTTCCCTATCAATATCGCGCAAAAACATTAGGTGAGAAGGATTATTTCAGACTTTGGAATGAAGCAGCCAGGCAGGAAGGGCTGACAGTGGTAGCCAGAATGGATATTAACTGTACAACCAATACCTTGTATGAGCAGTATCCGGAATGGTATTGCAGAAATGCTTCAGGAGAGCCGATCCTTAGCCAGGGCCGCTTTGTAGCTTGTGTGAATGGCGGCTATTATCAGAAATTCATTCCTAAAGTTTTTGAAGAGATCATTGAAAAATATCATCCGGATGGATTTGCAGACAACAGCTGGGCAGGAAGTGGAATCGGGACGATCTGTTATTGCGAAAATTGTAAGAGACTTTTTAAAGAGAAGTTTGGTGAAAAGCTGCCTGGGCGTGTGAATTGGGAGGATAGCACTTACAGAAAATGGGTGAAGTGGAATTATCAGCTTCGGGTGGACAACTGGAGGATGTTTAACCGGATTACCCAAAAGTACGGAGGAGAGGACTGCAGATGGATGGGAATGATCAATGCCGATCCATTTGCTACAGGCGGACGATTCTATGATATCAAAAAACTGATAGATGGTGCGGACTATATCTTTTGCGATCATCAGTCAAGGGATCGGAAGTGTGGATTTGAGCAGAATGCGGTAAATGGCAATCTGCTTCGTCTGGCAGATCGTGAAAATGTGATCGTAGCAGAAAGTATGGCGCATTACTATAAAGGAGAAAGAACCTTCAGGCTATCTGCAGCTTCTAAGGAAGAAGTGAGAACCTGGATGATGGAGGGTATTGCAGGACAGCTTTCTGTCTGGTGCCATTTTGTAGGAGGTGTGACCAGAGATCCCAGAAGATTTCAGCTTACGGATGATATTCTGCCATGGATTTCGGAGCATAAGCATTACTTATATGAAAGAAAAAATATAGCCAGAGTAGGTGTTTTGTGGAATCAGGAGACCAGTATCTATTATGGCAGGGATCAGGCAGATGTAAAAGCTGCAGCCTGCTTCAGAGGAATGACACAGGCTCTTTCCAGGGCAGGAATCCCCTTTATGCCGGTACATACGGATGATTTGAAAAAATATGCAGACAGGCTTTCAGTGCTGCTCTTGCCAAATGTGGCAATTCTTTCAGAAGAGCAGGAGGAAGCGGTGATAGATTTTTTAAGACAAGGTAGAAGTCTCATTTTGACGGATGAAACAGGTTTGTATGATGCAGAGGGGGAGTGGAAGGGCCCCGGAAGGCTTTATGAGGAGCTTGGCATTTATCCTAGCAGAGAAAAGGAAGGCTCTCATTATGTAGGAAAAGAGGATTGGAAAACCAGCAATTCTCATAATTATGTAAAGCTCCTGGATAAGGAACATGAGATTTTTGACTTCCTTTGGAATGCTGAAGTCCTTGGCTTTGGAGGAGAACAAAACCATGTGGAACGGATGGATTCAAATTGGAAAAAGCTTGGGACACTTATTCCCGATTTCCCGATTTATCCGCCGGAATTTTCCTGGATCAGAGAAGAAACGGATGACGGAAGCATTTTTTGTAAGGAAGAAAAAGAAAGCAGGATTGTTTATTTGCCTGCAGATATTGACAGGTGCTATGGCTTGTTTCATAATCCTGATCATGGAAAGCTGCTTGGAAATATAGTAAAATGGGCGGCAAAGGGACAGCTTGACTGTTGGTGTGAAGCAGTATCTCATGTAAATTGCAATGTCTATCGGGCAGGGAATAAATGGGTGATCCATCTTGTGAATCTTGCGGGAAAGGAAGTACCGGAAGGCACTTTGGAAGGCACGATTCCCTTAAGCAATGTAAAAGTGCGTCTGCAGGGAACATTTGGAGAAAAAGCACAAGGGATTTATACTGGGCAGGAATATAGGATTTCCAAAGAAGGAACGGAAAACATGGTTATACTGCCAGTGCTTAAGGAACAGGAAATCCTGGTTTTGAGCTGTCTGTGTGAATGAAAAAGAAGAGATAGTTTTGCTGTAATCTTTGTAATATTGTGATTATGAAACGGAAATGGAGAAGAGAGCGTGCGAGAAGATGCATTTAAAATAATAAAGGAAACCATAGCAGATGTTTTACCCGACCGTATTGTGAGAGAAACCATGCAGCAGCTTTCTTTGAAAGGAGCCGTATATATAGTCGCAATCGGGAAAGCAGCCTGGATCATGGCAGATACTGCAGCAAAGGTTTTGGGAAGCGGGTTTCAAAAGGGAGTTATTGTGACAAAGTATGGCCATTCCAAAGGCTCGATAGAGCATTTTCAGATCATAGAAGCGGGACATCCCGTTCCGGATGAAAATTCAATCCTGGGAGCTGAAAAAATATTGGAGATGTTCCAAGAAATCCCATCCACGGCTACCATATTATTTTTGATCTCAGGAGGCGGCTCTTCCCTGGTAGAGCTTTGTATGCCAGGAATCGGGCTGAACGATATTCAGAATGTGACAGAGCAGCTGTTAAAATGCGGCGCCAATATTTCAGAGATCAACGTACTTCGCAAGAAGCTTTCGGCAATCAAAGGAGGCAAGCTTTCTGGATACTTAAAGGAGCAGAGAAAGTGCTCCATTATCCTGTCGGATATCATTGGAAATAAGGAGGATATGATCGCTTCCGGGCTTACCTTCCCGGACAGGTCTACGAAAGAGGATGCGGAAGCGATCATAGAAAAATACAGACTTAACCTACCCGATAATATCTTGAAGGTTATTCAAAATAGCAGCGCAGTGGAAAATACTCGTGTGGAAAATCATGTAGTGGGAAGCGTGGAGGAACTGTGTCAGGCGGCAGCAAAGCACGCGGAAGAATTGGGATATCACGCACATATTGTGTCAACAGCATTGCAATGTGAGGCCTGTGAAGCCAGCAGATGGCTGATAGAAGATTGTAGCCCTGGATACGAAAGTCCCTGTGCGATCATTGCGGGAGGAGAGACTGTAGTGGTAGTAAAGGGAAAGGGATTAGGCGGCAGAAATCAGGAAATAGCCTTAAGCGGAGCAAAGTACCTTTCCGGAAAGAAAAATGTTCTATTATTTTCCATTGGCTCTGACGGCACAGATGGACCTACAGATGCAGCAGGAGGCATTGTAGATGGAGATTCCAGGGCATTATTGGAAAAACAGGACATTTCTATCGACGAAGTGTTGGCGCAAAACGATTCTTATCATGCCTTAGAGAAGATAAATGGGTTGATCAAAACCGGAGCCACGGGAACGAACGTAAATGACGTTACGGTGTTATTGAAGCGATAGTAGTAAAGTGATGAAGGAAAGCTATATAAAGAAGTTACGGTAGATCCCTTAGTTTGGGAAGGGAGGATGCTTATGATAGATCCGATGCTGGCAAACAGCTTTATCAAAAGGGTAGCTCAGTGTACAGAATACAATATTAATATCATGGATGAAAGAGGTATCATTATCGCCAGCAGGAATCCTGCGAGAGTAGGAACTTTCCATGAAGTTGCAATGAAAATCATGAAAGGAACCCAGGATGTGATCATCGTCAATGAGGAAAATTCCGGTTATGGCGTCAAAAAAGGCGTGAATATGGCGATTTATTCCAAAAATCATAAGGAAGGGGTCCTCGGAATTACTGGGGATCCGGAGGAAGTGGGACAAATTGCTCAGATTGTGAAGCTTTCGGTGGAGGTCATGCTGGAGCATGAGCTTTTAAAACTGGAAAAGATACAAAGGAGGAGCTTAAAGGAACAGCTTTTAAATAATATCATCAACAGTGATGAAATCCATATGGATGATCTGAAACGATATACACAGCCTTTGAAGCTAAAGGAAAATGTTCTACGTATTCCTGTGTTGATTCACATTAAGGAGCAAAAAAGTGCCAAAATATGTGAAGAAGTGATGGATCTTTTGCGAAACAGCCAGAGCCATTCCTCCCAGGATCTAAGCAGTATGGTCAGTGAAAGAGAGGTCCTTTTATATAAATATCTTGAGGATACCGCAGACATTATGCAACAGTATAAGTATGTGGTGGCAGAGGCCTTAAGCATGGTTTTACGATATTTGAGAAACAGTGGTTATCAGTATTCTATTTATGTAGGCAGCTTTAAAAATGATTTTAGGAGCTACAAAACAGGATACAGGCAGTGTCAGTGGTTAGGACAGCAGATCGGCGAAGAAGGAAGCTATTATTTTTATGACCATAGCAGTGATTATTTTATGGCACATGTACCCGTAAAGGAATTTGAGGATGCTTTTGGCGGGATAGAAAGTATTATGACAGAGAAACAGATTGAAAATTTCAAGGAAGTAATAGGTGCGCTGCAAAAGGCCAACTATAATCTGTCTGTGGCAGGCGAACTGATGCATGTGCACAAGAATACCTTGTCCTACCGCTTGGATAAGATTAGGGAGCTTTTGCATATGGATCCTTTGGGCAATAACAAGGATAGAGATTTTTGCAATTATTTTTATTATTACCTGAATATTAAAAAATAAAGGAGTTATAACATGCAGGCACCTTCGCAAAATAGCGTTATAAAATTGTTTCAGCAACACAAAAATATATTTTAAGTTTGTCTTTTGAAATATGGGAAACAAAGGACCATGTAAGTATAATAAGCTTACTTGATAAACCAAAAGGGAGGTTACAAAATGAAAGTGAAAAAATTAGCAGCGTGGATCATGAGCGTTACCCTGGCAGCCGCAGCTTTGACAGGATGCGGAAATACAGGCGCATCAGAAAGCAAGGAAAGCACGATAACTCCATCCAAGGAGACAACAGCTTCCTCAGCGGTAGCAGAAAGTAAGGAGACTCAGGAAGAAGAAAAGATCGAGGGAAATACAGAGCTGTCCGGTACATTGAAGCTGTATGGCCCCGGACTTTTTACAGATGTAGGTCCTGATGGTTCTACTGATATCGTAACAGGAATTTCAAAACCAGGATATAACGAGGTGGTTAAACGTTGGAATGAACTGTATCCCAATGTAGAGCTTTCCATAGAAACCATTCCCTGGGATAACTGGAAAGCAGCATGCCAGACAGCAGCCTTGTCAGGCGAGGTTGATATTATCCTTCATGGTTCTTCCATTACAGCAATCAGCGAGCCTATTGCAGATTATCTGGAGAAGGATCCGGAAGTCAAAGATGCGGTAGGTATGATGGCAATGCGTAAGAATGCAGATCTGGCGCCCTTAAGTAGCTATGTACCTTATGGTCTGACAATAACTGTAAACCCTGTTATGCTGGTGATCGATAAGCAGATCTTAAATGATTACGGCGTAGAAATCCCGGACTATAAAACCTGGACGCTGGATGATGTAAAGGAAATCGCAGAAAAGACTACAGGGACAGATCCTGTTACCGGAAAGCAGACCTATGGTATGAGCCTTTTGAAGGCGGGCAGTGCCAATAAGAACTATATCTGGGTTTCCAGAGCAATGAACGATATTGTTTATGAATGGGGCGACAGCTTTGCTGACACAAAGGTTAACTTTAATACAGATAAGACCGCAGAGGTATTAAATTATATCTGTGATTTAGAGAAGTTCTGCAGTCCTGATTATCTGGAGGGATTAGATACCGCAAATCAGTATACTGAGGACAATGATCTGGCTATGCTGTTTACGGAGGGTGCTTATAGTGCTTACAACACAATTAAATCCAACGGTTTGGAGGATCGTTATATGCTTGCAACACTTCCTTCCATTCAGGGTGGAGAGTTTGAGGGCATCACTTCAAGCCATATGGGTGACTGGAACATGTCTATCTGCAATAACAGTAAACAGAAGGATCTGGCATGGGAGTTTTTGAAATTCATGGTAACGGATGAGGTAGTTCAGCAGTGGCTGTTAGACTGCTACACAGTTCCTGCCAATAAGACAGCCTGCGAAAAATTGAAGGATTATATGCCTACAGAGTACGCAGAACCTATCTCCTATGTAGTAAACACCAGTCCGCTGATGTTCTCTGCATCTTCTAATGACAGCTATGACAGCGGTAACTTCGGAACCATGGCGAATGACATCACAACTGTATTAAATGAGATGTTCCAGGGGAATATGGATGTGGCAGAGGCAATGGAATATGTACAAAAGAATGTGGATGATTACCTGGGAACATTGAAATGATAAATCTGGCAAAGAAATCAGAGTAGGAATGCTGGAAATGAGATTTTGAAAGTTCATACAAATGGTGAGGTTACATACAAAGGTGTGGGAACCTGATATCTGACAGCAGCGTCAGGGAAAGGGGCACTTTCCCTGACGCTGTCTATTATAGATCCTGCAGGAAGCAAAAACATAGATAAGAAAGAGAAAGCTGATAAAGGGGCTGTGTGCCGAGTAAGAAAGAGGTTACGGGAAAAGAATTTATGAAGCAGCATTTACAGATCATACAATTTAATCTACAGGTAGAGGACACGAAACAGATGGATGCACAAAAAATCGCCGAAAGTGTCATCTGTCTGGGAGCAAATGCCGTTGTGCTGAATGTGGGAGGCATTTATGCCTGGTACCACAGTCAGGTGCCATTTCATCATGTAAATGAGTATCTCCCGAAAGGAAAAGAACTGCTAAGAGAGATGATACAGGAATGTCATGCCAGAGGTATACAGGTGATCGGAAGATTTGACTTCAGCAAAACAGAGGATACAACCTATCTGCAGCATCCGGAATGGTTTGTGCAGGATGAAAAGGGAGAGCCTGTATGCTATGGCAGCAGGAGAATGGGAAATTGGTCATTGCTGATGTCAACCTGTGTAAATGGTGGGTATCGGGGAGAAGAATTTGCGGTACCGGTGCTGAAAGAAGCTATGGAAGCATTTAAAATGGACGGAATTTTCTTAAACGCACCACAGATGGAACCATGCTTTTGCACAAATTGCAGAAGAAAATATTATCGGAAGTACAAAAAGGAACTTCCTTTGGAGAAAGCAAATTGGGAAAAGGACTGGATGAGATCATGCCTGAAGGAAAATATCGGGGTACTGTATCAGGCTGTAAAAGAAACAGATAATGATATGCCGTTTATTTTGTATTACGGAACCTATAAAAGAGATGGCAGCGCCAGAGCAGAAAACCTGGATGAAAAATATCAGACAGCGGATAGAATCTGTACGGAAGCACAAAATATTTTGTCAGATGGAAAGGAAAGACTGGCTGATAAATGGAAGCCAACTCTTAATATGAAGCTGGGACAGCCGGAAGTACAGAAACCTCCCTTTGGAATTATTCATTCCTGCCCGGGAATGGACTGGCGTCATACGGGAATGCCTGCCGCAGAATATGAATGGTGGATGAGCCAGATCGTGCCTGCCGGAGGAGAGATTTGGCATTCCTTGACAGGATTTGATGAAACCATTACGGACAGAAGAATGCTTAAAGTGGTAAAGAGAGTAAATGAAAAGGCAAAAGTGGCAGGAGAGGCAATGCAGGGAGCAAGTCCTGTAAAGCAGGTGCTTCTTTTGTGGGATGGTTCCGAGGGAGCGCTTGGGTATGTGGATGCCATGATTCAGAGTCATATTCCTTTTGATATTTGCGATGTCTGGCATTTAGAGGGAAAAAGAATGCAGGAATATCCGCTGATCCTGATGCCGGATAGGTTCCCAGTAGAAGGATCATTTATGGAAAGCTTACAGGAATATGTGGCTTTGGGTGGAAAACTTTTTGTACAGGTTACAAAAAAGCAGGAAGGTATTGGCAACGCCTGGTATGATTTCCTGGGAATTGCAGGAAATGCAGTGGAAGGAAAGAACAAGGAAGCCTGCTACGGGATATTTGAAGAAGAAGGTCTGAAACTGAAGAAGAACATGGAGAGGATGGTATATCTGCCGGTGAAGGGAGACATGCTTCTTTCAAGGAAGGCAGAAGAGTGGGATATACTTATGACTCTGGTACCTCCATTTGCTCCCAAAGACGGAGTAGGCGCTCCTCCGGAGAGAGCCAGTATGCCGGTAAAGCACACGGAGCTTGCACTGCTTTCGGAGCGTATTTATGGAAAAGGAAGAGTGATGACCTGTCTCTTTGATCTTTCAAAGCTTATCTGGAAGATTGGACTGGAGGACCAGAAGCTTCTTTTTGAAAATTGCATCAGTAAACTTTTGGGTGAAGATCGAAGCATGGATGCAGAAGAATTGCCGGAAAGTGTTTATATGTATGAATGGGAGACAGAAAACACAAGGCTGGTACATCTAGTCAATACAGAAGGGCAGCGCCCTGTCAGACAATGCCATCCATGGCAGAATCTAAAGCTTAAGCTTAAAGAAAAACGAACTGTAAAAAGTGTAGAATCCCTACTGGAAAAAGGTGAAGTAAGCTGGAAGCAGGAAGAGGGATGGCTTACAGTTACGCTAAAGGAACTGAAGGTATGGGATATGATCGAAATCAAGACAGGAGAAGAAGATTGAAAATGAGAAGTATTTTCATAACATTTTGTGACTGAGCGAAGTGAAAGGAATGGATATAAAAATGAAAGAAAGCATTTACAGATATTTTAATGTAGGAACGATTCTTTGGATGAGCTATCCTCCTGCAGGATATGGCGGCAGTGAGGAAGGATATCTGGAATCCCTTTTAAAGGTATTGGGTGACGAATATTTTAATGCCATTGAGATCACACAGATCAAGGATGATAAGCTTAGAGAAAGGGTAAAGGGGCTTCTGGCACAATCACACATGAAGGTATGCTATGGTGCACAGCCAAGACTGCTTTCTACAGGCTTAAATCCCAATGCCCTGGAGGAAGAAGAGAGATTAAAGGCAGAAAAAACACTTCTAGAGGGAATTGATGAGGCAGAATACTTGGGGGCCAAGGGAATTGCCTTCTTAGCCGGAAAATGGCAGGAGGAAAGCAAGGAAGAGGCATACAGACAGCTTTTAAAGACAACAGTGAATATTTGCAAATATGCAGAAAGTAAAGGGATGTATGTAAACCTGGAAGTGTTTGATTATGATGTGGAT